>ORJL010681150.1_pt1 | contig 14155 bp, 10 predicted proteins | sample 1779941 | NCBI WGS metagenome assembly ORJL01 (sample SAMEA104232317, study PRJEB22302) | groundwater metagenome | biome: forest; feature: aquifer; material: groundwater | place: USA | collected 2011-08-07 | depth 5.8 m
CCCAACTTCCGCAGTTAGGGCGAACAAATAAGCGTTTTTGAACGTAAGCAGGGGCGAGGTGGGGCAAAAGTCTGGGCTACATTTTGTGAAGTTGGATTTGCCGGGGTAGGCAAAGCATGCGTGGGCTTAACGGCCCTTGGTCCGTCTACTGCCGGCGAGAGAATCTTAACTCGTCACCGAGAAGCGGCAACTTGTATCCCCCATGCCTAGACAGGCAACCTCCCGAGCACAGGCTGGAGCGCCGAAAACCGCCTCTCCAACCGCGGCCAGGACGCCACGCAACATGTGGCATTGGGGCTCCCGGCCGCTGGACGACTGAGCGAAGACTGAATTCTTAACTTCTATGGTCATGGTCTTTTCGGCAACGTCCAGGGATAGGAGTTCCATCCTTCCCCAACCCAGTTGTGTCCCCGTCCTGATCAGGTACGGAAGCAAGGCTTCGCCGGTCAATCCTAATTGTGTGCTGTAAGACTTTAGGGACCGCGAGACGCCGGTATATCCTGCCTGAAAGAAAGCGTCATCGCCTTTCTCGCCAAGAGCTTGCTTCTGTAGCATGTAGAGGTCGCCCAGGGTCTCCGGCCGGATAAGGAAATACCGAATGCCATGGTAGCTGAGCACCCCAGCCCCCTCGTCGAATTCCAGGTTATCAATTACTTCATTGCCTGTGAACGACTTCAATTCTCTCCTCCACCGCCCGCTCGACGTGCTGCTCGTAGACCCAGGGAGGCTGGCTCATCCACGGCAAGGGTATCGGGGTCTATGACCACGCCATAGTCCCGCCTGGCGCCTTCAATCGAGACGTGGCCTTTGACAACATCCTGGAGCACCAGGTTGACACCCCTCTCCAGGGGGTCGCCGTATCCTCCTCCGCCCGCCACCTGCATGGCCACCAGGTCCCCATATTCCAGGTCATATACTCCCTTAGAATGAAGCATCTCCTGGCTAGGACCCGGGTTCAAGATGGTCACGCCCTTGGCGCCCGGCCGGCCGCCAAATAGGCCCCAGGGGGCGAACTTCTGGCGATCCGCCATGTTATACAACTTAGCTTGATCTCCAAGGACGCGGACGTCCCGGCGCACAGCCAAACTGCCACGGTACTTTCCTGGCCCGGCGGTGTCCGGCACGAACTCAAACCGCTCTATCAACACCGGGGAACTGGCTTCCTGGACCTCCACCGGGATGTTCCTCCCATTCCAGGGGGAGGTGATGGCTTCGATGGCGTCCTTATGGCACCGGCCCCCAATGCCTCCCGTCAGCAGGTCGAACATTACGAAGCGACGACCGGTCCGAGAGTCGTAGCCCCCAATGAAGGGGTTAGCCGCATGGCTGGTAGCGGCAAAGACCTTGTGGGGCACCGCTGGGGCCAGGGCGCCCATTACCGCCTCGTAGATCCGGCTACAGGTGATGTGACGGGCCCCCGCGGCGGCCGGCGGCTCGGCGTTGAAGAAGCATCCTCTGGGGGCTACCAGCTTTATCGGTCTGGTACAGCCCTCGTTATGGGGGACAAAGGGATCAGTCACCGCCCGCATGGCGCAGATTACGTAGGCGAAGGTGTAGTTGTAGTAAACGTTCATCCCACAGTGCCTCTGGAGGCTGCTGCCGGCCAAGTCGATGGTCGCCTCGTCCCCGGCGATGGTCACGGCCACCTTGAGCTCTATGGGGTCCGTGTCCCTGCCGGAATCGTCCAGGTAGTCCACAAAAGTGTAGGTGCCATCAGGTATGGCCCTTAGGCCCACCCTGATAGCCGCCTCCGAGCGGTCCATCATCTCCTCCATGCAGGCCTGCACGGTTTCCACCCCGTAGAGATCTACCAGAGCCGTGAAACGGGTCGCGCCGACCCGGCAGGAGTTGAGCTGAGCCTTCATATCCCCCTGGACCTTGTCGGGCAGACGGACATTGCCCAGGATCAGCTTCATCAGATCTTCCTGAAGCCGGCCTTCGCGGTAGAGCTTAACAGGCAGGATGCGCAGGCCCTCCTGATGATAGTCGATGAGGTTCTCGGCTACCTGGGATCCCAGGCCCGCTCCCCCCACGTCGGCCTGGTGGGCGCAGTTGACCACCCAGCCCACCAGGGTCTTCCCTTCGTGGAAGACCGGGTAGAAGATGAAGAAGTCCGGCAAATGTCCAGACCCGATCTGGGGGTCGTTCTGCAGGATAGCATCCCCCGGCTTGAGGGTTTCCGGTGGGAACTCGGCCGCGATGGTCTTGACCGCGAAGGGCATGGAGCCAAGATGTCCCGGGCTGAAATCCCCTTGGGCCACCAGCCTTCCCCGGGCATCAAAGATGGCGGTGGAGAAGTCCTCCCCTTCCCTGACCGCTTCCGAGTAGGCCGTGCGCCGCAGGGCCACCCCCATTTCCTGCGCGGCGGCTTGAAAGCCGCCCCACACCACTGCCAGCGTTATCGGGTCTACTTGAAGCATCGCTTACTTCTCCTTGGTCTTCACTTCCAGGATCAGATTGCCAAAGGCATCACTGTAGGCGGAGTCGCCGGGAGGCAGGACAATGGCTGACTCCCTCTCCTCGATAACGGCTGGTCCCGGGATAATTGCCCCTCGGGGCAGCCTGTAGCGGTCATAGATGTCGCAGTCTGTGGCCGCTCCTAACTCCGGGAAATAGACTTTCCGCCTGCCCTTGAGGGCCTCTCGGGCCTCGGCGCCAGCCAGGGAACCCTGCTGGAAGGCGGGCTTGGGAGCTACGCAGGAGGCCGTCAGCTTCCAGTTGACCACCTCAATCGCGTCTGAAGGGTCACTGTATCCGTATTGGGATTCATATGCCTGGTGGAAGGCCCGCCTAATGGCCGGGAGGTCTTCCATCGTAAACGACAGAGGGGGCAGTGGAGTGAGGATCTCGTGTCCTTGCCCCATGTAGCGCATGTCTGCCCATCGAGTGACCACCAGGTCCCCCGTCACACCGGACTCTTCCACCATGGCCTGGCCCTGAGCTTCCATCTCTTGGTAGAGTTCCCGCAACGGCTCAAAAACCTTCTCGTCCAGAGGGGCAATTAGGGTGCGGGCGAAGTCGAAACGGACATCAGCGACCAGGAGGCCGATGGCGGAGGTGACCCCGGCCCCGGCCGGACAAATGACTCGCGGTATGCCGATACTCTTGGCCAGCCGGGCAGCATGGACCGGCCCGGCTCCGCCGAAGGCCACCAATGTGAATAGCCTTGGGTCCCGTCCCCTCTCCACCGAGACGATTCTGGTAGCGCTGGCCATATGGGTAGTAACAATCTCGTGGATGCCCCAGGCAGCCTCCGTGACTGAGAGCCCCAGGGGTCTGGCTATCTGTTTCTCAATCCCCTGTACGGCAGCCCCCAGGTCCAGTTTCATCTTTCCGCCAAGGAAGTAATCCGGATTGAGATATCCCAGGACCAGATCGGCGTCGGTGATCGTGGGCTCCGTGCCTCCCAGTCCATAGCAGATAGGGCCTGGGTCCGCCCCAGCGCTATCCGGGCCTACGGTGACAATCCCCATATTGAGCCGGGCCAGACTACCCCCGCCGGCCCCTATCTCTATCAGGTCCACCGCCGGTATGTGGATCGCCAGGCCGCTCCCCGCCTTCAGCTGGACCCGGTCCACCTCGAACTCCCCTGTGGTGCCCGGCTTGCCTTTCTCTACCAAGCATATCTTGGCGGTGGTGCCACCCATGTCGAAGGAGATGAGGTTCTCCAATCCCGCCATGCGGCCGAAGAAGACTGCTCCCAGGACCCCCGCTGTGGGCCCCGACTCGATAATCCTCACGGGATACTTCTGCACGGTCTCCAGGTTAGCGATGCCCCCGCTGGACTGCATCACGTAGAGGTTTCCACCGTAGCCCTTAGTCTTCAGCCCGCTATCAATCCGGTGGAGGTATTCCCTGACGGCCGGCATCACATAGGCGTTGACCACGGTCGTGTTCGTGCGCTCATACTCCCGTATGGTTGGCGAGACGTCGGAGGAGAGGGAAACCATGAGCTCCGGGCATTCCCGGTGAATCATCTGTTCTATCAGCCGCTCGTGCTCCGGATTACGGTAGGCGTGGAGTAAACACACGGCGACGGATCTTACGCCCTTGGCCTTCATGTCCTGCAGGATGCGGGAGACTTCAGCTTGGTCGAGCGGTACCAGGACCTCCCCCTGGGCGTTAATGCGCTCCGTCGCCTCCCAAATGTCATTCCTGGGAATCAGGGGGACCGGCTTGTCCACGTAGAAATTATACAGGTCATACCTCTTTTGGCGCTGGATCTCCAGCACGTCACGGAAACCCTTGGTGGTGATCAGTCCCGTCCTCTCCCCTTTCCTTTCGATGACTATGTTGGTAGCCAAGGTAGTGGCATGGATGGCCTGGACCACCTGGTCCAGGGCCGTTCCGTGCTCCTCCAAGAGATCTTGCAGCCCTTCCATGACCGCGATCGCTGGGTCCGAGGGGGTGGTCAGACGCTTGCCAACGGCAATGGCGCCGCCGCTTTCTTCGAGCATGGCAAAGTCGGTGAACGTGCCCCCTATGTCAAAACCGAGTCGGAATGCCAATGCTTTGCCTCCTAAAAGGTGACTAGATATATTCCGGCTACTATGAAGACAGTCCCCAGGACCACAGGCCAGACCAGGCGTTCCTTATGGCGAAGGAAGAAGAGGGCCAGGATCAGGGTGCCGACAGGCTAGCATGTAGCTAAGTCCTTAGTGTCCCCAAGTAAGCGCTCTGTACTGAGTCATTAGCCAGGAGCCACTGGGTGCCGCCTTCCAATACTACTCGCCCGGTCTGCAGCACATACCCTCGGTCGGCTATCTCCAGGGCCATTCTCACGTTCTGCTCCACCAGGAATATGGTTATCCCCTCGTCGCGCAAATCGCGAATGGTCTGGAAGATACCCTTGATAAGCAGCGGAGCCAGCCCCAGAGAGGGTTCGTCCAGCAAAAGCAGCCTGGGTCTCCCCATGAGGCCGCGCCCGATAGCCAGCATTTGCTGTTCGCCCCCGCTCAGGGTCCCGGCCTTCTGGCTCTTTCGCTCCGCCAGTCGGGGGAAGAGGCTGAAGACCTTTTCCAGGTCTTTCCCCATGCGCACCTGTGCGGCGCCCGAACCGTGGCAGTAAGCTCCAAGCCTCAGATTTTCCAGCACCGTTAGAGATGGGAATAGCTGCTTGCCTTCTGGAACGTGGCACAGACCCAGCCGCACCAGCCTGTCTGGTGGGAAAGAGGTGACCTCCTGCCCGGCGAAGATGACCTTCCCCTTGCTAGGCGGCAGAACGCCAGACAGAGTCTTCAGGAGCGTTGACTTACCTGCGCCGTTTGCACCCAGAAGGCAAACGATCTCACCATCGTTTATCTGCAGGCTTATTTCGTGAAGGACCCTGATGGAACCGTAGGCCGCCGAGAGGCCCTCTACCTTAAGCATGACTTTCTTCCCCCAAGTAAGCGGCAATAACCTCCGCCTGGCGTCGTATCTGGGAGGGGGAACCCTCTGCGATCTTCTCCCCGAGGTTCAGGACCACGATCTCGTCGGAGATGTTCATAACTAAATCCATGTTGTGCTCAACCAGCAAGACGGTCATACCCCTTTCCCGTAGGGACTCGAGTAGGCTGGCCAGGGAGTTGCGCTCGGCATCGTTCAGCCCGGAGGCTGGCTCATCCAGGAGCAGCAGCGAAGGCCGGGCTGCTAACGCCCGGGCCAGCTCGACCATCCGCTGGTCCCCGAAAGGCAGGTTGGCAGCGCTTTCATTGGCCTTTCCCAACAGATCCACGAAGGCCAGCCACTCCAGGGCCGCCTCCCGGATATCTGCCTCCGCTTTGCGAGCAGTGGGCAACTGGAACAGCGCATCCCAGAACCGGCCCGGAGACCAGGTCTGGGCGCCCATCATGACGTTTTCCAGGACCGTCATCTCACGAAAAAGGCGCACGATCTGAAAAGTCCTGGCTATCCCCTGAGAAGCCACAGAATACGGTTTCGAGCCGCTGATGGCCTTTCCTCCGTACGTTATCTTGCCTGAAGTAGGAGACAGTATGCCGCTGATGAGGTTAAACATGGTAGTCTTTCCAGCGCCGTTAGGGCCAATGAGGGCCTTGATGACTTGGCTCTTGACGTCAAAGCTAACGCCGCTGACAGCTGTCAAACCTCCGAAGCTCTTGGAGACGCCTTCCACTTGCAACAAATGGGACCGGCCGTTCATGTGTCGTCGTCCACTGCAGTGCTGAGCTCAACCTGAGGCGCCTTCCTCAATTCACCTGCCGCGCGGCCAGCGCCCCGTACTCGCACCAGCCGTTCAGACAGCCGCCGGTAAACAATGGACACCATCGCCATTATGCCCCCAGGGAAAAAAATCAGAAGCAGCACGAGCAAGATCCCATTACTGAGCAAACGGTAATCCTTGAAGAACTCCGTAAACTGGGGCAGCAGCTTCAGAAAAGCCGCCCCGAAGATACCCCCCACTAGTGTAGCCTTACCTCCCAGGACCACCATGGTCACCAGGTCGAAGGATAAGACCACGTCGAATAGCGTAGGGGTCACGTATTTGAGGTGATGGACCATGAGGCTGCCTGCCATGGAACTGTACACCGCGCTCAGGGCGAAGACCTTTATTTTATACCTCGTCACATTCGTTCCCATCACGGCCGCCGCGAGCTCATCGTCGCGGAGAGCTTTCATGGCGCGCCCGCTCTGGGAACCGGCGAGATTGAGGCCCAGGATCAGGAGTAAGAACACGAACCCCCATACCAGGTAGTAGGTCTTAAGCTCGGTGTCAAACGTCAGGCCACCGATGGAGAAAGGTGGTATGTAGAATATCCCCGAATAACCTCCCGTGAACTCGCCACCAACGACCAGGTAGGAGAAGACTAGGACCCCAAAGGCCAGGGTAGCGATAGCTAACTGGAAGTGGCTGAGCAGCCCCAGAATGGGTATACCAATGCCGGTGGCGATGACGGCGGTCAGGACGGCCGCCGCCGCCATGGCGGCTAGTGGAGGAACGCCATACCTGGTGGTGAGAATGGCGGACCCATAGGCCCCTATGGACATGAAGGCGCCGTGGCCCAGAGAGAGCTGCCCTCCGTAACCAAAGGCCAGGTCCAGACCCATACAGGCTATGGCTAGGGTCCCTACCAGGATGAAGAAGCTAAAGAGATAACTCTCCCCTGCCACAAAAGGCAAGATGGCGACGATAACGGCCAGGGGTAGTAGCCAGAGTCGCTTCATTAGTGCCTTTCACCCAGAAGGCCGAAAGGCATGGCGCAAAGAAGGACCAACAGGAGCCCCATGGTGATCACCTCGCGATACATGGAAGGGAAGAGGCCGGCCACGAAGCTCTCCAAGAGGCCCAAAACCAGGCCTCCCAGGATTACGCCTACGTTGCTATTGATGCCCCCCAAGACTGCCGCCACGCACCCTTTCAGCGTCAGAGAGAGGCCGGTGAGGAAATTGGTGAAGACGATGGGAGCAATGAGCACGCCGGCAGTAGCACCTACAGCCGCACTTAGGATGAAGGCGCCCATCACCATGCGGTCCACCCTGATACCCACCAGGGAGGCCCCCAGGGGGTTCTCCGCGCTGGCCCTCATGGCTATGCCCAGGGCGGTACGGCTGAAGAAGAACCAGAACGCCGCTGACAGCAGTATGCCCACACCCAGCACCCAGAGGGCTTGAGGCAAAACAGCCGCTCCCATGAACTGTATGGGCTGATCACCAGAGAAGGGCTGGAGGATGTAAGAATCCCTGCCTATGGTTGCGGCCACCAGCCCTTCAAAGGCCATGGCGACCCCAACGGTCATGACCACTATGACCAGCGTGGGATAGCCCCTGGCCGGGCGGACGGAAAAGCGCTCCATGACCAGACCGGCCAGGCTGGTCACCACCAGAGCCACGAGGAAGGCCAGAGGCAGAGGCAGGCCGGCCTTGGCTGTCAGGAAGATGGCCACCATGGCCCCCATCATGGAGAACTCCCCCTGAGCAATGCTCAGGATGGAAGTCGTCCTGTAGATGAGGCCCAGGCCAAAGGCCACCAGGGCATAGACGCTTCCTGAAGTAAGTCCCGCCAGCAAGAACTGTAAGAGCTGTGCGCTGAATTCCATCTATCCTCCGTAGGGGCGGGTTGGAAACCCGCCCCTACACGCTGGCTTTATCCTCCCCCACACGATTTCTCAAACCCGCCCCTACACGCGGGCTTTGTCCTACACCCACACGTTTCTCAACCCCGCCCCTATACGCTGGCTTTATCCTACCCACAAAGGGTCTTTCAAACCAGCCCCTACGCGCTGGTTCTCAACCCACCGTTTAGGCAGGTTTCTGGTCCTACTTCGATAGGATCCAGGAGTTCCCCTTGGCGGTCATTACGTACATGGAGGAGACGTCCAGCCCCACGTGATTTGCAGGGGTCTTAGTGTAGCAGAAACCTATGCCGCAGATCTTGCTGTTTTCCAAGTACTCCTTGATCTTCTCCCGGTCGCTGCCTCCGGCCTTGACGGCATCCGCCAGGTGGTGGACTGTATCCCAGGCCACCGCCTCGTTGTACTCGGGCAGCAAGCCCCCATATTTGGCCGCGAAGGCTTGCCGGAAATCTAATGCCTCTTTCTTCAACGGGTCTGTATCGGCCAAGGCATCGGTGACCTGCAGCTTGGCCCCACCCACGTAGATCAGGCCCTCCTGGGGTATGTCACCCGTGAGCTTGAACCACTGGGAACCGGCGGCAGAGGTGTTGAAGAAGATGGGGGCCGGAAATCCTATCTGGCGAGCGTTCTTATACACGAGGACGGCCGGGTCTCCTGTTCCCCAGGCTATGAGGGCTTCAGGGTTCAGCGCCTTGAGCTTGGTAAGCTGGGGAGTAACGTCCGTATCCGTCTGGCCCATTCGCTCCTGGCCCACCAGATCGAAGCCATACTTGGCGGCCATAGTCTCAATGAGCTTGGAGGCTCGTTCACTCAGGTCGTCCCTGGGGTGTAGCCCGGCCACCTTCTTCCATCCCTTCTTCTTGATGTAGTCGAAGTAGACGGTCATCAGGTCATCCAGGGTGTTGACGTTGGTGAAGAAGTACTTGTCGTCCGGGGTTAAGACCGGCGACCCGAAGCCATAGGCCGGCACCTTCAGGTCCCTTAACACGGGGAGAGCCGGGGCTATGAGGACCGAGGGCAGGGGACCGATGATGGCCGCTACCTTGTCCTCCTGGGCCGCCTTCTTGAGCAGGGCAACCGTTTCTTCGGACTTGGACTGGTCATCATAGGAGACTAACTGAATGGGCCGGCCATCCGCACCACCCTTGGCATTCACCCGTTCAATTTCCAGTTCTACCGCTCTAGCTATGGCAGTCCCCGGCCCGCCGAATGTTCCGGTCTTGGCGATGACCATGGCTACCTTGACGGGCTCTTTAGCGGCCGGCTTTGGTGTCTCCTTCCCGGCCGCTGGGGCGGTTCCCTTCGGGGCAGGGGTCAGACTGGAAGCCGCCGGGGCGCAGGCCGAGACGGCCAGCGCCAGAAGGGCGAGAACTATCAACGCAAATAAACCGTTTCTCTTCATCGCGATCTCCTCTCTAGTGTTACTACTTCATGTATCGCTGCGTCCAAAGTGTCTTCTGTTACCACCTCCATCCCGGCTCAAAGGTCTTGCGGCCGGCTGTTAACTAGGGTCTCCACACGACAAACTGAACTAGAAGTCCGGCCGGAAAGTGCCATTTTGCCGATTTTCGGGCCAAAACCACGATTGGGATTCGGCGCCGAGGGCCGCATTTCAGGGTTTTCGGCCGGACTTCTGGTACCTCGTTGGACAAACAGGCGTTACCTTCCTAGCCCGCGAAACTGGCCCAGGCGTCTCGCCTGGGCGCCACTCTATTCTCTTGCCGCCCATCGCATGCCGATTCTTGCAACTTGTCGCTAGTACTCTGTAACATAGGTTTTGACTGACGTCATTGCGAGGCCGGGGGATAGCGACCACCGGCGCTGGTAATCCGCAGGCCGAAGCAATCTCCTAGTGGCGCGCCGAGATTGCTTCGCTATCGCTCGCAATGACGTTGGGCCAGTTCCTGTGTTACAGACCACTAGGTCCCAATCCCGTTGTGACTGCGGAGTAACGCGGTCTCTGCTTCGTCTATTGTCAGGTCTTCTCGCAAGGCTATCCCATAATCCTCCCGGGCCGATTCCATGGTGACCTTTCCATTAAGGACGTCCCAACGTACCATCCCCGGGTCCCGTTCTCGGGGATCCCCATATCCCCCGCTGCCGGGCAACCGGATGCTCAAGACATGGCCCTTCTTCAATGGGCTTACCCCCTTGGACTTGAGGCGCTTCTCCCGTGGGGTTCCCGGATCCAAGATGAGCCGCCCCTTGTGTCCTTCCTTGCCGCCGAATAGGCCCTGGGGCGCGAATTCCTGCCGGTCGGTATAGCGGCTGAAGGTGACATCGGTCAGGAAGTGAATGTCCTTTCGCAGGGATAGGCCCCCTCTAAACTTGCCGGGCCCTCCTGAGCCGGGAATCAGCTCGTACCGTTCTATCAGGATGGGGAACTCCAGCTCCGCCGCCTCCACAGGCGTATTCTTGAACAGGCCCAAATGAATGTCCTGTCCATCCGGACCATCTTTGTTGGGTCTGGCTCCACCGCCTCCTCCCTGGATCTCCACGTAGGCAAATCTCTCACCCGTATCCGGCTGGACCCCTAAGAAGGCACAGGTAGCAGCCTGGCCGTGGCTGCCCGCCGTGACCCTATCCGGGATTGCTTGGGCCAGAGCCTTTATGAGGGCTTCTATAACCTTAGTGGTGGTCTGGCTCCTCGCTGTCACGGCAGCCGGTAGGCGCGGGCAGACCACCGTCCCTTCTTCATATTCGATATGAACCGGCCGGTAACACCCGGAGTTGACGGGCACGTGGGAGTCCGAGACAGCAATGAGGACATAATAAATGCCAGAGGAGGAACAAGCCACGGGACAGTTGATATTGCCTTGCACCTGGGAGCTTGTCCCTTTGAAGTCTATCCGGATCTCGTCACCCCGCTTGTGCACATTCACCTGCACCTTGACCGGCGTGTCGGTATGCCCGTCGTTGTCCACATAATCGACACCCGTGTAGTCGCCGTCCGGTATTCTGCCTATGCCCTCCCGCATCCGGCTTTCGCTATAGTCCAGCAGCATTTCGAAGCAACGACTTACTATGCCAGGCCCATACTTGGCAAGAATCTCCTTCATGTGACGCACCCCTACAAAGGTTGCCGCCACCTGTGCTCGGAAGTCCCCAAGAGTCCGCTCAGGAAGCCGAATGTTGTTGGCGATTATCGCTACAATCTGAGGGTCCTCCGCGCCAGCGTTGCAGAACTTAACCGGGGGTAGGCGCAGACCCTCCTGGTAAATCTCCGTGAGACCCCCTGCCACACCCCCAGGCACAGAGCCTCCCATGTCCAACTGGTGCGCTATGTCGGCCACGAAGCCCATCAGTTTGCCCTCGAATATCACCGGAGCGATGAACTGCACGTCCATGACGTGTTGTCCCCCCATATAGGGGTCGTTGGAGATGAAAACATCTCCTTCTCGGAAATAGTCCTGCGGGTAGAGATCCAAAAGCTTGCGGGTAGTGGTCTCAAGGCTGTGCATCAGCATGGGAGCAAAATGGGCCTGGGCCACGGTGTTGCCTTTGGCATCCAAGACAGCACAAGAGAAGTCCAGGATCTCCTTGACAATGGTGGACCTGGACATGCGCATCAAGCTGTAGCCCATCTCATCCGCTACCTGCTCCATGGCATAGCGGATGACCTGCATGGTTATCTGGTCTGCTTGATAAGGCATCTTATTCCCCTGATAAAGACACGATGATGTTCCCGAACGGATCAATGGCGGCGGAGCACCCGGGGGGCATAACAGTGGTAGCGATCCTTTCCTCGATGAGGCACGGACCTCCGAAGGAGTAACCCGGATACAGGAGGTCCCTGTCATAGATAGGGACGTCCACCTTTCCCAGTCCTTCGAAGTAGACCGGACGCCTGCCCTTGACGGCCTGCGAAGGGCTGCCTTCAGATACCGCCTGAAGGGCCAGTCGTACCTCCGGGGAGCGCCCTATGGCCCTCACCCGCAGGTTCACGAACTCCACTGTTTCGTGGGGCTCACAATAGGAGTAAAACCTCTGGTGGAGCCCGTGGAACCGATCGAGGATGGCGGATATGCTCTCGATGCTGCTGCTGATCTGCACGGGGGTGTTTATCTCGTAGGACTGCCCCTTATAACGCAGGTCCGCAGAATAGAGGACAAGCATATCCCCCTCTTTGACCTGCTCCCGGCGCAGTTGCCTGACCCCTTCCTCTTGCAACGAGCGGAAGACGGACAGCAATAGATCGGTGTCGATTTCATGGTGCTTCTTCGCGAGTGTGCGTACATAATCGCGCTGCGTATCAGAAACCAAGAGCCCTAGAGCCGACAGATTTCCGCAAAGAGGTGGCACGATAACTTCCCTGATCTTCAGTTCTTCAGCCAACTCAACGCCATGGAGAGGGCCTGCCCCGCCGAAGGCCACCAGGGCAAACTCCCTGACATCATACCCCTTCTCAACCGACGTGGCGGCGATGCCTTTCACCATATTGGCGTTCACGATTCGGATTATGCCTCTGGCAGCTTCTTCTACCGACATGCCGGTCCTGTCGGCCACATGCTCCTTCACTGCCTGGAAAGACTTCTCTAGGAACAGTTTCAACTCCCCACCCAGGAAGTAATCAGGGCTCAGGCGGCCCAGGAGGAGGTTGGCGTCGGTCACGGTAGGGAGAGTACCCCCCCGTCCGTAGCATGCCGGGCCGGGCAGGGCCCCGGCGCTCTGGGGCCCCACGTTCAGGATGCCAGCTTGGTCCACCCAGGCTACACTGCCGCCCCCAGCGCCAATAGTGTGGATGTCAATCATGGGTATCTTGATTGGGAAGCCACCAACCATGGCGTCAGTGGTAGTCTTGGGAGTCCCCCCATCGATCAAGCAAATGTCGAAGCTGGTGCCGCCCATGTCTACTCCCACCACCAGGTTCCGGCCGGTGATACGGCTGATGAAGGCGCCCGCCATGGCGCCCCCCGCGGGGCCGGAGTTCACCATGTGTGCGGCGTTCTTCCCCGCCACATCGGCGGTCATGGATCCCCCGCTGGCCTGCATGATGCGCAGGTCCACTTCACCATATCGCCCGGCTAAACTGGAGACCAGGCTCTCCACATAACGCTCGCTCACAGGCAGAAGATAGGCATTGATGACCGCAGTGGATGTTCTCTCGTATTCCCGGAACTCAGGGCACACCTCCGAGGAAAGGGATAGATAGGCTTCGGGGAACCTCTCTCGGCAAATCTCCGCCACCCTTTTCTCATGAACAGGATTAAGGAAGGAGAATAGGAGGCAGACAGCTACAGCCCGTACACCCTCGTTCTTGAGGAAGTCCACCGCCTCGACCACAGAACCCTCGTCCAGGGGCACCAGCACTTGCCCCTTACTGTTTACCCTCTCTACCAAGCCCTTTCGAAGGTATCGGGGCACGAGAGCAGGCGGATGGTCCACCGAGAAGTCGTAGAGGCCTTCCTGGGGTCTTCCTACCCGCCTAATCTCCAAGACATCGGCAAACCCTTCGGTAGTTAACAGGCCAACCTTGGCTCCCTTTCTCTCCAGCACGGCATTGGTGCCAATGGTGGTGCCGTGGACCAGGTAGTCGAGCTGGGGCATTGAACTACCGGAGAGTTGCAGGATCTTTTCCAGGCCAGCCATGACCCCCTCGGCAGGGCTGGCAGGCGTAGTGGGAACCTTAGTGTAGTGGAAGGTCCCGCTCCGGTCGTCCACCAGGATCACATCGGTAAAGGTGCCGCCTACGTCAACGCCTATTCTCATCTTCCAGAAAAAGTTCCTTTTCTTAGTGCGGGGCCGACAATCGGCGTCACAGCGCCTTCGATTTCGCCTCTTTTATGATCTGCCGGGCGATGGTCAACCGCTGGATCTCGTTGGTCCCCTCGAAGATCTGGGTCAGCTTGGCTTCCCGGAAATAGCGCTCGGTGGCAAAGTCCTTCACGTAGCCCGATCCTCCCAGGACTTGTACCGCCTCCACGGCCACTTTCATGGCCACATCCGTGCCAAAGCACTTGGCCATAGCTCCCAGTTTAGCCATTAGGGGAGAGTCTTCATCCACAGCCGCCGCGGCCCTGTAAACCAGCCACCGGGCCGCTTCGATCTCCATGGCCATGTCCGCTAGCTTGAATTGGATGGCC
>ORJL011268111.1_pt1 | contig 14151 bp, 10 predicted proteins | sample 1779941 | NCBI WGS metagenome assembly ORJL01 (sample SAMEA104232317, study PRJEB22302) | groundwater metagenome | biome: forest; feature: aquifer; material: groundwater | place: USA | collected 2011-08-07 | depth 5.8 m
GCCAGGTGGTTCACCAACGACTAGATCAATCGTCACCCAGGAGCCTGCCGAGAGAAAAACCTCGGCAGGCTTCGTTTTTGCCGCCTATCCAACTCGCCCTGATCAAGCACATCCCGTGACCGCAGAACGATCCACTTCACTCGATACATCGCGCCAGTCGCGCATTGCGCCGGGCCTGGAGCGCATGGCCGACTGGCCCTGGTGGCTAATCGTCGCCCTCCTGATCGGGCTGGTAGTCCTCTTTCAGATCGTCACCAACCAGCGGATGTCCGTTATCTTCGGCGCGATTGCCGCCGGGATCGGCGTCACCGTCCGGGTCACGTTATCGGCCTATTCCCTCGCCGTTATCATCGGGTTGTTTGTCGGCCTGGCGCGGGTTTCCAGCAACAGAGTCATTCTCAACATCGCCTCGTTTTACGTGGAGGTGGTGCGCGGCGTCCCAATCTTGGTGTTGTTGATGTACATTGCCTTCGTGGCCGTCCCGCTCCTCGTGACGGGCATTAACGGTTTGGGTGGTCGGTTGGGTCTTGAGACCGCACTTGGCGCCATGCTGGCTAAAGTATCCACGCGCAACATCTCCAACGAACTGCGGGTAATCGTCGGCTTGGCCGTCGCGTATGGAGCCTTCGAGTCCGAAATCTTCCGCGCCGGAATCCAGTCCATCGAGAAAGGCCAGATAGAAGCCGCCCGGGCGCTGGGCATGAGCTATGTGCAGGCCATGCGCTACGTCATCCTGCCGCAAGCCATTCGCCGCGTCCTGCCCGCGCTGGGCAACGATTTCATCGCCATGCTAAAGGATTCTTCGCTGGTGTCCGTCCTCGGCGTCGAGGACATCACCCAGTTGACCAAACTATACGCGGCCAGCACTTTCCTGTTCTTCCAGTCATACAGCATCCTGGCCTTTATCTACCTCACCATGACCGTCCTGCTTTCGCGGGGGGTGCGGACGCTCGAAACGAGACTATCGGCGCACCGCCGCTAAGTTTAGGTGACTGTCACCGGGCAAACGAACGCTCTTCACCATTAAGGCTTCGAACGCCCAGTGACAGTCACCTGCGGGAAGTAATATTTTTACGAGCTAAAGGTCCTCTTCCGATGACTATGCACCCCGACAGCTCCTCGTCAGCCCCCGAAGCGGCCCCGCCCGCCGGGATGATCGTCATTCGCAACCTCGTCAAAAAGTTTCACGGCATCCCGGCCGTGGCCGGCGTGAGCTTCACGGTAGGCGCGGGCAAAGTCGTGGTGATCATCGGCCCCAGCGGGTCAGGCAAATCAACTGTCCTGCGTTGCATCAATCATCTCGAGACTCCTACCAGCGGCGAAATCTGGGTGGACGGCATCAAGCTGACGCACAACAGCAAGGACATCAACGCCGTCCGCGCCGAAGTGGGCATGGTATTTCAACAGTTCAACCTCTTCCCGCACCTGACCGCGATCGGCAACATTATCCTCGCTCAAAAAATTGTCCGGAAACGCGGCGAGCAGGAGGCCAGGCGGGTCGCCCATGAACAACTGGAACGAGTCGGCATCCCCGAAAAAGCCGACGCCTACCCCGGCCAGCTCTCCGGCGGTCAGCAGCAGCGCGTGGCCATTGCCCGCGCGCTGGCGATGAATCCCAAAATCATGCTGTTCGACGAACCGACGTCGGCGCTGGACCCGGAGATGATCAAAGAAGTGCTGGACGTGATGTTGAAGCTGGCAAAAGAGGGGATGACCATGGCGGTCGTGAGTCACGAAATGGGGTTCGCGCGTAACGCCGCCGACGAAATAATTTTCATGGATCGCGGCGCGATCGTGGAGCGCGAGTCGCCCGCCAACTTCTTCCAGAATCCGCACGAAGAACGCACGCGTCAATTCCTCAGCCAAATCCTGCACTGAGTAGAGAATCGCTGAGGCGCTGACGCAGGCTGATGACGCTGAGGGCGTTTCAGCGAAATCAGCGGACTCAGCGGTGTCAGCGTTTCAATGCCCCGGCAGATGCCAGGACGAAACTGTTTTTGGAGCGCGTCAGATAGAGGATGGCTTAAGCGTTGTTCGGCCTCAAACGTTCTTGTCGCTACGGCCACCTTATAAACAAGGCTACAAGCCGAACAGACTCGAGGAGACTTTAGTTGAAATGGCTGACTTCGTTACGCTAACTTGCCCTTCTTGCGGCGGAAAACTGCAAATCACAACCGATGTAGAGCGCTTTGCCTGTGCGCATTGTGGCACTGAGCATATAGTTCGGCGAAGTGGCGGTGTGGTTTCTATTGCACCTGTCGTTGAAGGATTGGCGAAAGTTCAAGTGTGAGCATTATCTTTGCAGCGTTCATAGGTGGGGGCATTTGGATTGCCAGAATTCCTACTAACGCTCAGGCATATCAACCTGACGAAAGCATTCTGCAAAAGAGGCAATCCCTAAGTCGGACAGGCCGAAAAAGATTTACCACAGAGAACACAGAGTCCACTGAGAAAATCTTTTACAAATCTCCGTGATCTCTGTGGTCTCTGTGGTGAGGTTTTCTTTTTTTTTGTACAAGAATTTCACTTGTAGGATACTAGAAAACCTGCTGTCTCAAAAGATATTAGAACTTTAAAAGCATCAGGGAATTGTTAGTGGCTGATTGATTGCGCGTCGAATTCCGCAGTTGGAAAAGTACCTGACTTGTGAGCGGAAATATCCAAAATCGGGGGCGTCTCAACACTTCATAAAGTCGACAGGGCTAGCGCCGCGCCCCAGCAGACTTTCGTGTACTTCAAGCAAGTCTTGCCCGCGAAGTTCCTGGCGATACCCGCCCCGCGCCTGACGCTGACCGATGGGCTAGGGACGCTGAGGGCGTTTCTGCGAAATCAGCAGATGTGGCTTTGAAGTTGAAGGTTTGGAGTTTAGAGTTTGGGGTTTGAAATTACAAGTGCGGTCGGAGGGACTTGAACCCTCACGTCTTGCGACACATGGCCCTCAACCATGCCTGTCTGCCAATTCCAGCACGACCGCGTTAATCCCGCATTTTCAGGGCATCGCGCGTCATTATACCCAACCAATTTCCTTTGTCAATGAATCCTTCCGCATCATCAGCCCCCTATGAGCTACCGCTCTTCCCTTTGCAGGCCGTGCTGTTTCCCGGCATGCCGCTGCCGCTGCACATCTTCGAGGAGCGCTACAAACGTCTCATCACCGATTGCCTGCGCGACCACCGCCCCTTCGGCGTGGTGCTCATCAGCTCCGGCTCCGAAGTCGGCGGCGAAGCCACCCCCTACACCGTGGGCACCAGCGCCCGCATCACCGGCGTCGAACGGCTGTCTGCCGGGCGCTTCAATATCGAAACCGCCGGGCAAGATCGCTTCCGCATTTTGGAACTGCGCCACCACCGCCGCCCGTACCTCTCGGCCTTCGTCGAAAACTATCCCTTTACCGACCCCAACCCGGTGGCCAGCGCCGACCTCGCCCGCCGGTTACGCCCGTGGCTGTCGAGGTACATGACCATGCTGGCCAAAGTCACCGAGACGCCGTTCGACGTGAAGCGACTGCCTCAAGAGCCGCTCGCCCTGGCCTACCTCGCCGCCATCGTGCTGCAAGCGCCCCCGCGCATCAAGCAAACCTTGCTGGCCCTGCCCGATACCATCGAACTGCTCGAAGAGGAGCGCGCCATTTATCGCAGCGAAATCCCGCTGCTCAACGCCATCATCGCCCGCGTCCCGTCCGATACCAAGCCCTTCTCCGACAACTGAGCATGACCATCGATCCCGTCGCACCCCCGGCACCCCGAAAAGGCTCTACCGTCGCCGTGCTCGTTTTTGTGGCCGCCAGCCTCGCCCTGCCCTGCGGCCTCCTCGGCTACCACTTCATCGCATGGTACGCCGGGCAAATCGCCCTCGCATCAATCAGCCTCAACTTCCTCGCCTGGGCCGACAAACTCAGCCTGGTCGTGCAGGGCTTCGTCTCGCTCGCCCTCTTCGGCCTGCTGGCCTTTGCCTCGCACGACCCGCGCTTCCGCCCCATCTACCGCACGTGGCTCATTGCCTCCCTGCTCGCCTTCCCCACCATCATCCTCCACTTCCTCTCGTGGCATCAAAACCAACTCGGCGCGATCATTCAAATCGCATTCGCCGAAGCCCTGGCCATCATCGCCCGGCTCACGCTTGGGGGTACGGGCGTTCAACCCTCGCACCACCCGCAAGGGCTGGTGTTGAACGCCCTGCCACGCCCGGTGCGCGCCGTGCCCATCGCCGCCGCCCTCATCGCCGGCGCAATCGCCCTCTACCCGTTCATCGCGTTGGGCGCGCTCGGCTCGCTGGGCGACACCGTGCTCAACCTCGCCGCCGCGCTGGCCCTCGGACTGCTGGCCGCACTACTGCTCTCGCCCACCGCCGACAACTTCCTCCTCAACGGCCTGGGCTTCGGCGTCACACTCGCCCTCCTTGGCTCAACACTCGGCTTCGGCGGCAACCAACTGTTCCTCCTCGCCATCCTCCCGTCGTTTGCCTTCGCCGCCATGGCGCTGGCCCAAACCCCGCTCGCCGCCGGGTTGCTCGTCGGACTCGCCGCCGCCGGCCCGCTCCTCTTCTTCGACCCCTCCGAACTGACCATCCTGCTCGGCGGGAATGAGATCATCTCATGGGCTGAGCGAGCCGGGCTAATCGTCGTCGCCATTGGATTCGCGGTCGGGGCCGGCCTCTGGGTCGCCCGACGTGTGCAGGGCCGCACCGCTCTCCCCCGCGCCGTGCCGCTGGGTGCGGCCATAGCGGCGTGGATCGGGGCCGTGGCCCTCTTCTTCACTATGGGTCGTCCCGGCTTCTACGGCGAAAAACTGTTTGTCATCCTCAAAGATCAAGCTGACGTTTCCGCCGCCGCGAAAATTGCCGACCGCACCGACCGCCTCACGGCCGTTTACACCACCCTTACCGATCACGCCAATATCACACAGGCCGGCCTGCGCCACACGCTCGACACGCTGCACATTCACTACACCCCTTACTACCTTGTCAACGCCCTCGAAGTGGATGGCGGCCCGTTGCTGCGCCTCTACCTTGCGGCTCGCTCCGACGTTGACCGTGTGCTTGATAGCCCGCACCTGCGTCCCCTGCCCCAACCCGTTCCCGTCAGCCCCGGCCCGGACTCGGTGTCCCCGGAGAACCCCGGCTGGAACATCAAAATGATCGGCGCGGGCAGAGTGTGGACCGAGTTCGGAGTCACCGGCCAGGGCATCGTCGTCGGCCAGTCTGACTCCGGCGTGGACGGCAGCCACCCGGCCCTGAGCGACGGCTACCGAGGCCGCACCAGCGGCGACGACTACAACTGGTACGACCCGTGGGACGGCACCCGTTCGCCCAATGACGAAGGTGGCCACGGCACGCACACGCTGGGAACCATTCTCGGCGGGCGCGGCATCGGCGTAGCCCCCGGTGCGCAGTGGATGGCGTGTGTGAACCTTAACCGCAACCTCGGCAACCCCGCCCTGTATTTGGATTGCATGCAATTTATGCTTGCACCCTTTCCGCAACACGGCGACCCGTTCAAAGATGGCAAGCCCTCTCTCGCCGCGCACGTGCTCAATGATTCGTGGGGCTGCCCGCCCATCGAGGGTTGCGACTCCGACCCCCTGCGCCCCGCCGTAGACGCCCTGCGCGCCGCCGGAATTTTTGTGGTGGCCTCGGCAGGTAACGACGGCCCCAACTGCAACACCATTGCCGACCCCATCTCACTGTACGACTCCGCCTTCTCGGTGGGCGCTGTAGACAGCACGGGCAACATCGCCAGCTTCAGCAGTCGCGGCCCCGTCACCGCCGACGGCTCCGGACGCATCAAACCCGACATTGTTGCCCCCGGCGTAGATGTTGTTTCGTCGCTGCCTAACAACACCTATGGCCCGTTGAGCGGTACCTCCATGGCCGGGCCGCACGTGGTGGGTGTGGTGGCCCTGATGTGGTCGGCCAACCCGACCCTCATCGGTGATATCGATCGCACAGAACAAATCCTGCGTGACACGGCCACACTGTACACGGGCAGCGGTGCAATCGGCTGCTTTGGTGACAATGGCCGCGACGCAATTGGAAGCGGCATCGTGGACGCTTACGCGGCGGTGAAATTGGCGCTGGGCAAATAATCAAACTTCGATAGACCGGTTCGAATCTGGTAGAATCCCGACACATTCACACCCAGGAGATTTAGATGCGAATTGTGTTAGACGCTATGGGGAGCGATAAATACCCCGACCCTGAAGTTGAAGGTGCTGTGCTGGCGGCTCGTGAGTTTGGCGATGAAATCATCATGACTGGCGACGAAGCGCGCTTGCGCCCTCTGCTCGATGCGAAGCTGAAAGATGCGCCCGACGCCAAAGTGACGATTGTGCACGCCAAAGACGTTGTTGCCATGGGCGACAAGCCCGCGTTTGCCTCGCGCCAAAAAGCGGAAAACTCGATGGCCGTGGGGATGCATTTGGTCAAAGAAGGCCAAGGTGACGTCTTTGTGACTATGGGCAACACCGGCGCTGCGTTGACTAATGGCCTGTTCATCTTCAAACGTATTTGTGGTGTTAAGCGTCCCGCGCTCACGGTTTCATTGCCTACGCGCAAGGGGCGGACATTGATACTCGACATCGGGGCCAACGCCGACTGCAAGCCCGAGTATCTGTTTCAGTTTGCCATCATGGGCAGCGTGTACGCCGGCAAAGTGCTCGGGGTGAGCAATCCCAAAGTGGCCACATTGTCCAGCGGCGAGGAAGATTCCAAAGGCAATACGCTGGTCAAAGAGTCGGTGGCGCTGCTGAGAAAGAGCAAACTCAATTACATCGGCAACGTGGAGAGCAAAGAGTTTTACGCGGGCGAGGCTGATGTGGTGGTCACCGACGGCTTCACGGGCAACATCTTCATCAAGACCAGCGAGAGCGTGGCCTCGTTCATGAGCGACATGATTCGCGAGAACATCGTCAAAAGCCCGCTCACTACACTGGGCGGGCTCCTAGCGCGCCCTGCTTTCGGCGCCATCCGCAAAAAGATGGACCCCACCGAAATCGGCGGCGCGCCGCTGCTGGGCGTGGATGGCATCGTCATCGTGGGGCACGGGCGCTCCAATGCGTACGCCGTGCGCAGCGCCATTAGCGTGGCCCGCGTGGCCGTGCAAGAGAAAATGGTGGAGGCCATTCGCGCCGAACTGGCTGCCCAAATTTCTGAAGCCGAACTGGTAGAAGCCGCCGATGAGTAACGACGGACGCACACGAGTCGTCATCACTGGCCTCGGCGCGATCACGCCGCTGGGCCTGAGCGTAGATGCGTTTTGGGATGGTTTGTCGAACGGCCGCAACGGCATCAAACGCATCACCCAATTCGACCCCACCGGATTCGATTGCCAGGTGGCGGGCGAGGTGGACGGGTTCGACCCGGCCCAATACATCGATCCCAAAGAGGCCCGGCGGATGGCGCGCTGTTCGCAGTTTGCCATCGCCGCCGCGCAGCAGGCCGTGAAAGACGCGGGCCTGGAAGTGCCGCTCGTCGACGAAGAGCGCGTGGGCGTGCTCATCGGCACGGCCATCGGCGGGTTCGACGAAGCCGACAAAGCGGTGAACGACTTCCGGCGCAAAGGGTCGGTGCGCGCCAACCCGTTTGCGGTCACCGCCTGCATCCCCAACATGTCTGCCCATCACGTCTCACGCACGTTTTTGGCGCGCGGCCCGCTCATGTGCCTCGTAGTCGCCTGCGCCACCGGCACGCAGGTCATCGGCGAAGCCACCGAAGTCATCCGGCGCGGCTCGGCGGACGTGATGTTGGCCGGGGGTACCGAAGCCCTCATCGGCGATTTCGCCATCGCCGGGTTCTCCGGCATGCGCGCGCTTCCCATCCACTTCAACGACGCCCCGGAACGGGCCTCGCGGCCTTTCGACAGAGACCGCGAGGGCTTTGTGTTCTCCGAAGGCTGCGGCGTGGTGGTGGTGGAAAAGCTGGAGCACGCGCTGGCGCGCGGAGCGCGCATCTACGCCGAAGTGCTCGGACAGGGCGCGTCATCCGATGCATTCCACGTGGCCCAGCCCGATCCGTCGGGCGAGGGCGCCATCCGCGCCATGAAGTGGGCGCTTCAGGACGCCCGTACCGACCCCTCCGAGGTGGGCTACATCAACGCTCACGGCAGCAGCACGCCCATCAACGATCCGCTGGAAACGATGGCCATCAAAAAGGTGTTCGGGGCGCACGCCAAAGAGCTGCTCATCTCGTCCACAAAATCCATGATCGGCCACCCCATGGGGGCCTCCGGCACGCTGGAAGCCATTGCCTGCATGAAAACGCTCACCACGGGCGTCGTGCATCCCACCCGCAATCTGGACAACGCCGACCCGGAGTGCGACCTCGACTACGTGCCCCATACCGCCCGCGAGGCGGATATTCGCATTGCCATGTCCAACTCGTTCGGCCTCGGCGGCCAGAACGCGTGCCTGGTATTAAGCAAGTTTGAAGGATAAGAATGCGCCTCATCACGAACGAAAAACTCATCACTCGTAACGCCGCCATCGGCAAATACTCCGCCACTGCCGGTCTGGTCATCCTCATCGGCGGGCTGCTGGTTTCGCTTTTCAAACCGGAATACCAGCTCATTCCGTTCTACACGCTGATCATCGGGTTCATCCTTTCCAACGTCGGCATTTACTACTCCAACCGTTTCGTGCGCGCGCCGCGCCCGGATCAGTCGCTGGAAGGCGCCCTCAAGGGAATGGACGACAAGTACATTCTGTACCACTATCGCCTGCCCACGCCACACGTGCTGGTGTGTCCTTCCGGCGTGTATGCGCTGGTGCCCAAGTTTCAGTCTGGCGAATTGGTGTGGGACGGCAAGCGGTGGAAGCACAAAGGCGCAAACATTTTCCTGAGCCTGTTCGGGCAGGAGGGGCTGGGCAACCCCAACGCCGAGGCGGCCTCCGATGTGGAAGCGCTGGCGAAGTTTCTGGCCAAGAAGGTGGGCGGCGACATTCCGCCCACGCAGGCCATCATCGTGTTCTACAATCCTAAAGCGGTCATCGAAGCAAAGGATGCGCCCATCCCGGCCATGCACGTGAAGCAGTTCAAAGAATACCTGCGTAAGCTACCTAAAGGCCCCACGCTCTCAGCCGAGCAAATCTCCGCGCTCAACGTCGCCCTGGGGGTGTAGGCCGGTCTGCCGCGCCCGCGAGCATGGACGCTTCGGAATACGACAACATTGCGCGGCTCGAAGCGCGGCACTGGTGGTACAGGGGCATGGCGGCCATCAGTCTGATATTACTTGCAGAAGGCGTGAGCCGCACTGCCCCCGGGCTGCAATTGTTGGATGCCGGGTGTGGCGCGGGGAGGATGTTGACCCGGCTCGCGAGTTTCGGCAAACCGGTGGGAATTGACTTTCATCCGTTGGCGTTGGCCCATGCCGGACGGGTGACGCATGCACCCCTGGCCCGGGCCTCGGTGCAAGGGCTGCCTTTTGCGCCGCGCAGCTTCGACGTGGCGACCTCGTTCGACGTGCTGTACCACCGGGCCGTGACCGACGACGATGCGGCCCTGCGCGAGTTCGCCCGGGTGCTGCGTCCCGGCGGCTGGCTGCTGGTCCGCGTGCCAGCGCTGGAGCAATTGCGCGGCGCACACGACACAGTGGTGCATACGCGCCACCGCTATTCGGCCCGCGAATTGCGGAGTAAATTGCACGCCGCGGGGTTCCTGCCGCGCCGGGTGACCTATGCCAACACGCTGCTGACGTTGCCGGTGCTGCTGCGGCGCACCCTGCAAACCCTCACCGGCGCGCACGAGGCCACCGATGTCGAATTGCCGCCCCCCGCCCTTAGCCGGCTGCTGGAATTTGTGCTGACGCTGGAAGCGCAGTGGCTGGCGCACTTCGACCTGCCCGTGGGCGTGAGCCTCTTCGCCCTCGCCCGTCGGCCCTGATTGGTGGCTAGTGGCTCGTTGCTGGTAGATGGTCGCTGGTGGTTGGTCGTTGGTAATTGATCATACGCAACTGTCGCCTGCCTTTCGACATTTTCCATTCGCCATTTTCCATTTGTCATTTTTTTATTCATCATTCCGCATTCATCATTCCCCCCCATGCGCCCCTCCGGCATCTCCGCATTCTTCCCGGCCTACAATGACGGCGGCACGATTCCGAGCATGGTCATCACCGCGCTGCGCACGCTGGCCGCCATCACCGACGATTACGAAGTGATTGTGGTCAACGACGGCAGCAGCGATTACACCGCCGAAGTGCTGGAGGAGTTGGCGCGGGTATACCCCAAAGTGCGCATCGTCCACCATCCGCGCAACCGGGGCTACGGCGCGGCGCTGCGCACCGGGTTCGCCAGCGCCACCAAGGAGTGGCTGTTTTACACCGACGGCGATGCCCAGTACGACCCGCACGAAATCAAAACGCTGGTGGAGGCGCTCGCGCCGGGCGTGGACATCGTGAACGGTTTCAAAATCGAACGCCACGATCCGCTGCACCGCATCGTCATCGGGCGCATCTATCATTACTTCGTCAAGTTTGCCTTTGGCTTCAAGCTGCGCGATGTGGATTGCGACTTCCGGCTGATCCGGCGCGAGATATTCGACCGCGTGCCGCTGGAGTCGGATACGGGTACCATCTGCCTGGAGATGATCAAAAAATTCCAGGACAACGGCTACACGTTTGCCGAAGTGCCCGTGCATCACTATCACCGCGCCTACGGCAAAAGCCAGTTCTTCAACTTTCCGCGCCTCTTTCGCACCGCCATTCATCTCTGGCAACTGTGGTGGAAGCTGGTGGTGCGGCGAGAACACACACGCGCCGGATCAACTTCGTAACCTGTACCCATGATAGTCACTGCCAATCCCCTCGCCTCATACCGCGCACACCAAACCGAGATCGACGAAGCCATCCGCCGGACCACGGCTTCGGGCTGGTACATCCTCGGCCCGGAAGTGGAAGCGTTCGAGGCCGAGTTTGCCGCCTACATCGGGGTCAAGCATTGCGTGGGGGTTGCCAACGGCACCGACGCCGTGCGGCTGGCCGTGCAAGCCGCCGTGCCCTTTCGCGGCGCGGAAGGCGTCACCGTATCTATGTCGGCCACGGCCACGGTAGCCGCCATCACCGAAGCGGGCTGGCAGCCGCTCATGCTCGACATCCTGCCCGACGAATACACGCTCGATCCCGCCGCCCTCGATGCCGCGCTCACTGCTCCCGGTATGTTCGTCGTGCCGGTGCATCTTTACGGCCACCCGGCGCGCATGGAAGCCATTTTGCGGTTGGCCGCCGAGCGGCAAGCCACCGTGATCGAGGATTGCGCTCAGGCCCACGGCGCGATGACGCTAGGGCGGCGCGTGGGGTCGTTGGGCGCAGCAGCGGCCTTCAGTTTTTATCCGACGAAGAATCTGGGGGCATTGGGCGACGGCGGCGCGGTCGTCACCGATTCAGACGACATCGCCGCGCGCGTCCGGCTATTGAGGATGTACGGCTGGCGCACGCGCTACGTGTCCGAGATCCCCGGGAGCAACAGCCGTCTCGACGAATTGCAGGCGGCCATTTTGCGAGTCAAGCTGCGCCACCTCGACGCCGACAACGCCCGCCGCATTCAAATCGCCGAAACATACAACGCGGCCTTTGCGGATTTACCGGGCGTGCGGCTGCCGCCGACGGGCGGCGTATATCATCAGTACACCATTCGCCATCCCAAACGCGGCTCACTGCGTGACGCGCTCGCGGCCCTCGGGGTGGGCGCATCGGTGCTGTACCCCGTGCCCATTCACCTGCAACCCGCCTACGCCGACTCGCCGCCCCTCAGCCTGCCGGTAACCGAGCAGTTTGCCAAAGACCTGCTGTGCCTGCCCATGTACCCGGAGTTGAGCGCGGCCGAAGTGGATGCGGTGTGCGCCGCCGTGAGGCAAGCCGCGACGGCGCTGGCGTAGGTTAGCCGCCTCCGTTGCCGTTGCTCAGAGCGCCCACAATCCAATTCCGGACTTGAGCCGCATCGGATTCGCCCACCGGCATTTGCGCGGTGCGGCACAGGTTGATCGTGTTGTTCACCAGCACGTCGCCTAACCGCTCCGGGGTTTCGGGCAAGTTCACCCCAAACCGGTATCCGGCGTAATAAATCCCCGTCAGCACGAAATTCACGTGGGCGCGCGCAATCGGCGCGCCTTTTTCCACGCAGCGATCGCGAACCGTGCGCGACGTGCGGGTCATTTGGTAGCCGCGCTCGTTAATCTCCCGGGCCAGCTCGCGCAGCAGCAGGGCATAATGCTCCGGCATGAGGTACGGCGTGTCGGTGAGTTGATGAATCTTTCGCGCTAACGGCACCAGATCGGCATACCTGGCCGCGAACGCGCTCAGCGGCGCATCGTCCGCCGCGCGCGAAGGGGCCGGTTCGCGCCCCGGCACGCCGCTGGGCCGACTGTGGATCCGCGGGTCATACACCGACCCCGACATGGCTGTGGATATTTCAATCATGCCCAAATCCAGCGATTCCAATAGACCCTTAAATGACCCCGTCCCAAGCCAGTCCGTGCGAGAGATGCGGTCGGCAAAGCGCCTGTTCACGGCCTGCGCCAGGGTGGCCATGGGAACGGCCCCGCTCGATTCAGTCACGATCTCTTGCACAGCGGCGGCAATGGCCAGCTTCACGTCATCGTCGTCGGGGCCGAACTCAGCCGGCGCGGGCGGCTCGCCCTCGGCGCTCTGCTCCTCATCGGTCGGCGCGCTTGGGGCGGCGCTCACTTCCACCGGCATTGCACGGCTGTTGTCGATGGCAGCCACCCGCCATGGATCTTCTTCCACAATCACCAAATCGCTGCGCTGCGCCACCACGGCTTCCGTGAGCTTTCGCAGCGAGTAGTAGCCCAGCCAGTGATTGCTTTGCCTGAATTCGGGAAACTCCTTGTATGCCCCCGGCAGTTCGTTCGCCAATATGCCTTCGGGGGCCTGGGCCACGTCGTGCAACCGTGCGGCGATCCTGCCCAGCAGCGCCGCCGGAGCCAGGGGGGCCTCGCCCTCGTCATGGTAGCCGTTGGTATCCTCTTCGGCCAACACCACACCCAGGGCCTCGTTGACAAACGTATCCTGCGTCACCAGAAAGTCGCAGGCCGCTTTATACGCCGGGGAGATGTAGCCGGTGGACACCACCACACTGCGGCGGTCGTGTTTGCGCAAGCGCAAAAGCACCGGCGTAAAATCGGCGTCGCCCGACAAAATGATAAATTCGTTGAAATTCGTCGGGTGGTTCAAGGCGTCGAGAATGTCCATCACCATGTGAATGTCGGTGCTGGTTTTGCCGCGAGCGGTGAGCGGCGGGCAATCCACCACTTCAAAAGCGGAGCGGATGAAAAACGGCCGGTAGGTGCGGAAGGACTCAGGGTTGAGGTAGCACTTGCGTATGAGCACGCGGCGGGTGGAGCCTTCGGTGCCCATGTGGTCTACGGGCATCTGCGAAATGAGCCAGTCCAGCCACCGGTCCGGGTTGGAGGCAAATTGCATGGCAACATTGCTTTCAAGGTTCAGCAGGTTGATGTAGATATTGTCGAAATCGACAAACAGCGCGGAGCGAATGGGCGTGGCGGCAGTGGTCGGCATACGTAGCGTCTCCTGAAACAATACCGCGCTCCGGGCAACATTGCCCGGAGCGCGCGCATGTGCGAAAGTCTGAAGGGCCACGATTACGAAGCCAGGAAGTCGTCGAGCACTTTCTTGGCGATCTTGTATTGACTGCCGATCTGCTTGGCTTTGATTTGGCCGTCGGTGATCATTTTCACTACATCGGCTTCGGCAACCCCAAGATAAGCGGCAGCCTGCGCCGGGCTCATCACTTCGGGCGTGGGGCCGGCGGCCGGCGGCGTGGGCGCCTGTGGCCCTCCGGCAGGCTGTGGCGGTTGCATACCGCCCTGGAAGGCCTGGCCCATGATGTTGCCGATGCCCAACCCGGCGCCAATGCCTGCGGTGAGGCTTGCGCCGCCCCCGGGGTTCTGCGCCGCATCGCGCATGGCGTCGGCGGCCTGCAACTGCATGTACGTCTGCATATCCAGCATGCCCATGGCCCGCAATTCCTCGGCGGACTTGGATGAGGGCTTGATGCTCTCAATGTAGAACGACTTCAACGTGATGCCGATGGCGCGGAAGTCGTCTTGCGCCTTGGCCCGCACCCCCGCCCCGATTTCCTCGGTCAGGCCAATCAAATCCAGCACCGACTTGCCCTGTTTGGTGCC
>ORJL010219809.1_pt1 | contig 14150 bp, 13 predicted proteins | sample 1779941 | NCBI WGS metagenome assembly ORJL01 (sample SAMEA104232317, study PRJEB22302) | groundwater metagenome | biome: forest; feature: aquifer; material: groundwater | place: USA | collected 2011-08-07 | depth 5.8 m
CGTCATGCTACTCCTCGCAATGGGACACAGGGGATGAGACCAGTCTACGAAGGTAGCCACGGTGATACCAGTGAGCCCGGTCATGGATTGGGGAACAAGGCCTACCGCGCCCTGTATTCCTTCTCCACCTGTGTCAGCGACATGTCCAGGATTGCGATGATGTCGTCCACCTGGGTCTTGGTGATGGTGAGGGGCGGGGACAGCGTGATGACGTCCCCGGCGCGGGTGAAAAGCCCGTTCTCCCGAACGATCTCCGTGAACCGCTTGGCGAACTCGCCGTTAGACCCGCCAGGGAAACGCTCCTTGGTCTTGCGGTCCTTGACGATCTCTATGCCCATGAGGAGGCCAAGCCCGCCGCCCACGTAGCCCACCGTGGGATGGTTCTCCTGGAGGATGTTCACTGCCTGCTGCTGGAGGTGATTCCCCATGCGAAGGCTGTTGCCCACCAGGTCCTCTCGCTCCATGATCTCGATGTTCTTCAGGGCCGCCGCCATCACCACGGGGTGACCGCCGTACGTCACGCCGTGCTGGAACTGGCCCAACGGGCCCTTGGTGTTGTCGAAGGCCTGGGCCACCTTCTTGCTTGCCACCACCGCGCCCACGGGGAGTTCGCCGCCGGTGAGGGCCTTGGCGATGGTCATGATATCCGGCTGGACGCCGAAGCGCTCCATCCCGAACCAGGCGCCAAGCCGACCGAAGCCGCAAATGACTTCATCCGCGATGAGGACGATGTTGTGCTTGTCGCACAGGGCGCGCACGGCTGGCCAGTATTCATCGGGGGGTATCTGATTGCCGCTGGCCACAGGCGTGGCGATGAAAGCGGCAATGGTCTCCGGGCCTTCTCCCAGGATGACGTTCTCCAGCGCCTTGACGCTGAGCATGCAGCAGTCCGTGGGGGAGTGGCCCTGACCCCAGGGACAGCGGTAGCAGTAAGGCGGGTCCACCTGGAACACCTGGGGCATGAGCGGCTCAAAGACCCCCTGAGTGTTGCGGCCTCGGTTGCCGATGCTCAGCGCGGCGTAGGTGGAGCCGTGGTAGGCCAAGCGTCGGGAGATGACCTTGGTCTTCCCGTGGTTGCCGGTGATGGCCTGGTACTGCTTGGCCATCTTGAGGGAGATGTCCACGGCCTCCGCGCCGCCGCCGCAGAAGAACGTGCGCGTGAGCGCGCCCTCGGTGAGGTCGGAGATCTTCTTGGATAGGAGGATGGCGGGGACGGTGCTGGTGGCCCCGGAACTGGAATAGGCCAGGGTGGTCATCTGCTCCGCCACGGCCTGGGCCACCTCCGGCCTGCCGTGGCCGATGTTCTTGAGGAACAATCCGGCCATTCCGTCTATGTACTTCTTGCCCCGGACGTCATAGATGTAGATGCCCTCGCCGCGCGTCATGATATGCTCGCCGCCCGGCGCAACGATGTCCGCCGCCTGGTGGCTCTGCAGCCAGTAGTGCTCTCGGTCCCACGCTTCGAGCTGGGCGATCTCTTCGTCCGTGTAGCTGCCCTTGATCCACCAGGCCGCCTTGCCGGGCTGCGGGTGCACCATGATAAGGTCTTCCTCCCAATGGCGGTGAGTTGACGCGCTCCCGCCATTGTAGGGGAAGGGGAGGGGGATGTCATGAGGCGAACAAGGCATCCCCTTGACCGCGCCGCCCGACTCTTCGTCATTTGCGTCGGCTCCACAGCGACCTGGACCCGTAAGTACCGGAGCGCTTCCCCTGCCCCTTCCAGCCGCCCGGAGGGGCAGGGGAAGTATTGCCCGCTGCGCTCACCTCGGGTTTTGGCCACCTTCGGTCTGCGGCGGAAGGAAGGATGGTGCGGGAGGCCGTGGTTGGAGGCCAGGACGACTTTCTTCTTGATTCGAGACCGGATTCGAAAAGACCTTGCTGCTCGAGCCTTCTTTCCCACTCCGATTAACCGAAAAGACGGGGTCTCTGCGCATTCATGTGTGTAGCGGGAGTCTCGCCCCTGGCGTTTGCTATCAGCGAGCCTTATGCAAGAGCACGGGGAGGGATCCCATTGGCGTCCCGCTTTATCAGGATGTGGATAGTGGCAATGGCCTGCCTAGTCTTAGGAGCCTGCGCCATGGAGGACCCGTCCAAGGAATACCTGACGGGCTTCTCGCGGGCCACGCCCGCGAGCGGCCAGGTTGACGCCAACCAGGCCACATCTACGTCCGCCATAGGACGGACTCCCACGCCTGCCGCAACAGGCGGTAAGGTGGGCACGCCTTCTACCGGGTCGTCGCAGAACCCCCTCCCAACCATGACCTCCACGCCGGTGCCGCCGCCCACACCCTCTGCCAACGCGCAGTACGGCCTTGTCGTGAACCGGGGCGGAACGGGCGCGGGCAAAGTGGTGAGCAGCCCGCCCGGAATAGACTGCGGAGCATCGTGCAGCGCGCTGTTCAGCGCAGGCGCTGTCGTGACTCTCACTGCAGTCCCGAACTCCGACTCCGTCTTTTCAGGGTGGGCCGGTGGGTGTGCGGGCATGGACCCCTGCTCGCTGAGCATGACGGTGAACCGGTTTGCCACGGCTGTTTTCTCCCTGGAGGCTTCTCCCACCCCCAGCGCTGTGCCGCAATATGCGCTCGCGGTCAGCAAGGGAGGCACGGGTTCGGGGGTCATCACCAGCACTCCATCCGGGATCGCCTGCGGCGCGGCGTGCATCGCCTCCTACCCTGCGGGCACGACGGTGTCCCTGACGGCTGCGCCAAGCCCCGACGCCGTTTTCGCCGGATGGCTGGGCGCCTGTTCGGGCGTCGGTCCGTGCACCGTCACCATGACGATGAACCAGAGCGTGTCGGCAGTCTTCACGGTCAACCCCACTCCCACCTCCACGCCGATGCCGCAATATGTGCTCGCCGCCAGCAAGGGCGGCAACGGAACGGGTACGGTGACAAGCTCGCCGGTAGGCATATCCTGTGGCGACACATGCGCCGCCTCCTTCCCCGCAGAGGCCACGGTGACGTTACAGGCCGTCCCCGCGCCCGACTCCGTCTTCGTGGCATGGCAGGGCGACTGCACGGGCAGCTCCTGCACCCTGACCATGAGCGCCAACCTCACGGTAACGGCAGTGTTCAGCGAGCGCTCCACGGGCAGCCCCACGCCGACGCCCACGCAGGGGAACTCCTCCGGCAAGACGGGGGCGCTCAGCGTGCAGAAGGGCGGCGACGGCTTTGGGCGGGTGGTCAGTGCACCGGATGGGATCAACTGTGGCACTAACTGCACGGCCACGTTCCTGGAAGGGGCCACCGTCATTCTGACCGCCACACCGTTGTCGGGCTCCGTCTTCGCCGGGTGGCTGGGCGACTGCTCCGGCACGGATGTCTGCGTGTTGCGTGTAGGCCAGTACACATCCGTGGCGGCCATCTTTAACTCGAAGTAACGGTAGGCAGCGCGGTGGAGGCGTCTTGGCTTCGCCAAGTCTCCCACCTTGCGTGGCATTCGAGATAGCGCCGTCAGCCTGCTGCGCAGGTCCTCACCCTACGCGAGATTCAGCACGGGCAGAGTGATGGTAGTCCGTCTCATGCCGCCCTCTCATTCCGTATCGCCTCCAGCTTCTGCGTGGCCGCGTGGAGGGAGCGGGCGCGCTTGTGCATCCCCTTCCACACGTCCCCCTTCGCGTCCAGACGTTGCCACCCGGTGGCCAGGGTGAAGGACTGCGGGCCCACGTCGCCGCTTTCCACCTCCGGCCATTCCAGCGGAGTTGCCGCGGGCGCGCCGTTCCGCGCGCGGAGGGAGTAGGGGGCAACTGCGGTCTGAGCGTAGGCGTTCCGGGCCACGTCCAGGAACAACCGCCCTTTGCGGGCCTCCTTGCGGGTCGCCGCCGTCAGGTCGGGATGGCGCTGGGTCATGACCAGCGCGACATCCTGCGCGAAGCCACGCACGGAATCGAAGTCGTCCGCGCGGTCCAGGGGGACCGCCACGTGCAGCCCGAGCGAACCGGTGGACTTCACGAAAGCAGGGAGGTCAAGCTCCCCTTCCAGGAGGTCGCGTATCCACAGGGCGGCCTGGCGCACCAGGCTGAAGTCGTTGTCGGACGGGTCAAGGTCAAAGACCAGGAGGTCCGGGTGGTCCGGCTTGTCCACCTTGCTCAGCCACGGGTGGAGCGTCAGGACGTTCTGGTTCGCCAGGTAGACAAGCGTCGCCGCGTCCTCACAGACGATCTGCTCGATCACGCCGCCCTCCATGGGCAGCGTTACCCGTCGTATCCAGTCGGGGTAATCCTCGCCAGGGCGCTTCTGGTAGAACCCCTCCCCACCGACCCCCTCCGGGAAGCGTTGGAGGTTGACGGGACGGTCCCGCAGATACGGCAGGATGACCTCGGCCATGTCACGGTAGTAGGAGACAACGTCTCCCTTGGTCAGGCCATCTGCCGGGAACAGGACTTTGTCGAGGTGGATGACCTCCACCTCACGACCTCCTACCTTCATGGCGTCGCCTCCGTCTCCGCTTTCAAGTCGGTATTGGTCTTGCCAAACAGCACGGACTCGGGCCTCTGCACAACAACGTCACGGTGCAGGTCTGCTCCCTCATTCCACATCTTTCCGTCGAAAGAAGCGGAGAGACCGACCACCGCGCAGCCAGTCATTTGTCGTTCGGATTGGTAGAAGGTCCCTTCGGGAACGCCAATGATGTCAGCACACCGCCAATCTCCAGCCGGAGGTCGTAATGCAGTGTGGTGGCGTCAAGCTCGTGGATGACGAAGATAGACCGCGCGTCCAGCCGCCGCCGGGTGCGGTCCGGCGCCCTTTCCGGGCTGCTGCTGCCGAATGCGCTCGTGCTCTTCCGTGCCGGCACAGTGGTCTGTCTCCAGGCGCTCCAGTGTGCTACAGATATGATACGCAGCCGCTGGGTGGAGACATCGCATGGAAGTGGCCGCCGTATGCAGGGGTCACCGGACAGCGGATCGCCTGTCGACTAACGGGCGCTGAAAAAGGTCCTGGACCGGGGGGGAAAGGCCGCGCTGCGCTCCTACAAGGAGTCCTTTCGCGCAAGGAGCCTGTCCGGCGCGAACGCCTTCAGTGAAGGACCACCCCGCCCGGTGGCGATGGCCTGGGCCAGGCGCTTCCCGGTGGTCAGGCTCAAGAGGATGCCCTTGCGCCCGTGGCCGCCTGCCAGGAACAGCCCGTCCCACCCCGGCGCGGCGCCAACGATGGGCAGCCCATCTGCGGTGGACATAGGGCGCAAGCAGGCCGTCGTCTCCACCTCCCGCGCGTCCGCCAGCGCCGGAGCCAGGCCCAGCGCGGCATCCACGATCGCGGCCCGCGCCTCCGCCGTCGTGCTGCGGTCGAACCCCACGTACTCCACCGTCGTCCCGATGTAGACACGCCCGTCAAGCTTTGGAAGCACGTAGCCGCTGGAGTGGAAGATGGCGTAGTCGGGCAGAGGAGTCGTGACGTCCAGGTGAACGATCTGCCCGCGCGCAGGCTCCACGGGGATGGGGACTCCGATCCACTCCGAGGCGAAGCGCAGCCAGGGGCCGGTGGCCAATATCACCGCGCCCGCCTCCACCGTCCTCCCGTCCGCCAGCCGCGCCCCGGTTGCGCGCTGTCCCCGCCGCTCCAATCCCACCGCCTCCCCCGACACTATGGTCGCCCCGAAGCGTTCTGCCGCCTGCGCCAGTGCCAGGGCAAAGAGGTACGTTTCCAGCTGCGCCTCGTCCGGGTTGTAGCACGCGCCCAGGACGTGGGGCGGCAGCCACGGGGCGGCATCCTGCGCCGCTGGACCATCCAGCCACTCGGCGGGAGCGCCTATAGCCCTCTGCGCGGACACCTCCGCCTGCATGGCCTCCACCTCCGCGACGTCGAAGGCCGGGCGCACCATGCGCATCCGCCGGAGCCGGTAGTCGATGCCCGACTCCTCCGCCAACGCCGGGTACGCCTCCCGGTGGGCCCGGACGCCGTCCTGGCAGAAGTCGAGATACGCCTGGGATGTGGCCGCGCTACCTTTCAGGCGGTCGAAGGGGCTCAACTCGCCCGCAGCCCCGCCGGAGGCCTCGCTCCCGATGGCGTTGCGTTCCACCACCAGGCAGCGCAGGCCGTGTTCCTTCCCCAGGAAATAGGCCGCCGCGCAGCCGATGACCCCTGCTCCGATGATGAGGACGTCTGGATGCTTGCTCAAAGTCCCGCTCCTATCTCTGTCGGATTGTAGCGGTTCCTGTGGTGCTGTATGATGAATGCGTACTAGGTTTATGCATTAGAGAGGCGCATATGAGACGCACGATCGTCATTGACGACGCGTTGCTAAAAGAAGCCCAGGAAGCGTTGGGAACGGACAGCATTCGCGCAACCGTGGAGCAGAGCCTTCGAGAAGCGGTGCGGCGGCGGCGATTGGAGAAGCTGTCTAAGATGCTCGGGACTATGCATCTCGCCATGACGAGCGACGAGTTACTGAGGCTTCGGCATGAAGAATGACCTCTTTCTTATCGATAGTTCAGTTTGGGTGGACGTCATAGAAGTGGGGCGGGGGGAGGAAGACCTTCGCAACCGTGTAAGAGATCTCATCAGGCTTGACAGGGTTGTGGGTACTGGCATGGTGCGTCTAGAAGTCCTGCGCGGGGCGGCCTCACAGAGCCAATGGGATGAAATAGAAGATACGCTTTCCGCGCTGCGTCAACTGCGAGTCCACGAAAGCCAATGGAATGAGGCCGCCCGTCTGTCGATTCAACTTCGACAGCGAGGAGTTACTGTTCCCTCGACAGATTTGCTGATTGCCTCTATCGCGATTGGAAGCGACGTGGTCCTACTACACAGAGACCGCCATTTCGACATGGTCGCGGAGAATTCCTCACTGCGTGTGGAGAGCCATGTCAATGTCTGAGAAAGGCCAAATGTCTTCTCCAGGGCCAAGAAGAGAGCGGCCCCGCCAACTGGCGGGGCCGCTCTGCTAGTCGTTCTCAGCAGAAGGTGCTTAGACCTTCTGCTCCGTGCTCACGATCACGTCGGTATGGATGGTGAAGTTGCCGCCGGAGGCCGCCACCATGCCCACCTTGGCGTTCTTCACCTGCTTCTCAGCGGAGGCCTCGCCGCGCAGCTGCTGCACCGTCTCCACGATGGAGGCGATGCCGAAGGTGCCCGCGTGGTTGTATGACAGGCCGCCGCCGTTCGTGTTCATGGGCAGCTTGCCCCCCGGCGCCGTCCGCCCGTTGGACACGTATTCCAGGCCCTCGCCGTCCTTGCAGAACCCCAGGCCTTCCAGCTCCAGCACCGGCACCGGTATAAAGCAGTCGTGCGTTTGCAGGATCTGGATGTCCTTGGGCTTGAGACCGGACATGTCCCACACGCGCGGGGCGGCGCGGCGGATGTTCTGCCAGCGGACGAGGTCGTCCTTGTAGTCGATGCTCTTCTCAAACCCCTCCGCCGTGCCCAGCACGTACACCGGCTTCTTAGCCATGTTCTTGGCCCGCTCTGCGGAGGTCACGATGAACGCCCCGGCGTAGTCCAGCCGCGGGCAGCACATCAGGATGGTCATCGGGTCGGAGATCATTGCCGAGTTCATCACGTCCTCGACCGTGACAGGGTCGCGGAAGGCGGCCTTGGGGCTGAGGGTGGCCCACTTGCGCGTGGACACCGCCAGCTCGGCGAAGCCTTCCATCTTGCCACCGAACTCTTTCACGTATCGGCGGGCAACCATGCCGTGTCGGACGAACTCTCCCGAGACGCCATACGGTGTCAGGAACTGGCCGGCGTTGGTCTGCGTGGCGTCCGGAGGCCGCGCCTTGGCCGTGCCGATGCCGCTCCGCACGCTGTTGGCCTGCACCACCACGGCCACGGTGCACATGCCGGCCTCGATAGCCGTAATAGCGTGTTCCACCATGGCCACCGGGCTGGGCGCGCCGATGCCGCCCGCGTCCGCATAGCTTGGGAAGATCCCTGTGTACTCCTGGAACACGTTGGGGGTAGCATCGCCGCACATGAACATCCCGTCGATGTCCTTAATGCTGATGCCGGCGTCCTTGGCCGCGTTCAGGACGGACTCCGCGCCCAGCGCCAGCTCCGTCTTGTCGCGGACCTGGTTGATGACCGGGGGCTCGCCCACGCCCACAATGGCGTATTTTCCACGCAGGTCTCGGCGGTTAGCCATGGCTCCTCCTTTGATGACGTTGCCAGGTAGGCCCTCGCTCCCATCCCGGGCAACATAAAGCTGCCGCATTATAGCACGGGGTTAGCTGATAGGAGCGGGGAGCACAAGACCCGTCCGGGTCCCACACGTGGCTAGACGGCTGCTAGCGCTTGAAGCCTCTCCATAAGTATGGGCAGTCTATCTTGACTCGATTGTGGTAAGAAGCCCGGAAGGGCGTCAACAAAATCACTGTTGTTCAAGAGCGCCTGCATTTCTGAGCGGACGTAGTCGCGCAGGTCTTCGTTCGCATGATTGATTTCTCGCACCAAGGTGGGACGCCCGTCTATGACGGAGATCAAATCCTCAAGATCATTGCTTAAGGCAAGGTCGTCTTTCCCCCGGCCTTTGAAGGCCTCCAACTTAGTTCCTACGAAATAGGGGGCTGTGATGACGCGGATAGCAAGGCCTTCTTCCAAATTAAAGACTTCCGCTGTTTGGATTGCGCGTGTGAACCACCGATTTGAGAAGCCGAGGATTGCTTCGTCGTCGGGCATGACGTCTAGGGTGACTTCTTTGTTGAGCCACCGGCAGAGGGGAGCCTTTTCTCGAGTATCTTCCTTGAAGCCAAGTTCTTTCAACTTATCTGAGAAGGCGTAGTATTGGATGCGTGACTCGACCTCTATGACTACGTCGACGTCAGCCGTTACACGTACCTCTGGGGCAGCGGGGTCCGTTACCAAGAGATTGGTTGTGCATCCTCCAACGAAGACCATCTCTGGAAGTAGTGGTCTTAGCATTCGTGCAGCGTTAACTAGTAGGGCGCGATTTGCCTGAGCGCTCATGACTACCGCAGCTCCTCAAACGCGACTTTAGCTCTTCCTCTGCAAGCTTTCTTTCCCTGACTCTTCCGTCTCTTATGGCATCGACTAAGGCTAGACACTCATATAGGAATGAATCATGGAGGGCGGCGTAAGGCACCGTCTTGTAGAGAGGTTCAAATGCCACTCCACGCGTATCCCCTGTGGGGTACGGCCAGACGGGCGGCAACTCATCTACAGGGCCGATGAGCGTATTTAGGGGTGGAGCTGCATACGCCGTGGGGACTCCGCGCGTCGGCTCACCTCGTTCGGCAGGGAAAACGTATTTGACTCCGTGGATGAGGAATTCCTCTAAGGCTCGAATATTAGGCCGGCTCCCAAGATCTCGCGGAGAAAGGAGACGCGCGATTCGTGCTCGTCGCACCGCGCCATGTACTTCGGAGGCAGAAAGGTGCAGGTCCATTGCAATCTGGGCAAAGGAAGGCTTCAGGTCTGGAGGATAACTGCACAACTTGACTAGAACGACAATATCCTGAGGTTTAAGCATCATAGCAGCATTATACATTCGCTATTCGCGAATTGCGAATAGCGAATGTATAGTAACTCGCCGATGGCGATCGCACACTCTGCCGCTTGTCTCCCACATTCGCGAATGTCTTGAGCGGTCTCTCCTACGCCTTGGGAGGGTCTGTGAACCAGAAATGCAGGCTCCAGTGCTCAAAGGGCATCCCGTTGTGACCCTTGGTGTGGTGTTCCCACAGAGAGTCCGGTTGGGGACTGGTGGACTCCAGGACCATGCCCATGATCTTGCCGGTGGTGCTGGAGTAGATGACCAGAAGGGGCGCTCCGTGCCACGTGGAGCCTTCGGTAGTCATGGAGTGGAGGGGCTTGCCGAAGTGCAGAGCGTCCCCGTGGCTGAAGCACTGAGCCTGCTCCACCTTCTTGCCGTCCGGGGACATGGTGTCCAGCAAGACATAGCCTTGCGCCTTGGCCTCTTCCATGGTCTTGGGCAGCTGGGTGAACACACCCTCCGTGACCGCTAGGTTGTCGCCAAGACCGCTGTCCACACGCTGCTGGAGGGTGTGCGCCAGGGCGTTCTGCGCAGCGGCGATCTCCTCGTAGCTGGCCCTCTGGCCCTCTAGCGTGGCGACCTGCGCGGCCAGGGCTGCCTCGCGGGACTTCAGCTGGTCGAGCTCCGCGCGTAGCGAAGCACCGTCGCTGCAGCCGGACACTAGGACAACGCCTGCGGCTATCACGAATGGAATACCGCCCCAAATCCTCGCGGACCTCATTCTCGGCACGGTCCCCTCCCAACCATTGATTGCGCGGGAAGCGGGGAACGCCATGGCCCCACTTCGGTACAGACGAAGACCACCGGGACGGGAAGTCCCGCGTGGATGCTTGGTCCGTAACTCGCATGGTAGTGGGCGTATCGCCGTGTGTCTTGGTTCGGACGCACCAAGTCACGGGGGACAATACATCTCGGGGAAGCTGCACGACGCAGGCGGGCGCAACGGCCCGCCTTGCTGCTTTGGGGGGCAAAAAAAATAGGCCGATATGCCCCAGATGGGGCATACCGGCCTATGAGGACCGCTTACGGACGGGCGTCCGTGCTGAGGACAACGTCTGTGTGGATGGTGAAGTTGCCGCCGGAGCCGGCCACGAGGCCGATCTGCGCGCCCTTCACCTGTTTGTCCGCAGGCGACTCGCCGCGCAGCTGCTCCACCGTCTCGTTGATGGAGGCGATGCCGAAGGTGCCGGCGTGGTTGTAGGACAGGCCGCCGCCGTTCGTGTTCATAGGCAGGCGACCGCCAGGGCCGGTGTTGCCGTGCGCCAGGAAGTCCAAGCCCTCGCCCTCGGCGCAGAGGCCCAGGCCTTCCACTTCAAGCACGGGGACCGGGATGAAGCAGTCGTGCGTCTGCAGGATCTGGATGTCCTTGGGGTTGATGCCGGACATGCCCCAGAGGCGCGGGGCCGCGCGGCGGATGTTCTTCCAGCGGATGATGTCATCCTTGTTGTCGATGCTCTTCTCGAACGCCTGCGCCGTGCCCAGGATGTAGATCGGCTTTTGCTTCATGTTCTTGGCCCGCTCGGCGGACGTCACGATGAATGCCCCAGCGTAGTCCAGCCGCGGGCAGCACATAAGGATGGTCATCGGGTCGGAGATCATTTCCGAGTTGAGGACGTCCTCCGCCGTGATGGCGTCACGGAACGCGGCCTTGGGGCTCTTCACTGCCCAGGCGCGCGTCTGCGCCGCGATCTCGGCGAAACCCCGGGCCGAACCGCCGAACTCTTTGAAGTAGCGGTTGGCCACCATGCCATGCCGCACGAACTCACCGGACATCCCATGGGGGTTCAGGAACTGGCCGCCTGTTGTGGCGGACACATCTCCACCGCGAGTCTTGGCAACGCCCACCTGGCTCCGCGTGCTGTTCGCCTGGACCACCAGAGCGATGGTGCACATGCCGGCTTCCAGGGCGCTGATAGCGTGTTCCACCATGCCTATGGGGCTGGGTGCGCCAATGCCGCCGGAATCGGAGTAGGACGGGAATATCCCGGTGTACTCCTGGAACACGTTGGGGGTGGGCGCCCCCGTCATGAACATCCCATCGATGTCCTTGATGCTGATGCCCGCATCCTTGGCGGCGTTAAGCGTAGCCTCTGCGCCAATGGATAGCTCCGTCTTGTCCCGGACGGTATTGATGACGGACGGCTCGCCTATGCCGACGATGGCATATTTTCCTCGCAGGTCTCGGCGGTTTGCCATGACTCCTCCTTACATGGATAGCGTCTGTGCTCGGCGGTCGGGTGCCCGCCCCACAGCGCAAGCGCCCGCATTATAGCATGGGCTTTCCATAAGGGAATAGGGAGGCCCACGCTCTTTTTCGAAGTCCCGGCAGATTCATTTCGAGTCGTTTCCACCGGGCCGGTGGAGAAAACGGTGAGCCCCGGCCGCCTGGCCGGGGCTCACGTTAGACGTGCGTCTGAATGCCTATGGCCTCGGGTCTGTGGACATCACCACGTCCGTGTGGATGGTGAAGCCGCCGCCCGAGCCCGCCACGATACCGATCTGCGCGCCCTTCACCTGCTTCTCCTTGGGGGCCTCCCCGCGGAGCTGCACCGTGTTCTCGATGATGGACGCAATGCCGAAGGTGCCGGCGTGGTTGTAGGACAGTCCGCCGCCGTTCGTGTTCATCGGGAAGCGTCCGCCGGGGCCGGAGCGCCCGTGCGCCAGGAAGTCCAGGCCCTCGCCGTCCGCGCAGAAGCCCAGCCCCTCCAGCTCAAGCACGGGGACCGGGATGAAGCAGTCGTGCGTCTGGGCGATCTGGATGTCCCGGGGCTGCACGCCCGCCATGGCCCACAGCCGGGGCGCCGCGCGGCGGATGTTCTTCCAGCGGAGCATGTCATCCTTGTTATCGATGTTCTTCTCAAACGCCTGCGAGGTGCCCAGGATGTACACAGGCTTCTTCTTCAGGCTCTGTGCCCGCTCCGCCGAGGTGATGATGAACGCCCCGGCGTAGTCCAGGCGCGGGCAGCACATGAGGATGGTCATCGGGTCGGAGATCATCTCCGAGTTGAGGACGTCCTCCGCCGTGATGGGGTCGCGGAAGGCGGCCTTCGGGCTCATCGTGGCCCAGGCGCGGGTCTGCGCCGCGATCTCCGCAAAGCCCATCATGGTAGTGCCGTAGGTCTTGTTGTACAGGTTGGCCACAAAGCCGTGCCGGCAGAACTCGCCGGTCAGGCCATAGGGGGTCAGCCACTGGCCGGCGAAGGTCGCGGAGCTATCGCCGCCGCGCCCGGCTCGAGCCAGGCCGATCTGGCTGCGGGGACTGTTGCCCTGCACCACCACCGCGATACGGCACATCCCTGCCGCCAGGGCGCTGATGGCATGCTCCACCATGGCGATGGGGCTGGCCGCGCCGATGCCGCCGGAGTCCGCGTAAGACGGGAAGATGCCCATATACGTCTGCAGGTCGTTCGGGGTGGGGCCGCCGCACATGAACACGCCGTCAATGTCCTTGATGCTGATGCCAGCCTCGTTAGCGGCATTGATGACGGACTCAGCGGCCATCTGATGCTCGCTCTTGTCCCGGACGGTATTGATGACTGCGGGCTCGCCCACGCCGACGATGGCGAACTTCCCGCGCAGGTCTCGGCGGTCTAGCATGACTCCTCCTTTGAATCTGGCGCTCTCGCCCGGTGGGCCCTCGCTCCCGCCCGGCGCGATAAACGTCCGCATTATAGCACGGGGTTTCCATAAACAATGAGTGCCTTTACACCAAATATGCAGCGACATGGATTGGAAAAACGTATACGCCTGTTGGCTAGGGCAATAGCACGCTGACGGGCCTCTCGAGGCAGGACTACGGTACTCTCCAAAACCACCCATTTGTGGGGTGTGTCCCGTAGGCGGACCCTGGCACTATTGCTCAACCGCCGTACACTGGTGCAAAAGGACTAAGCCTTGTCGCGAATCTCGAAGGAGGAACTGTTCATGTCCCATACTCCGCGTCGGTCCGGCCTGGTCATGGCCTCGCTTTCTTTGGCGGGGATGTTGATAGCGCTCGGCTCCGGGTGCGTCTCCACGGTGGGGGCGGGAACGGAGACCCCCAGTCCAACGGTCACCTCTTCCGCTATTGCAACCGCGACCGCTGCGCCGCAGGCAACGTCGACAACGGCGCCACGGGTGGCCGCCACGGCCGATGTGTCCACACAGCAGCGCGCCACTGCCGTACCATCGGCCACCGATACAGCGCGCTCCGGTTCCGCAGGAAGTGGGGATGTCTGCAACCCCTGCATGGTGATGGAGATCACCACGGCCTCCGGCCAGCGGTACGCGGGTGAAGTCACGGCCAGGGGGAAGGAAGGCGCCATTGAGGTGCTTTCCTTCAATCATGAGGTCAAGGCGCCGCGGGATGTCGCCACCGGACAGGCCTCGGGCCGACGTCAGTACCAGCCGATAATTATCCGCAAGCGTATCGATAAGGCGAGCCCTTACCTGATGAAGGCGATGATGGACAATACCCCGCTGACCGTCACGCTGAAGCTGTACCGTGCGGGTGCGGACGGCCAGCCGGTGCAGTACTACACCATCAAGCTGCAGGATGCCCTGGTATCCAGCCTAAGCGTCTTCGGCTTTGAGCCGGAGGCGTTGCAAGCAGGCGCCTCTGCCCGCAGTTTCGTGCTGCCGCACGTCCTTGAGCGTGACGGCATGATGGCGAGTGACGCGCAGCAGGAAGAGGTTGCCTTCTACTTCGGCAAGATCGTGATGAC
>ORJL010124235.1_pt1 | contig 14149 bp, 11 predicted proteins | sample 1779941 | NCBI WGS metagenome assembly ORJL01 (sample SAMEA104232317, study PRJEB22302) | groundwater metagenome | biome: forest; feature: aquifer; material: groundwater | place: USA | collected 2011-08-07 | depth 5.8 m
AGATTCTCTTGATACGTAAACAATCTCGCCGGGAGCCCCGTGCTTTTCAACCTCTAGCTGCTGGGGGAGCGCGAGGGGGCGGAGCCCCCTCGCAAGATGCCCGGTTTGGTTGCGGCCGAGCGAAGCGAGGCCGCGCTGTGGACACAGCCCCCTCTCCCCTATTCCCTATCCCCTCTCGTTCGGGTATACTCGCGCGCTTCGAGGAGCGAACATGTCCTGGATCGAGGTGAAAGGCGTCCGGCTGCGTCCCGAGGGGCTCGACCCCGAGACGGTGCGGTACCTGGAGCGGAAGCTCGCGCGCGCCCGCCGGCACGAGCGGCGCGCGAGGAACCCGCTCTTCAAGCTGCTGCAGCGGGTCATGCCGCGTGATTTTCGCCGGGGTGAGCTCACGCCGGGGGCGCTCGGCAAGGTCCTCGTCATCGGGTGCGGAGGGGGCCTGGAGGCCGTCGCGATCGGGGCCATCGGGATCGACAACCGCTTCGAGGCGGTGCGGATGGCCTCCGAGCTCCGCGACCACGCCGAGAAGGGCGCGGGGGAGTTCCTCGCGGCGTCGGGAGGGGACCTGCCGTTCCTCACGGCGGCGTTCGACGCGCTCCTCTCGGACAACGTCGTCGAGCACCTGCCCGGGGCGGTGCTCGAGCGGCACCTCCGCGAGGCCCATCGCGTGCTGAAGCCCGGGGGGACGTACGCGATCTGCACGCCGAACCGGTTGTTCGAGGACCCGCCGGAGCTCGGGCACTGCTCGCTCCACTCGTATGCCGAGTGGGAGGCGATGCTGCTCGAGGCGGGCTTCAGCCGGGTGCGGACGCCGCACTACCGCTCGGGCCCGCTCGAGGACGTCGAGTGGAAGAAGGTGCAGGAGCGCCGCGCTGCCGACGGGTGGTTCCGCGTCGGCATCTCGAACCTCGGCCTGCGGCTCGTGACGCTCGTAGCGAGCCGATAGGCGCGCCAATCCGCGGCGCCCTGACGGGCGCCTTTCCACGGCGCCCTGACGGGCGCCTCTCCATGGCGCCCTGACGGGCGCCTCTCCATTACTTGCCGGCGCGGAGGTGGAACGAGGGCATGGCCTTCGCCGCCGCCTCGCTCGACCCGCCGCAGATCACCTCTGCCGCGTCGTCGAGCTTCACGACCTGGATCGCCCCGGGGATCTCCTCGAGGTCGCGGCCGGGGGGCGCGTCCACGTAGATGACGCGGATCATGTCGTCCCCGTGCTTGAAGGCCGCGACGCTGGCGACCGGCATCTCTTCCACCGGCACCACCGTCCACCCGGCGGGGGGCTCGCACGAGAATCCGAGCGAGTGGTGGAGCGTCTTCCCGTCGATCGTCCACCAGGGCGCCGAGGCGATCTTCTCCGCCTTCCCCTCGCGCACGACCTCGACGACGTCCACCGTGAGCCCCGCAAGCGCCTTGTAGAGCCCCTGCATCGTGGCCCCCATCCCCGCCTCGTTCAGCGTCGACTCGGAGAGCTTCACGCGCATCGCGTCGGTCCAGTCCCCCGCGAGCGTCGCGTCGAGGTCGACCCACTCGCCCACCCAGACCGACGCCCAGGCGTGGCCGCCCAGGTGGCCTCCGACGAAGAGGAACCCGCAGCAGACCTTCGACGGGATCCCCGCCGCCCGCGCGAGCGCCGCGAGCAGCACCGCGTGCTCCGTGCAGTCCCCCTCGTGCGACTTAATCACCTCGCTCGCCGTCGCGAAGGCGACGTCCATGTCCTTCTTCGTGATCGACTCGTGCACCCACCGCGAGAGCTTCACCGCGGCGGCCCAGGCGTTCTCCTCCGAGCCGACCGCCTTCTTCGCGGCCTCCTGGATCGCGGGGTCGTTCACCTGGAGGAACGAGTTGTCCTTCAGGTACGCCTCCAGCTCCGGCGAGGCCGGCACGGGGCGGTTCACCACCGTGCCCGGCTTGCCGTTCTTCACGCGGAGCCAGACGGTCTTGCCGCTCTTCTTCTCGACCGACTGGTTCGAGCCGGGCCACTCGATCGTCGTCGCGTCGCCCTCCTTCAGCGTGATGGCGAAGAGGGCCTCCGGCACGCGCCTGGGGTGCGCGACGCAGGCGTTCGCGCGGGGCGACATCTTCTGCATGAGGTCGACCAGCTCGCCGCCGCCCGCCGAGGCGCCCAGCGCCTTCTCTTTCGTCGAGCGGACCGTCGTCATCTCCATCATCGCGACGTACGACTTCAGCACGTCCCCGTTGGCGTCGACCCAGTCGTCCTCCGCGTACCCGAGCGGCTGCATCACCGTGTGCGTGTGGACGGCGTCATGCGACTCGCCGAGGACGTCGACCTTCTCCGGGCCGATCACCTCGACCTGCATGTCGAGGAAGCCGCCCGTGTCGGTGCTGAAAATCTTGTAGGAGTACTTCGTCCCCGCCGCGAACCCCTGCTTCTTCTGGAAGGCGCGCACGCCCTGCGGGAAGAGGGCCGCCGCGTCCCACGCGATCTCCTGGTGCCTCGTCTCGCCCGCCGTGGTGATGGCGAGCTTGAGCATGCCGCCCTCGACGACCCCCTCGTACTCCGTCGGCGAGGGGCCCATGACGGAGTGGACCTTCATCCGCACCGGCTTGAGGTCGGCGGTCTCGACCGACTCGGAGTTGCTGGCGATCTCGAGCGTCGAGCCCATGCGGTTCATCGTGATCTTCATCTCCTGGATCGAGGTCCACGTGCCGTCGGCGCCCTTGTCCGACTTGTCGTGGGCGTAGCCGGCCTTCCCCTTTCCCATGAAGACCTCGGCCCAGGTCTCCTCCTGGGCTGCGACGGGGAGGGCGAGGACGAGGAGCAGGACGAGGCGACGCATGGGGTTCTCCTTACTTTTCGGGCAGGGCCGTGGCCCGGTCCCTGGCGCTGTGGATGAGGACCATCCCCTCGTCCCTGGCGGCGAGGAATGCCACGAGGAACAGGAGACACAGGGTCTTCAATAGGAACCTCCGCAAGGCGCGACATGGTAGGCATTTCGCTCGCCCGGGGCAACATCTTTAGATGTAAACCTCTTGCCCGCGCGGCCGCCGCCTGCTACAGTGATCCGTCTTTTCAGGCGAAGTTCAACCGATGGCGTTTTTCGGTGACACTGATTTGCGGCGCTCGTAATCGTAGTCGTAATCGTAGTCGTAATCGTAGTCGTAATCGTTTTGGCCTGAACGATTACGACTACGATTACGACTGCGATTACGGACGGGGAGAATCTGTGACCCCGATCTGAGCCATGCCTCTTTTCAAGGTCCAAACGACGGGGGAAGCCATGCCGAAGCTGATCAACTACTCGGTCGAGGCGGGCGTCGCGGTGCTCGAGATGTGCGACCCGCCGGCGAACACCTACACCTACGAGATGTTCCGCGAGATGGACGAGGCGATCCTCCAGGCGCGCTTCGACGACAACGTGCATGTGATCGTGCTGCGCGGCTCCGGCGACAAGTTCTTCTCCGCCGGCGCGAACATCAAGATGCTCGCGAGCGTCACGCCCGGCTTCAAGTACTACTTCTGCCTCCACGCGAACGAGACCCTCTGCCGCCTGGAGCAGACCCCGAAGCTCGTCATCGCCGCCCTCAACGGCCACACGGTCGGCGGCGGGCTCGAGATCGCGATGGCCGCGGACCTCCGCATCGCGAAGAAGGGGACGGAGGCGCAGCTCGGCCTCCCGGAGGTGAACCTCGGCGTCCTCCCGGGCACGGGCGGGACGCAGCGCCTCTGCCGCCTGATCGGCAAGTCGCAGTCGATCGACCTGATGGTCACCGGCCGCCTCCTGAAGATGGACGAGGCGCTGTCGATGGGGATCGTGAACTACCTCTACGAGCCGCAGAACTTCATGGACGAGGTCCTCAAGTTCGCGCGGAGCTTCGTGCCGCCGAACAAGGCGTCGAGGTCGGTCGGGCGCATCAAGCGGGCCGTGCAGAGCGGCGCCGAGGTCGGCTTCCTCGACGGCCTCGCGATGGAGCGCGAGATGCAGCAGCTCCTCTTCCAGAGCGCGGACGCGAAGGAAGGGCTGGCCGCCTATGTGGAGAAGCGCAAGGCAAACTTCCAGGGAGTCTAGGTCGACAAGGAGGACGCGATGGCCGCCAACCCCGCCGTGAAATCGCAGTACGACCTGTTCGTGAACGGCGCGTGGGTCCCCTCGGCGACGGGGGAGACCTTCGAGACGGTGAACCCCGCGACGGAGCAGGTGATCGCGCGCGTCGCGGCGGCCGGCGAGAGGGACGTCGACCTCGCGGTGAAGGCCGCCCGCGCGGCGTTCGAGACCGGGAAGTGGCCGCAGCTCTCCGCGAGCGACCGCGGAAAGGCCCTCCTCCGCATCGCTGAGGGGATCCGGAAGAACCTCGACGAGCTGGCCTGGCTGGAGACGATCGACGCCGGCAAGACGATCGGCGAGACGAAGAACGTCGAGGTCCCCCTCGCGGCGGAGCTGTTCGAGTACTACGCCGGGTGGACGACGAAGATCACGGGGGACACGATCCCCATCCGCGGGAACTACCTCGCGTACACGCTGCGGGAGCCGATCGGCGTCTGCGCGGCGATCGTGCCGTGGAACTTCCCGCTCCTGATGGCGGTCTGGAAGATCGCACCGGCCCTCGCGGCGGGGAACGCGATCATCGTGAAGCCCTCGGAGTTCACGCCGCTCTCGTTGCTCAAGCTGGCCGAGATCACGCAGGAGGCGGGCCTCCCGCCGGGCGTCTTCCAGGTGCTGCCTGGGTTCGGCCCCTCGGCGGGCGCCGCGCTCGTGCGGCACCCGGGGGTAGACAAGGTGGCCTTCACGGGCTCGACCGCGACGGGGCAGGCGGTCATGCGCGAGGCGGCCGCGACGCTGAAGCACGTCACACTCGAGCTTGGCGGGAAGAGCCCGACCCTCGTCCTCGAGGACGCCGACCCGGACGCGGCGGCGCGCGGGGCGATCGCGGGGATCTTCTACAACAAGGGGGAGGTCTGCGCCGCGGGGAGCCGCCTCCTCCTCCCGGAGAAGCTCCACGACGCGGTCATGGAGAAGGTCGTCGAGCGGGCGAAGAAGCTCGTCCCCGGGGATCCCCTCGACCCGAAGACGCGGTTCGGCGCGATCGCCTCGAAGCCGCAGCTCGACAAGGTCCTCGGGTACATCCAGACGGGGAAGGGCGAGGGGGCGCGCTGCGTCGCGGGCGGCGAGCGCGCGAAGGTCGGCGACGGGAAGGGGTACTTCATCCAGCCCACCGTCTTCGACGGCGCGACGAACCAGATGCGGATCGCGCGCGAGGAGATCTTCGGGCCGGTCCTGACGGCGATCACCTACAAGGACCTCGACGAGGCGATCGCGCTCGCCAACGACACGCCGTACGGCCTGGCCGCGGCGGTGTTCACGCGGGACGTGAAGAAGGCCCACATCGTCGCGCGGCGCCTGAAGGCGGGGACCGTGTGGGTGAACACCTACAACATCTACGACCCTGCCATGCCCTTCGGCGGCTACAAGCAGAGCGGCTTCGGCCGCGAGCTCGGCTCCGCCGCCCTCGAGCACTACACCCAGACGAAGAGCGTCTGCATCGACCTGAACTTGTAGGACAGGGCAGTGGTCAGTGACAGTGGCCAGTGGTCAGGAAGGACCAAGGGCCGGATCTGGCCACTGGCCACTATCACTGGCCACTGAGTCATGCCCAACGTCCAGTTGAAGACCGTGCCGGGCCTGAAGTACATCTCCCGGGAGCACCGCGGCCCCTACGCGGGCCTCGCCGCGCAGTTCGCGCCGGTCTACGCCTGGGCGAAGGAGCGGAACCTCCGCGTCACCGGATTCTTCGGCCTCTTCTACGACGATCCCGAAAAGGTCGCGGAAGCGGAGCTCAGGAGCGACGCCTGCATCGCGTTCAGCGGCGTCCTGCCCGCCGACGCGGGGGTGACGCCCCGCGAGATCCCCGTGCAGGAGGTCGCCGCGGCGATCTACGAGGGGTCCTCGCGCGGGGTGCGTCACGCGCACGAGGCAATCGACCGGTGGCTCGCGGAGAACCGGATCGAGCGCGCCGACCACGTGCTCGGCGCGAGCCACGAGACCGCGTCGAGGGAGCATTACCCGTACGACCCCGCGCGGATGCCCGTGAACGCGTGCCGCGTGGAGGTCCATGTTCCCGTCACGCGCCTGCGCGCGCGCCCGCCGGAGCGGAAGTGATGGCAGAGACGGAGTTCAAGGTCGGCGACCTGGTGATGACCGAGTCGCGCGTCTACGCGGAGCCGATCGGCGTCTCGCGGCAGGTCGGGATCGTCGTCGCGAAGCGGCGGACCGACTGCCTGGTGCAGTACCTCCACCTCGACCGGAGCGCGTGGTTCCCCGCGGAGGCGCTGGAGTGCGTAGAGGTGAAGCCGGAGGGAGGGCGCCTCCTCGAGCTGCTGCGGCGGATCGCGCGCCACCTCGACCCGGAGGAGCTGGAGTTGCGCCTGCGCGAGGGGCAGCCGGTGGAGCTGACGGTGACGCACCACGCGGTCACGCTCGATCACCTGAACGCGCTGCGCGACCTCATCGGACCGCTCTGGCTCGGCCACGAGCTGGTCCCCGCGGGCCTCTCGCGCATCCACTCCGTGCTGCGGTTCACCGCGCCGTAGCGCTATCGCGAACTCCAACTCCAACAGCCAACTCCAAGAAACGCCAACTCGAATTCCAACTCCAAGGGCCCTTGAAGTTGGAATTCGAGTTGGCGTTTCTTGGAGTTGGCTGTTGGAGTTGGAGTTCGCGCCCGCCGCCCGGTTTTCTTTTGCCGGCGCCCCTCCGCCCGTGTAGCGTACACCCCGCATGAGGATCGCCAGCTTCCTGCCGGGCGCGACCGAGATCGCCTTCGCCCTCGGCCTCGGAGACGACGTCGTCGGCGTCTCCCACGAGTGCGACTACCCGACCGAGGCGCGGCACAAGCCCCTCCTCGTCCGCCCCCTCCTCGCGACCGCAGGGAGGCCCGCCTCCGAGGTCCACGACGCGGTCTCCGCGCGCATCGCCGCGAACCAGCCCCTCTACGAGGTCGACCTGGACGCCCTCCGCGCCGCGGCCCCCGACCTCGTCCTCGGGCAGGAGCTGTGCGGCGTCTGCGCGACGCCGTGGGAGGCCGTCTCCGCCGCCGTGAAGTCCGTGAACCCCGCCGCGAAGCTCCTCTCCCTCTCGCCGCTCCGCCTCACGCAGGTCTTTGAGGACATCCGCCGCGTCGCCGAGGCCGCGGGCTGCGCGATGGCCGGCGAGGTCCTCTCCATGCGCCTCCGCACGCGCGTCAACGAGATGCGGCAGCGCAGCCAGGGGTCGGGGAGCCTCCCTCGCGTCGTCTGCCTGGAGTGGACCGACCCGCCGATGGTCGCGGGGCACTGGGTCCCGGAGATGGTCCGCCACGCGGGCGGCGTCGATCCCTTCGGCCAGGAAGCGAAGCCCGCGCGGCGCGTGACGTGGGAGGAGGTCGTCGCCGCGAAGCCGGAGGTCCTCCTCGTGATGCCATGCGGCTACGACACGGAACGCGCGTACGCGGAGGTCGCGGGGCTCCCCGGCTGGGAGGGCCTCCCCGCGGTGAGGCACCCTCGCGTCTGGGCCGTCGACGCGAACGCCTACTTCAGCCGCCCCGGCCCGCGGCTCGTCGAGGGGATGGAGATGCTCGGCAAGATCCTCCACCCCGCGCGGGGGCCGTGGAACGTGCCGACGGGGTCGATCCGGCGCTGGGAGGGGTAGATGGTCGCCCCGACCGTCCTGATCCTCGGCGCGGGTTTCGGCGGCCTGCCGATCGCGCTCAAGCTCTCCGACGAGTTCCGCGGGCACCCCGACCCGCCGCGGATCGTCCTCGTCGACAAGGAGCCCTACCACCTCTTCAAGCCGATGCTCGCGGAGGTCGCCACGGGGAGCGCCTCGCCGCACCAGGTCTCGGAGCCGCTCGGCTTCGTCCTGCGAGGGCGGCGCGTGGAGCTGATCCAGGGGCGCGTGCTGGGAGTCGATCTCGCCTCGCGGCGCGTCGAGGTGCGGCTTGCGGGCGGCCCGTGGGAGCGGCGCGACGAGGCGAAGCAGCGGACGCTCGCGATCGCGTACGACCGCCTCGTCCTCGCGCTCGGCAGCTCGGTGAACTGGTTCGGGATCGAGGGGGCGCGCGAGCACTGCCTCCCCTTGAACGACATCCGCGACGCGGAGAGGCTCCGGGCGCAGATCTTCGGCGCCTTCGCGATCGGGGCGCGGACGGAGGACCCAGTCGCGCGGCGGAAGCTCCTCTCGTTCGTCGTGGTGGGAGGCGGGCCGACGGGGGTCGAGCTGGTCGCGGAGGTCGACTCGCTCGTGCGCCACACGCTCGTCTTGTCGTACCCCTCGGTCGCCTCGGACGTCTCGGTGCAGGTGGTCGAGGCGGGGCCGACGCTGATGCCGGGGACGACGGAGGTGGTTCGGAACAAGATCGTGCGGCGCCTCGGCGAGAAGCGGATCGGCATCGTGACGGCGAAGAGGGTGTCGCGGGTCGGGGCGGACTTCCTCGAGTTCGACGGCGGTCGGGAGCGGATCGAGGCGGCGAACCTGTTCTGGAGCGCGGGGGTGCGGGGGAACGAGGTGGTCTCCTCGCTCGACGTGGCGCACGGGCGGACGGGGCGGGTGGTGGTGGAGCCGACGCTCGAGGTCGCGGGGCATCCGGAGGTCGTCGTCGTCGGGGACCTCGCGGAGTTCGTGCATGAGGGGAGGCCGCTGCCGACCACGGCGCAGGTGGCGGTGCAGGAGGCGGCCTCGGCGGCGTGGAACCTCGCGCGGCGGCTGCGGGGGGACGGGGAGCCGCGGCCGTTCCGGTACAGGCACATGGGGACGGCGGTGTCGCTCGGCGAGGAGAAGGGCGTGTTCATGGCGGGGGCGCGGATCACGCTCGACGGGTTCCTGGGGTGGTTCGGATGGAAGCTGATCTACCTGAAGCACCTCGCGAGCATCCGCGGCAGCTTCCGCGCGGGGCTGAAGTGGATGTCGGACTTGACGTATGACCGCGAGGCGTCGAGGCACCTCTATAGCGCGGGGTACGAGGGGTAGGGGTCCACTGAAGACACTGAAACCTGCACGCGCGCGGGGACGAGAGGGCGATGCATGCACATGTCCCGCGAAAAGGCGGAGACGGTCACGAGGCTCGAGACGGTCCCGCACGCGCTCGACGCCCTGCAACAGCGGGTCTGGAGGCGGCTTCGATATGTTCTCGCCTTCCTGGCCGTGTCGATCGCCGGCCAGCTCTGGGGAAAGCCCACCTCTGGCGTGGATTCCATCATGTGGTGGATCATCCGGTGGATCGCCCTCAGCCTGGGGTGGGTTGAGTTGTGGGCCTCGCTCGCTGCGCGGCGGTTCTCGATTGACCGGGCGGCGGGGGAGATGATCCTAGAGGAGTCCGATGTCACCGGGCTTCTACGGCGGAAGCGCGTCTTCATCGTGGGAGAGATTGATCGGGTGTGCGTCCGCACCATTCGGCCGGGGAGGGTTCCCTTCTCGGGGCGCCACTGCGGGGTCGAGTTTCAGCTCTGGCTGACGGCAGGCGGTGAGTCGCGCCGCGAGTCCTTCGTCATTCCAGAGGACTTCAGGAACCGGAAACCCGCGCTCTGGGGGGAGATCGCCCGGGTGGGGAGCGACCTGGGCATGAGCAGGTGGCGGCTCGATTGGTCGGACGCCCTCCATGCGCACGTGACCCTGGGGAGAGAGGACCTCGAGGAAGGCGTGCCCATCGCCGACTACGAGGAGGCATCCGGCACGGCCACAGCGCCTCCGCTATCCGCATGGGGTCGCGGCGAGACCGGTCCCACCCTGGATGTGGTGCGGAGCGACGCCGCGCTGGCGGACTGGCGGCCCGGCATCAGCGTGTCATTCCGAAGGCCTCTCCAGGGCTCGTCGCTGGGGTTCATTGCAGTCATGGTGGTTCTCTGGAGCGGCATCATCGCTGACGAATTCGCGCAAGGGCACGATCCCCGGCAAGGGTCATATCACACGCGGAAAGGCCTCGGCTTTTCTCTCTTGGCTGTGGCGCTCATCGCCATGATCCCAGGCACCCTGCCATGGCGGAGTCGGATCGACTGGGCCCGCAGGCAGGCATCTGCGGGGCTCCCTCTCTTCGCTCGTCGACTCGCCCTGGATCGCGTCGCGCGGGTGGAGGTCGCCGCGCGGCGGGTTTCGCGCTGGATCGACTGTGACCAGTTCTGCACGCGATACATCGCCAGCATTCGCCTGCGAGGCCACCGCCGGTGGCTGTTGCCGGGCAAGAGCCTCCTCCTCCTCGAAGCGGAAGACGTCGGCTCCTGCAGAACCGCGATTCGCACAGCCTTCCCCATTGCGCGGGCCATCGCGACTGCGATTGGAGTCGATGTTCAGGTGAAGCGCCTGTTCTTCCTTCCCTGGCCCTGATGCTCGTCATGAGTGCAGCCCCCATTCGTGTCGATTCGTGCGCATTCGTGGATCGTCCGGCCCCCGGACTCGGCAGAGGGCTTGACGGCCGGGGCGGATTGAGGCACCATTCCTGGTCCGGAGCCGGCTGCCAGAGGTTCCATGGACCCCCGAATCGCCCTCCTCAAGAAGCTCGAGGCCGCGGACCCGCCCGTCCTGCGGCCGGAGTCGGACATCCACTCCCCCTGCGGCTACACCTATCCGCTGGCGCGCGAGGTCCTCGGCGGCGACCCGGGCGACGACGTCATCCAGCTCGAGCCGCTCGCCGACATGGGCCTCCTCGAGCGCCAGTTCCACGACAAGGTCCACCTCTGCCCCTCCTGCTCGTTCTTCACCCTCAACTTTCGCGAGGTCTGCCCGCGCTGCGCGAGCGCGAACGTCGACATCACCGAGATGGTCCATCACTACAAGTGCGGCTACGTCGGGCCCGAGACCGAATTCCGCGACGGCGTCCGCTACGAGTGCCCGAAGTGCAGCCGCCCCCTCCGCCACATCGGGCTCGACTACGAGCGCCCCTCGGCGACCTACGTCTGCCACTCCTGCAAGGAGATCATCGCCGAGCCGAAGGTGAACTGCCTCTGCCTCCGCTGCGGCACCGCGACCGGCGTCGAGAAGGCCGTCGTGCGGACCATCCACGCCTATCGCCTGACCTCGAAGGGGGCCCTCGCGGCCGCCCGAGGGACGATGGAGGAGGCGACCGCCGTCGGGGCGTTCGTCGACCCGGAGCTGGGGATCTACACCTACAGCTTCTTCGAGGAGCGCCTGACGCAGGAGGCGACCCGGTCGAAACGGTATGCGCGGCCGCTCTGCGTCCTCTTCATGAAGCCCGACGGGCTGCAGGGCTACCTCGAGGCGCACGGCCAGGTGGCGCGGGCGAAGCTCCTCAAGGAGATGGCGCGCGTGGTGCGCGAGAGCCTCCGAGGGAGCGACCTGTCCGCGCTGCACCAGGAGGAGACCTTCGTGCTCCTCCTGACCGACACGCGGCTTGACCAGTCCTACTACGTCGTGAACCGCCTCAGGAAGCGCGCGGAGGAGATCTCGGGCGGGAACGGCAACGGGCACCTGACGATCTCGATCGGGCTCGCGGCCTTCTCCGACGACTGCGCCACGGGGCGCAGTATGATCGACGCCGCGAACGAGCGGCTGGCCGAGGCCCGGGCCGCCGGCGGGGACTGCGTCCGTCCTCCCGCGCCGTAGGGGGCGCGATGCACTCGCTCACCTTCGCCGTCCAGGACTTCCTGGACTTCTTCCAGGACACCCTCGCCTGGATCATGAACCTGGGCCCGGCGCAGTTCTGCCGCGTCTTCTGGGCGATGCTCTTCCTCGAGATCCCGCGGTACGTCCTCACCGACTTCTGGATCCTCGGCGTCTGGCTCCTCCAGGGGAGGCGCACGCCGATGCCCGTCGTCCCGGCGGACCCGCCGCTCGTGTCGGTCGTCCTCCCGGCCCTGAACGAGGAGGAGGTGATCGAGTACACCGTGAAGTCGCTCCGCGAGCAGACCTACCCCAAGCTCGAGATCATCGTCGTCGACGACGGGTCCACCGACCGCACGCCGGAGATCTGCCGCGCGCTGGCCGAGCGCGGCTGGATCCGCCTCCTCCGCATGGAGGTCCGCCAGGGGAAGTCCGCGGCCCTCAACTTCGGCGTGCGGGCCTGCCGGGGCGAGTACGTCATCTTCATGGACCCCGATTCGACCCTCGACCGCGAGGCGATCGTCCGCCTCCTGGAGCCGTTCGCGGACCCGCAGGTCGGCGCCGTCGCGGGGAACCTCGAGGTGCGGAACCAGACCGTCAACCTGCTCACGCGGTTCCAGGCCCTCGAGTACGTGACCGCGATGTCGGTCGGGAGGAGGTTCAAGGCGCACGCCGGGATCCTCTCGATTGTGCCGGGCGCCTTCGGGGCCTTCCGCCGGCCCCTCCTCGACCGCGTCGGAGGGCACGAGCCGGGGCCGGGGAACGATTCGGACCTGACGATCCGCATCCGGAAGCTCGCGAACCGGGTCGCGTTCGCCGGGGACGCCATCTGCATGACCGCCGCGCCGACCACCTGGAAGTCGTGGGTGAAGCAGCGGCTGAGGTGGGACCGGAACATCATCCGCAACCGCGTCCGGAAGCACAGCGACGTCTACGACATCTTCCAGGTGAACTTCGGGTTCGCGAACCTCGTCTCGTTCCTCGACATCCTCTTCTTCGCGATCCTCCTCACCTTCATGTGGCTCGTCTACTTCGTCGACGTGATGATCCACTACCCCTGGCAGTTCCCGACGATCCTCCTGGCGAACTTCGTGATGCACCTCATCCTCAAGCTCGTCCAGTTCTTCATCGGGCTCGCCTTCTCCACGCGGCCGCGCGACCACTTCCCCCTGATCGTCGTGACCCCCGTCTTCGGCTTCTATCGCCTCGCAGCCAAGTTCGTCAGGATCGTCGCCACGATCCAGGAGCTGGTCTTCCGCCGCTCGTACCGCGACCCGTTCGCCCCGGAGAAGGTCCAGCGGGAAATGGAGGTCTACTAGCGAGGAGCGAGGGGCGAAGAGTCGGCTTCCGTAGGGTGGAATTCGCGGCATGGTTCAAGCGGCGCTTGGTTCGGGTTCCAAACTCGACGGGCGGCCGCAACTCCAATTCCAACTCAAAGGCCCTTTGAGTTGGAATTGGAGTTGGATTTTCTTGGAGTTGGCTGTTGGAGTTGGAGTTCCGCGGATGCCCACGCGAGTGTCACCTCCGACTGAACCACGCCGAATCCGCTCCTCGTCCCGCGCTCCCGACGGAAGTCCCTGCGAGGCTTCAGAATCAGGCGACCGATTGACGATCATGAAATGGGGGATCGGCGTGGGACGGAGTCTGTCTCGAGGTCGCCTGGAATGCGTCCGTTCGCGCCCCGTGTCGCCGTCGCTACGCTGCTCCTGCTCTCAGCGCTCGCGGGGTGCACCTCCGTCGGCTCCCGTCGGGCCGACGTCCCCCTCCCGGGCCACGCCTCGTTCGATCGCTCGCTCCTCCACTACGTCCGCGGGGAGCTCCCCGCGGCGCGGGCCGGCCTCGTCGAGGCGATCCAGGCCGACCCCGGCGACCTCCGTGCGAAGGAGCTGCTCCAGGCGGTCGATCGCGAGGTGGGAGGCGCCCCCTCGACCCTCCCGCCCGACGTCCTCCCGGAGGGCCCGATGACGCCCGCGGCGATCCTCCTCGCCGTGCGCGGCCGCAATCCGGAGGTCCGCAAGACCATCCAGCGCGTGATCGGCGAGCGGGCCCAGCTCCGCGAGGCGGACTGGGCCCTCACGCCGGAGTTCGACATCGTCTCCAAGATCGACCCCGTCAGCGTGGTCACCACGATCGGGGAGAACCTCCTCGTCACCGTGCTCCAGCGCCACGCGCGGATGGCCGCAGCGGAGGCCGACATGATCGCGGAGGTGGCCGGATACGCGCGCGTCCGCTCCGACGTCGCGACCGAGGCGATGCGGAACTACCTGTTCCTGCTCGAGACGCAGGAGCGGGCCGATGCGCTCGACGAGGAGATCGCCACGCGCGAGGAGGCGGTCCGCGTCGAGGGGATCCTCGTGCGGTACGCCGTCGCCCTGCCGGACGGCCTCCTCGACCGCCAGGCGGCCGTCGCCTCGGCACGCGAGCGCCGCTCGCAGCTCATCGCCCAGGGGGTCGTCGCGCGCGCGAACCTGAACCGCCTCATGGGGCTCCCCGCGGAGGCCCCCCTCGCCGTCTCGCGCATGTGGCCCGCGCCCGCCCCGCCCGGCGACATGGCCGCCGCGGTCGAGGCGGCCCGCTGCCATCGCCCCGAGATCCGCCTCGCGTCGCTC
>ORJL011196513.1_pt1 | contig 14149 bp, 22 predicted proteins | sample 1779941 | NCBI WGS metagenome assembly ORJL01 (sample SAMEA104232317, study PRJEB22302) | groundwater metagenome | biome: forest; feature: aquifer; material: groundwater | place: USA | collected 2011-08-07 | depth 5.8 m
GAAGGATCCGACCCGTCTCTTCAACTCGAGTCTCGACGGAAACGTACGCCGCGCGATCGACATCCACGAAGGAGAAGAGGTTGACGAGTCCGCCTTCAAGGCGCTCGTCCGCCAAGCGGTCGCCCTCAACAGTTCTGGCAAGACGAAACCTTCGAAGAAGGCGAAGCCCTAAGGGATTCCGCCCCTGAACAAGGCGACCACCAAGTCCAAGTCCCCGCCGAAGGCGTACGGCATCGAGGGCCAGGGCTAGCCGTATCTCGCTATTGATGAAACCATGGCGTAAAGACCAATGTCCTGCTACGATCAGTCCTGGTGGCACCTCTCCAGCAAACCGCCGAGCAGATCGTTTGCCTGCGAAGGCTCCTGCCGGCGCAAACGGACCCGGCGGGGCGGCAGATGCTCGCGCGCGTCATTCGTCAGCTGCGCACCGCTCTCGGACCGACGACCCCCAAGCACGCCGCGGCCGCCCTGCTCCGCATCAGCCCCCAAGGCCTGGAGCGGCTGATTCGCGATGGAGCGCTGCCGACCGTGCGTCGTCCCGGCTCCTCCCGCGAACTGCTTCTCAGCGAGGCGCTGCTCCTTGTCGCGGCAGAGGCTTCGCGGCTTCGCGAGGCGGGGGAGGTGCATCCCGTCGCGAAGGCCGTCCGCACGCTCAACGCCAACGGCCGCATGCCGCGTGTGCTCCGGCCCAATGCCTCGGCAGCCGAGCTTCGCCATGAGTTCGAACACACCACGCCTGCTGACCGCCTACGCGCGGGGGAGGCGCTCAGCCGTACGGCGATCATGCTCGCCGGCCGAGCCCGGCGGAAGGTGGGGGCCTGAGATGGGGCGCGCCGCAAGCGATAACCGCAGCTCAACACCGAGCATTCCCGGCCCACGAAATCCGCCACGATTCTTCGAGCTCCTCCGCACGCTCTGCGAGAAGGGTGTCGAGTTCGTCATCATCGGCGGCTTCGCCGTCATTCTTCATGGCCACGTGCGCGCGACGAAGGATGTCGACATTGTGCCCAACACGAGCCCGGCAAATGTCGAACGCCTTTGGGAAGCGCTCGTCGAGCTGAAAGCCCATCCTGCGGAGATTGAGGCTCTCAGGCCCGAAGAGATGCCGGTCGCATTCGGGAAAGAAGGATTGCTGCACGGCGGGAACTGGATCTTGTACACGACCCTCGGTCGTCTCGACCTGATGCCCTATGTTGCCGACGCCGAAGGAGAGATCCCGTTCGCGGAGCTCCGCGAGAGTGCCGTACGTGTGGACCTCGAAGAAATTGGTTACCCGATCTTGGTCGCCTCTGTCGGTCAACTGATCGCGATGAAGGAGCACGCGAACCGGGACATCGACCGGATCGATGTCACGGCGCTCCGCATGATCCTCATGGAGGATGCTGGGGCTCAGTAGTGCGCACGGCCGGCCTAGATTCGGTCGGGGTCACGTTGGGAGCCATCCTCATAGAATCCCTACCCTGGAGGGGTGGCAGAGCGGTCGAATGCGGCGGTCTTGAAATCGTTCGTGGACGTTGCACAGAGATGCAAGGGATGGCATTGATTCAGGGAATCTGGCACCTGATTGCGAGGAACGGAACTACCCGGCATCGGCGCTGGCATCAGGTTAGGCATCAAGTGAGGCAAACGGCCCTGTCGAGGTGGCGTTTCGAGAGACTCTCCTAACTACCTGTGCTCCCGGACCTGAGCGATATTGTCCGCAGCCCAAGCGCCACGCCCGGCTCTCGACGGCGAACCCGGAGATAGGCATCTCGTAGGGACGGACCGGTTCAGTCACCGGCATGGACCTCTTGGTAGATGTAATGGAGCTTGATGTGTTGATCAATGAAACGGCCTTTGGACTCTGCTGACATCAAGGCCCGATACACGCTCACCGGCACCGGCCGGTACTCGTAGACGATGCCATCGTTGAACTCAACTACGAGTCGCTTGGTCGGGGTGTCGTAGCCAATCCGTCGGAAAGCCGATGACTTCACCCAGGTCATGTCGATCGGCCCTCGTCCGCTTCCGCTTGACTCCGCAGTCGGCATCGGTTCAAATCTCATTGGCGCCTCGGACGGGGGTGGAAAAGGGTTGGCTGCTGCACCGAGAAGGCTCGAGAAGGCGGGATGGCAGGACGCGGGCGTCCGCGCCCTGTCTGGTGGCCTGACACGTCAGTTGCTTGATGAAGGTGTGCGGGGCGCCTACCACACGCTCGACATCATCGATGAGAAACTCTTGGAGTCGGGTTCCGCTCGGCTCAGCCGAACTGTCGAATTGGCTAATCTCTCTTCGATCATCGGTAACCTGCTGGCTGGAGTGATCACGGCGAAGTCTGACGGAGTGTTTCAGCGGGCCGGCGCCCACAAGTACCAGGACCTGCGAGCTGGTAAGGCCGGAGCTGAGAACATCGAAATCAAGATGGCGTTGGAGACGAATGCGCCGAAGGGGCACCTTGCTAAGGAGGGCAAGTACCTGACCGCGCGTTACGTACTTTGCAGTGACGACGGCGCATACAAGCCCAAGGTCCGCGGTGAGGTCGCCTTCATATGGGAGTTGCGTTTCGGTGCTTTGACTGCCACCCATTTCAACATCAGCAATACCGCGGGCGACTCAGGCAAGACAGCAGTCGTCAACTCCGAGGGGTTGAAGGCGTTGAAGATCGTCTACTTCGATGCGAGCCGTTGTCCATACGGCGCCCGCAGTGCCTATCTCAAGAAGCTCGCAGCGCAGCCAGCTCTCATTTCCGGCGTGGAGGACTAGCAACCTAGACCTGCGTGAGCAGGGATTCGGCTATCGCGCGTCCAAGCAGGGGTGGTACAGCTTCCCCGATCTGTTTGACGACCTGGGTGCGCGTTCCACGGAAGGCAAAGTCGTCGTCAAAGCTCTGGATCCGCGCGCCTTCGCGAGGCGTCAAAGCCCGGTCCTGCGTCGGGTGGATACAGCGATTCGACGCCGGATGCACGAAGTTGACGGTGAGCGTGGTAGAAGGTTCCTCTGCCCGAAGACGCGAGTAGGACGAGCTAAACCCGCTGGTCGTCAAACCTGAAGGCAGAGCCCACCGATTGGCGCCAGCTTTCTTGATGATCTCAATCATCCGGGACGTGTGTTTCGTACTCGAGTGCGCAGTCAGAGCCGTGCAACCATTCCTGCGCTCGATGGCGTAGCCGCTTATCGAACGCTTGTCGTCATATTGCTCAGAGCTTTCGCCGGCAGCCAGAGTTGGAAGGTCATCGATTGCTTGGCCGACTGTGACCGCAGGCGGCAGATGCGACTGCAAGATGGGCAGTTGAATGTCAGCGTACTTGCCACCCATCGTCTTTCCGGAGAATGCGTGCGTCGGATCAGGGAAACAGGGCCTCACTATGCCCCGCTGGGCAAGGATCACCACACGTTCGCGTTTCTGTGGTACCCCGTAGTGAACGGCGTTCAAGACGCGCGTGGAAGTGGCATACCCGAGTCCTTCAAGCGATGACGCGATCGAACGCAGAACCGCGCCCTCTTTGTGGTGGGTCAGGCCTACGACGTTTTCGAACACCACGAAGCGTGGCCTGAAGAACTTCACAAACACCGCGAGCTGTTCGAAGAGGTTGTTCCGAGGATCGTCCTCGTTGATAGAGCGAAACGGTCGGAGTGAGGAAAAGCCCTGACATGGCGGACCAGCAATGACCACATCGATGCCGTCTTGAAGCTGAGGAGACCTAGCAAGTGAGCGCACACGTAGCCGCCTTATGTCGTCACAGACGGCTAGGGCTCGTGGATGGTTGGCAGAGAACGTGGCGACGCTGTCGGCCTTGATGTCGACCCCGAACACAACCTCATACCCACCTGCCTTCTCGAAGCCCTTCGAGAAGCCACCCGTGCCACAGAAAAGGTCGGCGACACGCAGCGTGCTCATCGCGCTGACGCTGGACAAAGGTCAGCCAATGAGCAAGAGGCGCAGCGTGGCTTCGGCCCGCAAACGTTGCGACCGTGCGCAATCAGGTTTACATGGAGATCAAAGCGGATTGCTGCAGGGACTCGTTGCTCAACCCGGTCCGTGTCCTCGCCGGGCTGAGCGATGCCGAGCCGTTCCAGGACGCGCCGATTGTGTACGTCCAGCGGCAGGACCGGCCTTTGGAGTGCGTACAGAAGCACACACTTAGCGACCTTTGGGCCGACCTCAGGCAGCGCGCGCAAGTAGCCATATGCATCGGACGTTGAAGAGTTGCGGAGGAATTCAAGGTCGACGCGCGACTCTTCGACGAAGACCCTCCGGGCTATTGCCTTCAGCGCTCGCGCCTTGCGATTGGCGAGGCCTGCCCGGCGGATGACGGCGGAGATATTCGTAGGTTTCGCGAACGCGAGGCCATGCCATTGCGGGTAGCGCGTCTTGAGTTCCGAGAAGGCTACTTGGTAGTTCGCCGCCGCTGAACGCGTTGAAAGAAGGGCATACGCGAGTTCTCCGAAGACGTCCTCCACGTTGCCAAGATCCGGAGTGCCGTATTGACGTTTCAGGCGAGACGAAATCAAGCGCACTCGCGCTTGCGCACTACTTCTTTCGTGCTGGGACATGGGTGAGTAGCACACTCCCGTGCGCGGCCTTCAGTCGCAACCGCTCAGTCCGGCGGCTAGTTGCGTCTGCATCCAGAGCTGGACGTTCGGCCCACTCCCTCAGCGCAGACAGCGCCAGTTCAGCCGACAGTTTCGGCAAAGCCAAGTCGTTGCACCATGTGGTCAGGTCGGTGATCTGCACGTCAGCGGGTTCGAGTCCGCGCGCAGTCGACCACGCGGCCAGTTGGCGCAGTCTTGCCCTGTGGCCGGGTGCTACATGACTGTCGAGGACGAACTGCCAGGACAGACTCCAAGGTCCCTCTGGCGGCGCCGCGACCAGCCCTGTAAGAGCAGCGCGCCGAACGACGCCCATGTAGAGCTGCTCCATCGCCTGAACGAGACCCTCCGAGGCGTTGCGCTGACGGAGGTGGGCAACCATTCGGCGGCGTATCTCAATCGCGTCCGTAAAGGGATGAGCATCAAGGGGGCTTCCTAGCGCAGCCTCGAGGACCGCACGAAGGTTGTCCAGTTTGCGGTCGCCGGCGCCACCGCTTAGGAGCACCGCGTTGAGCGACACCGTCGAACGGGACCTAACGCCTGCCATTCTTCCCCCGCACGCCTGTCGCTCCCCTTGCCAAAGCATAAGGCGAGAGGGTACGTGGTCCTTGGTCGGTCAACAGGCTCCATTGCATGGCCGCCCTATTCTGTCGTGTTATGGAGGAGATCAAGTTCACGGTCGATGTATACCCACGGCCGCGGGCGGAAGCCAAGTTCCGGATGGGCGTGCGGGAGGCGGCGGTCAAGGCTTTCGGCACACAACGCTTCTGGAACGAAGTGTGGGTCTACGTGTCGCTCACTTTCATAGCAGGTACCAAGTGGCGGGTGCGGGGAGACCTCGATAACTACGCGAAGAACGTCCTCGACGCGTTGTGCGGGGTGGCATATGAGGACGATAGTCAAGTGTCCGGCATCTATTGCGACTGGTCGGATGACCTGAAGGCGGGAGCCAGCATCAGAGTGCAAGGAATTGACCTGTTTGATATGGCTAACGCGCAAGAATTTTCCCTGCGAATGAACGGTCAACAGTTCACGTTTCTTCTTCCGACGCTTGGGGGGATGGAACTTCAGGAGACAATCAAGCAGAGTTGCCGTCGGCGGGTCAGCGCGTACTTCGACATGATCAAGCGTGGAGTACCGGAGCGCGATGCGCGCGGCATCTTGCCGATCGTATATCACAAATACGCTCGTAAGGGACCCCAGAGGGCGAGCCCAAGGTCGTAACCCGATCGTTGGAGTTCGAGACGGATGTAGGGACGCTCACGAAGCAGCGCAGTTCGTGACGTGGCGACTTGTGGGAACCCACAGGAGACGTCCGGGCCGCCTCGGCTGCTCAGATCGTCACGGGCTTCACGGTGCCGAGCAACTTCGATTTGGCAGGCAAGGGCCACGAATACAATTCCGGTGATAGCCAGCCGGAGGTAGAGACGTGGCTAACAGCAAGCAGACAAGTCCGCGGGTGGCTAAGGAAGCCTCGCAGATCCTGCGTGATCCGAAGTCGACGCCGAAGGAGCGCTCCGTCGCCGGCAGCGACTTGGCTCAAACCCGGAAGGGCGCCACTAAGAAGTAGTTCGTTGGCTGATCTAGTTACAACTGGCCACTGGGGCTGGTTGCGGCTCCTATCCAAGGCGCCCAGCTTTGTCCTTCGCATGAAGTGGCCGGCTGCGAAGGTATCGGAGCATTTGTTCGTCGAGTTCATGAGCCCGCAGAGCCTGAACATCCAGCTGCAGACGCCAACACCCTCGGCACGTCTGTATCTTCGCTACATCAACCTGTCCCCAGCGTGGGTCGAGGTCGAACGCTTGCGGGTCGAGATAATGGTCGGGTACCAAGAACTCGTTAGCGGAAACGATCTCGAGAGGTATCGGCTCGAGCAGTTCAGCGTCATGCCGCCGATCAAGTATGGCTTCGACGGAATGCACGACAAGAAGGTCTATGTCGAGTTGCCAATTGAGGCGGGACGCGCCGCAAATGCCCGCGACCAGGTCGCGAAGAACACCGGTTTGAGCGTGCAACTAAAGTTGTCGGTCTTTGGAAGGTGCCAGACGGGTCGCCTCGAGAAGACCGACTTGTCATTTGAGATGCCTATCGCCAATGCTGGTATCACTCGGTGATCGGCATCTAGCGGCGACTCGTCCCCAGGTGCAGTGGAACTCACTCCTCGTCGAAGTAGTCGTTGTCCAGTCGCTTGATCTCGACTGTTAACTCGGCAGGAGCAGAAGGACGACCCAACGAGATGTCTCGATCGAGTCGAACGAAAACCGTGAAGGAAACCGTGGACGGGAGCCTCCCTTTGTGCTCCCGTCCAGGGTTACAGCGACGCTAGCTGTAGCCAGCGCACTCCTTGCATCGAGGCCGATTGTCGGTGCCTGAACGCCGATTCTCGGCCTCGATGTTGTTGCCCGTCTTGCACTGCGTCTCGTCGTGATAGACCCGAGGGTCGTTCGGCTTGACGCTGTGCCACGGTGTCACTCTGCTCATCGCGATCACCTCCTTTCGGGTTGAAGTCCGCACCCCGCCTGGTGTCACTATGGATGTTAGAACGGATGACCGAAACTATAATAGGATTCATCCACAAGGTTGTCCGTCGAGTCGTCCAGATGCCGACGGTAGAGAAGAAACGAGCTACAAGCGCGTGCCCGTTCTGACGAAGCGGCCTGCGACGCAGGAGTACGCCGGAGGTGGTTACCGCGCGGAGCGGACGCGCCACGCGGGAACCGACAGGGGACATCCGGGCCGTTCGCGAGAAATCTGATGTTGGGTCCACGGACAGCCCCTAATGGTGCTGCCTGAAGTAGTGGATGGCCTCCATCATCACACGGCAGTCGACCTCGTTGTATCGCATGAGTTCCTGCATCAGGTCGATCTCGGGCAGGGCGACTCCAGTCCGCCTGGACTCGCCCTGACACCACCACGCTCCAGTCATCGCTCCGAGACCATCGGCCGGGCCGTCTCCCCACAGTGTTTCGATGAGTCGCTGCTCGTGCATCGCCTTTGCCACAGACTTGAGACCAAATGCCATTGCGCCGCGGACGATGACAGGCTCCGCCTTGACCACTCGATTGAGGAAGTCGAACCAGCGCGGTGACGGCCAATTCTTGCCGGGGTGGCGCATCTTCGCCGAGTTGTACGCGGTCTCGAAGTTCGAGACCTCCGCAGGAGACCAGTGCATCACGCGGGGAGGATCACCCGCGGGAGCCAGGCGCTGCCGCACGGCTTCCATATGCGCGAGCCAGTCGTCGATGATCGCCGCCTCACCGTCCTCGGTCAGCGCGCCGGGCACGAAGCACCTGAACTGCCACAGCCCATTCTCAATGTGCCCGCAGCCGATCATGAAGATCAGGGCCTGTCCGCCGCGCTCGGGAATCCGGGAGAAGTCGTCAGCGATGTCGGAGACAGTCTCGAAGTCGACGTAGAACTCCAGCGCCGGTGTGCGGCGCCACTGGTCCTCGGCTGCCGAAATATGGGCCGGCCGGACAGGCGCGCCCTCCGCGGTTCGGTTCATGTCGAGCATTGCCTGCAATACAGGAGCTCGTTTGTCTCCGGTCACACCCATGATTGCAGGGGTGCATCGAGGATCACGCCAACGGTGGACTCCGGCTGCGTGGCCTTTGTGGCGCCCCGGCACCCCGACCTGCCAGAGGAGCGTCAGGTCTTCCAGCTCCTCGGCAATGCGGCGTTTCGCCTGATGCCAAGGGCCATCTTGCTGATTGCTGGAGTCGGGATACAGCTCGGTGCGGGTCGGCTCCGGGAGAATCCGCCACTCGGCCCCGCTCCGCCGTACTTCGCGCACCCATTCCCAGGCAGCCGCTGTAGCGCCGGAGATTGAACGATCCTTGGCAAGCTCCCCGAACTGAGGCACTGGAGCCAGACGATCGAGGCAGCTGGTGCCGCGCGAAGTAACGGCCTTCACGGTTTGCTCCCAGCCCCTGCCGAGGAGGTACGAGGTGTCGGGCTGCATCCCTTGGATGCGCCCGAGCGCCCGGTTGTAGACGTGCAGCTGGACTTTGTAGGCGGGGGAAGAGCCTCCGTTCGCAAGGGTGCCGCCGGCGAGAAAGTGGAGCGTCGTGAACTTCACATCCACGACCCTGTAATGCCAGTTGCCGCGGCCAAGGTCTGGGGCGGGAAGGGCTGCCTCCAACTCCTCTATCGCGGAGGGGAACAGTCGCCGAAGAACGTCGCTCCGGATGAGCAGGTCCGGCGCGCCGAACGTCCGATGCTCTGGATCGCGGAGGACACCCTGGTGAATGATCGGAACACCCTCAGCCATCGCGCGAAATGTGCGTTCGGCAGTTTCCAGCTCGCGGATGTCCTCCCGCCCGCTCGAGATGGTGACGACCTCGGTCAGCGAACGGAGGTGCGCGAGAACCGCTTCTTCGAACCCATGACCCTGACTGAAGATGAACTCGGTGAAGTCGGTTCGGGGATCGAAGCCGGGCAGCTCGTTGTCGCGCTGGTAGCCGTGCTCTACGCCGAACAGGTTCAGCCAGTCCAAGAGGGGGTCGCCGAGAACGTGATTCCTCGCAGCCGTGGCGCTCACCCACTGAGCCCAATCCGCAGGCGATGAGGGCGTCACCGATTCTCCGGCGTCAGTCTCGATCAGGGCTTTGGCTCCCACGGCGAGTGGAATGCTACACACGAGGTCTTGATCAGGAGGGACATCGTCGGTAGAATGACCTCAGCATCAGGAGTGACCCGAAAGGGTCCGGCAACCGGCCTGGAGACGGTACGGTGCCATCGGGCGAGAGCCCGGATGTGCGAGGCGTAGGCCTCGAACGATGTCTCCTCGGGAGCGTGAAAGCCGCCCGTCACTGATGTGATGGCGGCTTTTCTGTTTCCTTAGGCCTGGTGCGTCCGCGATACGCGAAGGAGGACGCACGATGCCTTTCACCGACGTCTACATCGGCTCTCTCGATCAGATCGAATGGGACGAGTCCAAATGGAGCCAGAGAACCTGGGACGGAAACGTCCCGGTCCGCAGGGGACCGTTCTTCCCGCCCACCATGGGCGGGGGCAGACCCTGGGACCGCCTGATCGACATGATCGAGGCGCACGAGCTCGACGGAAAGCAGGTCGATTGGGGCGCGTTCGCCGCGCGGGCGACCAGGGCGCAGATCGTGGCGTTCATGGACAGGATCTCCGGACCGGGCTGCGCGGAGTGGTACGAGCAGGCGGCTCCCCACTTCTCGCATCTCGTTCCAGACATGCACAGCCTGCAGGACTTCGTTGCGACCCTCGCGGACGATGTGACCTACGCGCTGATCGCGGCCGAGACGGGATGAACGATCGGGGGACCGCGATGGACGACGCGCGTCGTCAGAAGCTCGCCCGAACGATGGCTGAGCCGAGCGAGCTGGACGACGTCATCGAGGCGATCGCGGCATTCGCGAAGGTTTCGAACTGCAAGGTCCAAATCGAGCAGTACGGCTCGCCGCTGAGGCAGTTCAGGTGGGCCATCGTTCACGGCGGCGGTCCCTACCCGCTACTGCGGGAGGTCGCCAGGTTCTTGGAGGTCGATCATCATTCGATACTCGTCCAGGCGAAGGCGGTGGACGGGCAGAGTATCGTCGCCCCCGCGCAACCGATCGGACTCCCCACACGGCGAGGGATGATCACGCCCAGCTCAGACAAGGCGTTGGTGGCGGATCGCATCCTGAAGGTGTTCGGGCTGTATCGCTCGTGAGTCGCCCGCCGGGGACGGCGCCAGTGGAATGAACCTCGACGTAGCGGGAACCCTCAAGGCGCTGGACGCCATTTGACGTCGGCCGGTAGTTCTTCACGCAGGATCGGTTCCAGCACTGTCACGTAGCACGCGAGGCGGGAAGCAAGCGATTCACACAGCGCTTCGTCGAGTTTCGTCGCGGAGTGCCTCTCCCAGATCCGAGCCCACCCGCGATCCCATTCCTCTAATCGGACAGCCGCACCGAGCCGTCGCTTCAGCCCACGTTCCAACCTGCGGAAGCTCCCAAGGAGACGTTCATTGGTGAGCTCATCAGCTTCGAAGTGGAGTCCCAGTTCGACCGTGTGGAGCTGGGAATGAATCGAGCATTCGTAGTGAAGAGCGCGATTGCCGGACCAGAGCTTCCCGATGGATTGGCGGGATTCGGCGTGGAAGGGGCCGAGCTTCTCCGGGAGAGCGCCACGCGCACGATTCAGAACTTCGGGGAGGAATTGGCGTCGCTCCATTCGTCACATGGTCTTCCTTCGTCAGCGTGGCGGCGTTGGACGGCCCTGAGCTCGTTCACAATCCTGCGCCGTCGCGAGTCGGCCGCGATATTCGGGAGGGATGCCGAAACGTGTCAAAGCGCGGGTTAGCCCTTCGTTGTCCGCCGCACAACGTGCTGCCAACCCGTGAGAGAGTTCGCGAGTCCGGCCGCCGGGTGACTCGCCCAGAGAAGAACGTCGAGAATGCGAACCAGCGATCGTTGGTATTCCGGCGAGACCGACGACTGAATGCTCCGCAACGCCTTCAAGTTCCGACGCCCTTCCGAGCGCAAGTGTGCAACGATCGTCATTGGCGAAACGCTGTCGGTAACGCCAAGCTGTTCAAGAACAAGGCGATCGAGCACGGGGAACAACCTCGGCCTCTTCAAGTGAAGAACCTTCGTGGCAACTGAAAGGCCTCGACCGCTTGCGACTGTCGCCCCAAGGGCCTTCGAGATCGCCTGCTTTGCGTCTCGATCCCAGATCGCATCGTCAAGTTCCATCAGGTCCCAGGCGGGATCGAGTGCCGCGAGCCAAGGCCGTCGCCCCGCGCTGATAAGCGGCTCCCAAACACTATGCGGAGAACGGGCACGCATAGTCGCATTGATCGCGACGATGTCTGCAGTTGTGATGCGCTCGAGTTCCCCGCGCCCCGCTCGGTCGTCGTAACCGCCGGGAGCGGCGCTCGGATCGGTGCGAAAGAAGTCGAGCGCCAAGCGTTCGGCGCTCTCGACGACGAGTGACGGCCCGCCATTGATTCGTCGGATATCAACCGTTGCCATGGGAGATGTAAGTATGGTGGAGAGTCGGCGCTCCGTGGAGCTAAGGTCGTCAGTACGTGAAATGGCTCGGCGCGGGAATGGTCCTTGTCGCGATCGTGGCTCTTCTCGCGTCCGCGAGTCGGCAGAGCGCGACCCCAGGCGTCCCCCTCGAATCACGGGGTCCTCAGGTGGCTGGGCAGGCCGTCGCGATCCCAACGGTATGTCACCTGACTGGCGCGCTGCCCGATGCGGCATGCACGCCCGGAGCAGCGAACCCAGAGGTCACCCAGGCGACTATCTCACGGACAATCTGCGTCTCCGGCTACAGCACGAGGATCCGCCCGCCAGCGTCGTACACCGACCAACTGAAGATTCAGCAGATGCGGGCATACGGCCTGACCGGGACGACTGCGGACTACGAGGAGGACCACCTAATCCCGCTCGAGGTCGGGGGCGATCCGCGTGACCCGCGGAATCTCTGGCCCGAGCCCCGCGGGGGCGAGCCCAACGCTGGTGAAAAGGACCGCTTCGAGAACTACCTCCACGCGCAGGTCTGTTCCGGTCGGATGATGCTGGTTGATGCGCAGCGCGCGATCGCGACGGACTGGGTCAGCGCCTGGAGTGCGGCGGGGCGGCCGTGAACCGAGCAGCGAGCGCGCGACCGCGCAAGGTGCTGGTGTAGATCGTGCCGCCCATCAAGAAGCAACATCAACTCCGAACGCCCGCCCCGACCGGGGACCTCCACAAACGAGTGGGCATGCTGCTGCGGGATGCGCGCATCAAGAAGGGTCTGTCGCAAGCGCAGCTCGGTGCCCCACACCTCACGCGCGCGATGGTTTCGGCCGTCGAGCTCGGGAAGGTCGCGCCTAGCCTCAAGAGTCTGGCCTTCTTTGCGAAGCAGCTCGAGGTCCCGCTGCGCAGTCTTATCCCTGACGACTAGATCGAGAGGACGACTGGATTCACCGACATTCGTGCTCCCCTCCTGAGCACGAGGCTCTCTGCGCGGTCACGGGACTGACCTCGCGCGGACGTGGCCCCTAACGCCTGGCCTTGGCTGGCGGCCTCCGACCGTGCGCCGCTCTCCCTCGGCGACAAGTTCTGAGCCCAGCACCCCGAGCGCCCGCGCGACCTTCACAAGATTCCGATACCCAAGGTTCCTGCGCTCCCGCTCGATCCCGCTGATGTAGGTCTGATCGAGCTATTGCTGTCATTGCGTCTCACCGACGGGGCTTGCGCCCAAGTCTTCTGCGGGGAAACGAGTTGGACAGTAAGCCGGATCTGGCGGCACTTACCAGCGATGAGACTGCGCCTATCGACGCTTCGAGGATGCGGAGTCTCGGAAGCGCTTTCTTACAACAGACCGACGACGAGGGCCGCGAGCCGCTATCCGATCTATCAGCGGTGACGATCCAGCGCTGATCCCCATGAGCCCAAGAGAGACGGCTGACCTGACCTCGGCTGTCGTGTCGACTCGCCAAACTGCGACGAAAGCGATCACAAGTGGGGTAACAATCGCTAGGTAGGCGAAGAGCGCTGCCCAGTTGCGAGTAGTTCGATACGGCGCGATCTCGCCTATCCCGGCAATCCGTGCATCAACAGTTATTGGTTCAATCCACTCTGCGAACAGAACGCGAAGGGTGATGATGTCGCCGGCATTGAGAAGCAACGGGTGAACCACTATTTGGCTCGCCGACTCTTCGTGCGCGAAGGTTGGCCTGAGGTTAGAGGGGACCACCTCAAGCACCTCGGCGTTGAGCACTGAACTCCCGGGACCAGCGTGAATGAAAAGACCAGACGCGAAGTCACCCATCGCTATCGGCTGCGTGCCGTCATTCACAATCTGCAGGACCACGACCCTCGCGTCCTTGACCGGGCGCTCTTTGAATGTCACTTGAAGCTCTCCGCCTAGTTCCTCGGACTGGGAGAGCACGGGGAGCGACGCGAGGACTTCATAGGTCAGGGCTCGTCGCGGGCGATTCTGGACGAACGCCCCGATCGCGACGATCACCGCAAGCACAGCGGCGACGCCGCCGATGCCCTGCCAGGTTGGGTCGCTCAGGATGGTCTGCACAGCTACGTCGTCATCTAGCGGCGACCTCTTGATCGCGCCGCCTCCGCCTCCGCAAGCAGCTTGGAGGCAGGCACGCCAAGACCCGACGCAATCCGGTCCAACGCATCGACCGTGATGTTCCGCTTGGACCGCTCGACCAGCGAGATGTAGGTGCGGTCGAGATCAGCGCGGTGCGCCAGTTCCTCCTGAGACAGGTTCGCCTCTGTGCGATGACGGCGTAGGACTCCGGCGAGCGCGGTTGAGATGGAGGGCACGCACCGAGCGTCTGCGCTCCGTGACTCACGGTCTACGGACTATAGTCACGGTGCCGTGAGCACGGAAACTGGGCCGGAATCGGAGTCTTCCTTCCCCGGATGGGGGTGGACGATTGTTGTGGTCACGTTCGTATACGGCGGGATGGCCTGGTCTGATATAGGTTCCCGCGCAGGTCGCACACTGCAGGCGACCTGAGCGGGGAGTCCGGAGGCGGTCTATCCGGCAGGGTCCGTTGAAGCTAGTCTCCGGCCCTCGCGCTTCGCCTTCGTGCGGTGATGCGGGACCCGTC
>ORJL010319369.1_pt1 | contig 14146 bp, 12 predicted proteins | sample 1779941 | NCBI WGS metagenome assembly ORJL01 (sample SAMEA104232317, study PRJEB22302) | groundwater metagenome | biome: forest; feature: aquifer; material: groundwater | place: USA | collected 2011-08-07 | depth 5.8 m
AAACTATTGCAGGAAAGATTGCAAAAAAAGGGAGGAAATGGATTCTAAAAAATTTCTCTATAAGCCAGATAGCTAAAAAGGTATACAAATCTTTTACTGCAGACGATAATAATTATCCAGTCTTTATTGGCAACAATCCAGCCTGAGCAAGAACAAATTTTATGGAGCGCAAATTAACTTTAAGCTGTGTGAATGAATTTATTTTTCTTAGATTTTTCCATAGTATCTTGGGCCTGAGGTAAAATGACCTATAAGCCCTCTTCTGCCATTTTACAATATCGTCTGCGTTTAAATCAGGAAGGTGGTGAACCGGCTGAGTGTGAATTCCATAATTTTCATAATCAAAATCATGAATGAGGTTTTTCTCCATCAATTCCTTCCACACATCACTATTAGGATATGGCTTAAGTATATGGAATTTTGGATAATCTGCATCTATTTCTTTTGCAAATTTTATTGTATCTTTAATAGTCTCTTCTGTTTCACCAGGCAAACCCAAAATAAAGAATGCCCACGTCTCAAGTCCTACCTCTTTAGTCATTTTATACGCGTGCCTTATTGTCTCAAGTTTTTCGCCCTTTTTTATATTATTAAGTATTTGTTGGTTTCCCGATTCGCAACCAAATCCAAGCTGGTATACCCCTAAATCCTTCAAAGCCTTTAAAATTGGAATATCAACTTGATCTGCTCTTACACCATTAAATAACAGGAAATCAACATCAAGACCACTTTCCTTCATCAAATCTCTTATTTTAAAGACCCTGTCTTTCTTAAATGTAAACACATCGTCAGCAAGATGTATTTCCTTAACGCCATAGTTCTCAACGCAATGTCTTACTTCCTCAACAACCCTTTCTGCGCTCATGAATCTAAATTTGAATCCAAGAAGATGTTTTGTGCAACAGAACGTGCATCTTGCTGGACATCCTCTGCTTGTCATCATTATTGTAACTGGAAGGCGTCTTGCGCTTGAAGGCAAGTATGCCAAAGGATTTTTTATCAAATGCCTTGCAGGAAAGGGCAAACTATCAAGATCCTCAATATAATCAACATCTTTGTTTCTTATAACTTCGCCATTTATTTTGTACCACAAACCATTAATTTCATCAAATTTGTTATCTTTAAGGTGGTTTATTAAATTAAGGGCAGTATATTCTGCTTCACCTTTAAGAATAAAATCAAAATAATTTACCTTGATGCACTCATCCGGACACATTGTGGCATGAATGCCGCCAATAAAAACCTTAATGTCTTTATCAACATCTTTAACAATCTTTGCTATGCTCTTTGCACTAACAAATGTGGCTGTATTAGCAGTAATGCCAACGATATCTGGTTTTTCCCTTTCTATTACTTCCCTTAATTTTTTGTCATCTCCAATATCGACATCGTAATCATAAACACAAACATCATGTTCCTTTTCAACCGTACCTGCAACATAGAGCATACCTAATGGTGGGTAAGGCAAAGCCATTTTAACTCCATACACAGTAGAGTTGGACGGATTAATTAGCATGCACTTCATTTTAGCTCCATTAATATTTGTCATTTATATATTTTTTGTTTTATTAAATAGTCGCATAATAAGAGCTTCCAAGAAAGTATCAAAAAATTTAGGCGCTGTTTTTCTAAATGTAAATTTTGATATTCCTTTTAAGCGTTTACCGTGTCTGCTGCTTACTTCACATACTTTCTTTCCATTAAACCATGTTTTGAATGTAAGCTCTGTCGAAAACTCATAGCCGCCTCTTTTTAAAGGAAGTTTTCTGACGAAATCGAGCTTATACGCTCTGTAACCATTTGTTAAATCCTTTAGCGGTATATTCAAAAAAATGTGACAGCATAGGACAAACAATTTTGTGCAGAATTTATAAGTGAAAGGGACATTCTTGATATTATCTGGTTTAATATACCTTGAACCAATTACTAGATTATACCCTTCGACAATGATTTTGCGACGAAATTCTGGTAATATGGAGAAATCATCAACATTATCTGCCATAACAGTAACACCAATCTTTCCTTTTGCATTTTTAATGCCATACCTTATACCATTCCCCATACCCCTGGGAAATTTGTTTTTTATTATTCTAAGATTTTTTATCCTATTTTCTAACTGCTTACCCACTTTAAATGTATCGTCTACGCTATTATCATCCACAATTAGGTATTCCACATTCATCTTGAAGCGTTTTATATAGTTTTGTAAGTTGTCTATTAGTGGTACTAAATTTTCTTCTTCATTGTAAGCAGGGATGATTAAACTTATATCTGGATTAATTTTTTCCATTTTTTAAAATTAAGAAGATTCATTCAATATTATAGACTTTCTTCATCCATTCAATTGTAAGAGGTATCCCTTGCTTTAATACAGTTTTTGGGTTGTGGCCCAGCATCCCTTTTGCTTTTGAAATGTCAGGAATCTTATTTTGAGTGTTGTGCCTATCTTCTGGCAGGTACTCTACAAAAGAGTCGTTTTTTCCAAGGTAATCAAGAATGATATTGCTCATTTCTTCCACACTCTTGTACTCTTCTCCCCCAATATTAACGACTTCCCCAGCAACAAAACGATCTGCAACATTCGCGAGCGTTGGTGTAAAATCATCTATGTACATAAAGACCCTATGATAATTTTTATAAACTGTATAAGGCATGTTAAACAATGCCCTATAGCAGAACAAGCAAACAACGCTCCTGTAATTATGATAATATTCTCCCGGACCGTAAGCATTAAAAAACCTGAGCCTCATTATGTCCAGATTGAATTTCTTTTCTGAATTCATTATCTGGACTTCATTAATCCACTTGGTTAATGCATAATCGTTATGCGGGATTATAGAACGCTGCAATGGCATGTCTTCTGTCATTGACTGGTCAATCTTGTCGCCATAAATTTCAGAAGAGCTTGCAAAGATAAGCTTGAATTTTTTTTCCTTCTGCCACTCTATTATGTTTCTTGTTCCGATTACATTTGTCGTCCATAAAGTGTCAAAGTATTCTTCTCCATTTATTCTGCCGAACTCTGCAGCAAGATGGTAAACATAGTCATAATCCTGTTGGAATACTCTTTCCAATTGCCTGAAATTTGCGACATCAGCCCTTATGTACTGGTCGTCTCTTTGATGCTGAAGGTCAGTTTGCCAAACATCATGCCCTCTTTTCTTAAGTTCGGAAACCAAAGGGATGCCTAAAGTACCTTTGCTTCCCGTAACTAAAATCGTGGCCATACCGCTGAAGAATAAAGTTTAATTTATTAATCTTTCGCAACGATAGGCGTTGCATGGCTATAGATTTAAAAAGTTTACTGAATTGAAGAGTTCCAGGCTTCATGATACAGTGGTATGTTGAGCGAAAGGCTTTTAATATGAAGTAGATTGTAAAAAGCTATTAATGCTGATAACACTCAAGCATTATAATATTTTTAAAATGCTATTTTCAAATTTTGCAAAGAATTTGGCAAGGAAGCCTAAATTGGCATTATTTTTGATAGTGATATTTGGAATTTTTTTAAGACTGGTATTTTTCTCAGGCATGGGCGTTTCAGATTCTTTGACATACAGCAAAACTGCGTATAACATAGATAAAGGAATTGACGCAAATAGTGTACTAACATTATCAACAAGGCTGGGATTAATATACCCTACAGCTATTTCTTATAAGATATTTGGCATAAATGATTTTTCATCTGTTTTATTTGTACTTTTAACTTCTATAGCAAGCATCATATTAATCTTCTATTTTGGGAAGTTATTGTTTAATACAAAGATAGGCATGATTGCTGCTTTTTTGCTGTCTTTTTTCCCTTTGGATGTTGTCTATTCCACAAAACTATCATCCGACCTGCCTTCGGCGTTTTTTATGGCTCTTGGCATTTACATTTTTCTATATGCAGAACTGAAATCAAAACTAAAGTATGGCTCCATTTATCTTCTATCTGGAATATTTATAGGCATAGGGTACTTAATAAGAGAAAGCGCACTTCTAATTGCATTATTTTTCATAGCCTACATCCTATACAAAAGAAAAGTAAAGAAGGAATATTTTTTAGTTCCTGCAGGGGTTTTAATGGTGTTTATTTTTGAAGCGTTGATATTTTTTAACTTAACCCAGGACTTTTTATTCAGGGTCCATGCATCCCAAGACTATCTCGCAAAAGCATCTTTAATTCGCAATTATTTTGGAAGGCTGGATTTCCCAACTGGGCTTTTCCATTATCCCTGGCTTTTTTTGACAAATAGCCTTTTAGTTTTCTTTTATATTTTTATCTTATCAGCTGTCATTTACTATATAGTTTTCAGGAAAAAGGAGACCTATACGCTGCTATTCTGGTTCATCCCTTTACTCCTATACTTAAGTTTCGGTTCCTCTAGTTTAAGCCAATATATACCACTTAGTGCCGTAGATAGGTATACCTCTATTATTGCAATGCCAGGCATACTTTTGCTGTCATTTTTTTTAGCAGGAAAAAAATGGAATATGAAAAGCGCACCTTTTCTTATAGTAGCTTTTTTATTTATAACCTCTATCACATCAGTATATATCCGCGAAGATAGAAATCAGTTGAAAGAGCTAAGGCTGGCTTATGATCATATAAAAAATCTGGATAAAAAAACTGTTTACATCGACGACAGGTCGGCTGAAGTTTTAAGCTATATAGCAAAATATGAAGATAAATTTGAGGTAGTGGCGTACCCGACTGATTTAAGCAAAATTGAAGATTCTTATATTATGATAAACAAAAAAATGATAAAAGGCCTGAAAGATGCAAATAAAAACAGAATTTTTCCAGATGAAATCGAAAATCCTCCAAAAAAATGGGAATTGACAGATGAAATTGGCTCAAATGACGAAGATAAAATAATTATTTATTATGCTCCATAAAATGGGAAACTACACTAAATTAGCAGTCAAAAGCGTTGTTGTAGTGCTTGTGGTAACTTTAATAGCGGGTTTTTTGGGGTATATTGCCAGGATAATATTAGCCAGAAACCTCGCCATAGAGGACTTTGGATTATTTTATTCCGTGCTGTCTTTTTTGGGTCTTCTGTGGACTTTTCAAAGCCTGGGATTTGACAAGGCAACCTCAAGATTTATCCCGCAGTTTTTGCACAAAAAGCAGTACAGCCTAATAAAAAGCTCAATAATATATGTAAATGCCATACAGCTCGTTACTAATATAATAATAATAATATCTGTTTACTTATTCTCTGATTTTTTAGCTGCCAATTTTTTCCATAATAATGGGGCAAGCATAATTCTCAGGCTGATGGCTATAGCTTTTTTTGCTGACAGCTTTGTGCTTACATTAAAGTCCACATTTCAGGGATTCAGGAGCATGATTTATTTTGCCGGCATAGATGCTGTAAGAATGGCATTAATTGTGATAATCATATCTGTTGGAATATGGCTGAACTACGGGATTTTAAGCCCGGTCTATGCATACATTATAACTCCGCTTGTTTTGCTGGCAGTTTTTGGCTCGATACTTGTAAAAAGAGTTTTTCCCCAATTTTTACAGGCAGAGTTTTTTGTTGACAAAAATTTAATAAAAAGGATATCAAGATACAGCATAATTATTTTGTCTTCCAGTGTTGGAGGAGTCGCGCTTTATTATACTGATGTTTTAGTGCTGACATATTTGACTGATTTGAGAAATGTGGCCTTGTACAGCGTAGCTTTGGCGACAGCCAAGGTATTGATGCTGCTTCCAAGGGCAATTGGAGGCATTCTTGTGCCATTGACTGTAGAGCTTTGGGTGAAGAATAAAAAGAATCTGTTAATTGCAGGCATAGAATCCCTTTACAAGTATAATGTTATTTTAATAATTCCCATAGTATTCGCAATATTTTCTTTTACTGATATAATTATCAATCTTTTCTATGGACAGCAGTACAGTGAAGCTGGAAATGCCTTAAAAATACTCATTATCGGCATGATTTTTGCGGTTTTATACGGCATAAATATTAATTTCTTTGCAGGAACTTACAAGCCGGAGATTACAACCAAGATAATCTATACAGCTGCTGTTTTCAATTTAATAACAAACATCATATTTATCCCAAAGTTTGGGATTATAGGAGCAGCAACAACTACAACAATAAGCTATTTCATTATGATGTTTATGGGATTTACTTATGTAAGAAAGTTTATTAAAATCTCTTTTCCAATAAGGATATGGGCAAAAACCTTGCTTGCCGGGATTATATTCACTTTGTCCATTTGGCTCCTTAAAAAAATATTATTCTTAAATGCGTGGCTGGAAGCGTTTATTGTGCTGGCAATATCTGGAATGATTTATATAGCATTATTATTTTTATTAAATATTGTCAGTTTTAATGAACTTAGGGATATTTATAATCGTATATCAAAATAGACTTATAGACTTATTTTCGATGCTTAAAATAACTTTCAGCAATTTCCAAATCCTTGAAATCATCAATCTCCATGCAAAACTCCTCTCCAAAATAAGCCGGATGAAGCTTGATTTCTCCTGATATTCTGTTAAATGCGTTTTCCGCGTAAACTTCCGTATTGCCTTCCTTGACAAATTTTTCTATTTCATTCATCCATACAATAAATTCATTTTTGGCTATTTTATAAATCGGCGGCAGAAAGAATGCATTTTTCCCCGTTATATTCACTCCGATCTTTTTAATAAGGCTGTTTTCTATTTTTACCTTAAAATCTTTTTCCGGAGGCTCTACCTCGTTGTTGACAAGCGCGTAACTTCCGCTTTTATGCTTTAACAGCTTGCCTAAAAGCATTTTTTCAAAAATCATGTCTCCATGGACAAGCACCATATCATCATCAATGACGTCTTTTAAAAGCCATAATGAATATATAGTGTTTGTTGACTCGTACTTGGGATTGTTTATATAAGTCGCATTTACCTGGGGGAAATTTTTTGCCATGAATTTTTTTATGCTTTTATCCAAATACCCCACAGCAAATATAATATCTTTAATGCCGTAATACAAAAGATTTTCTATTAAATATGATAGAATAGCCTTGCCATTTATTTCAACCAGGCATTTTGGAGCTTTGTTGGTCAAAGGCCTCAATCTTTTGCCTATTCCTGCTGCGAGTATTATAGCTTTCATCTTATATCATTCAAAATTTTTCTTAAAGCGCTCTCAGTTAATTCTCTTGGGTTGTTTTTTACCCTGTAAGGGTTAAAGCCGTTTTTAATAATAATTTCAATGTCAGTATCTTTTTTTATTCCTAATTCGCCTAGTCTTGTTGCTAGCCCTATATCTTTCATAAAAGAAGTTATTTTTTTGCCTGCTTCCACTGTATCCTTAGATTCCAGCAAAGCAACAATTTCTCTGATTATGCTTTTAACGTAGTCAACACCTCTTCCATCCAATATATCCTTTTCTGTGACCTGTGAATTGTAAACTAGAATTTGGGCTAAAGTCAATGCCACGGCATGCCCATGCGGAACATTAAAATAAGAGGTTATTGGGTAAGATATTGCATGACAGGCTGTCGTTTTTGAAATGTTTATAGCCTTGCCTGCTAAATGCGCTGCTTTTGCCATCTCCAGTCTTGATTTTTCTGAAGGCTTGTTTACGAAGTTTCTGAGATTTTGCATTATGAGCTTAATTGCCTCTTTTGAATAAATTTTTGATTCATCAGTTGAATTGTTTGACCAGTAGGATTCAATTGCCTGGGAGAATGCATCCATACTTGTGGAAGCAGCGATATTTTTTGGAATTTTGATCGTAAATCTGGGATTAACAATTGCATAGTCCGGGAGCATATTATAACTCTCCACAGAATATTTCTTTTTTTCTATATAAACGACTGAAAAGCTTGTCGCTTCGCTTCCTGTGCCTGAAGTTGTCGGTATGGCTACCAAAGTTTTTCCTTTGAGCTTAAGAGACTTTTTAAGATTAAAATAGTCTATTGGCTTGACAGGATTAGCAGCAAAAATGTTGATGGATTTTGCCATGTCAATAACGCTTCCCCCACCTATTGCGATGACAAAGTCGCAATTATTTTTCTTAAAAATATTAATTCCTTTTTCTATATCTGAAAGTTTTGGGTTTACCTGAAAATCGTGGAAAGTTGTTACTTGATAGCTTTTAAGAAATCCATTCAGCAAAGATTTGGCGCCGCAAGCTGCGTAAGATTTATTGCCTGTAACAAGGAATATGCTCTTTGGCTTGTGCTTGCGCAGTATTTTTTTTAAATTGTCAGCTGAGCCAGAGCCAATATATTCTTTTTGGGCTGTCTGCCCTATAAACTCTATTGCAGGGGCATCCTTGGTGTATTCTACCTCTACAAGCCTTCCGCCGAATTTTCTTAGCTCTTTGATGGCTTTTGCCCTTATTTCCTTCTGGATGCCTTTTCTCCAGTCTGTGCCGTGAACAACATAATCCGGCTTTAATTTTCTGATGTTGGAAGTGTAATCCAATGTTTTCTGCGGTATTATATTTTTTACCCCTTTGATGTTCTCAACTATTTTTTTCCTCTGTTCGTAGGAGAGTGATGGAACGTGCTTGAAGCTTGCCACGGCATTATCGGTCAATAATCCTACAGTAACTTCTCCTAATTCTCTTGCAGTTTGTATTATATTTATATGGCCGTGATGTATCAGGTCACCGCGCATTGCAACATAGACTTTCTTCATTTTATCTCCGCTGTCTCCTTGTATTTGGAAATTTTCTTAATGATATTTTCTGCTGATAATTTATTATAAAAGGGGGGCTGTACAATTTTGCCATTTATTTTTCGTATATATTCCGCTCCCGGGACATCTTTCCAGTTTGAGCCATAAACCAGGATTATTTTTGCATTGCTAAATTGCTCATGTATTTTTTTGAGATTTTCAGTCGGGTCTAAACTTCCCTGTACCATAACCATGTCTACACATCTAAGATTTGAGATAATGCTTTTTCTTTCACTTAAATTCGCTACGACGCTGCCTTTATAAGATTGAAGAGCCTCGTCATTTAGTACACCGCAGATATGAAAATCCCCAAGTTCGTTTGCTTTCTGCAATAAACGAAGATGCCCGTAATGGAAAAGATCTGCAGCAACAGGAGTATAAACAATAGAATTTATTTTTTCCTTATCTAAACTAACTATATCTCCTTCCTTCATCCCTGATCCCTTTGGTATTGTAACACAAAGCTGCCCATTGGCTTTATTGGACCATACTACCTTTTTCATTTCTACTAGTGTCACTAGTAGTGATATTTAAAGGTTTCGTTTTAGCAGAATATAGATAAATTATGTTTTTACAGCATAAACTCCGTGCTTATTTAAAAACTTCTTTAGTCACTTTAACCCATTCCTTGTTCCTTTCCCTTTCTTCATCATCCATTGCTTTCCAGTCACTCAAGCCGTGCAATCCAGTAAAATTCGCAAATTGCTTTCTGAATATGTATTTGCCGTTAGGCGCATCTTTTGTATGAAAAACCCAGTTTTGGCCATTCTCTTTCAGGTAGAGGTAAGAGCCTTCTTCCCTGAAAATGTCAGCCAGCTTGGAAAAATTTTCAATCTTTGTCGATTTTAATCCTTTAAAGAAATTTTCTTTTATGTTTTTTAGATTATAATGCCCGCTCTTGATTGGAATGATATGCATATGGGCATGGCTAATGCTTTGGCCGTAGATTCCATGCTCAAATATTATAGGCTCAAAAAAATTAGATTTTACCTTATTAAAGACCTCATCTTTGAGGGATAAAAACTCTTTCATAAGCTGTTGAGGAAGCTCTCCAAAGCACGTTAGGTGCATTTTAGGTATAATCATCACGTGGCCCGGTGCTAGTATTCCAACTCCGACCTTGACAAAGAAATTTTCAGATTCAAGAAGAATATCACGCTTTATATTATCAGTTTGGCAGAATACGCAATCTTTCATCTAAATCTAAGCAGTTATCGCCCTCTCTACTATCCTGTCCTTGACCTTGAAGTAGCCTCGCTTAGCCTCAAAATTAAAACCGTCTTTGCCATATTTTTTGTAATAAATATCAGGCTTTCTCGCTGCAAGACCTACATTAATTTCCTGTGTTTTCGTTTCAACTAATTTTTCTAATTCTTCTGGGTTAAATTCTTCTGTATGAATATTACCTCTTTTAAAATTTGTTTCATTGATGTTAAAACCCTCTTTTAAAAGTCCTTTTTCTAAACAGATTTTATACAGCTCAGAGCCAACAATCGGAGCGGCAATAAAAAATGATGAACTGTCAAAGTCATTCTTTTCAGGAAACTCGAATGTTTCCATTATCTGCTCTTTGGTTTCGCCTGGCATGCCAACAATAAAAAACCCGTGAATGCCTATGCCGAGAGAATGCGCCTTGTCGACCAAGGGCTTGACGCTTTTCAAAATCAAGGGCTTGTTCATAAGCTTTGTCTCAACCCACTGGTTTCCGCTTTCGATTGCAAATGTCAGCTGGTAGCAGCCTGTTTTGGCAAATTTTTCAATTAAGCCCTCATCCAAAGCCCATACTGCAATGCCCTGGGGGGTGCACCAGACAAACTTCAGATTTCTCCTTATTATTTCATCCATGATTTCATGCGCTCTTTTTCTGTTTAAGCTGAAGTTGTCATCGCAAAAATGGATTTCCTCAATGCCGTATTTATTGATCAGCATTTCTATTTCATCAACGACTCTTTTAGCAGATCTTACCCTGAATATATTGCCCCAAAAGTTTGTTGTTGTGCAGAATGTGCACTTGGCAGAGCAGCCTCTTGAAGTAACCACCTGAGTTACCCTGTCTTTCATGGTATAAGGAGATTGCGGCAGGTTAAGCTTAATGTATTTCTCCATGTTTAACAGGTGCCTTGCGGGATCTGGCAAAACATCCAAATCTTGAATATAGTTCAATTTTGGGTTGACAAAAACCTTGCCGTCTTTTTTATAGCCCAAGCCGTCTATTGTAGAAACGTCTTCTCCATTCAGCAATTTCTCAATTAACTGAAGAGTTATAAATTCACCCTCACCCATAACTATAAAGTCAATATCTTTATTTTTTAATACTTCCCTAACATAGTAAGTAGGATGCGAGCCTCCAACAAAGACCGGTATTTTTGGGTTAAATTTTTTCACCAAAGAGCACAGTTTAAGCACATTTTGATCTTGTGTTGAGAACATGCCCGAAATTCCAACAAAGTCAGGATTAAAATCTTCTATGAATTTATAAATATCTTTGTCTTCTAAGCCAACCAATACATATTCTCCCATATCTTTTTCATTTTCAAAACCTTCAACATAGGCATCAAGAATTTTTACATCAAAATTATTTTGCTCAAGAAGTGCTGCAATGTAAGCAATCCCAAGAGGAGGCATGCATCTCTTAAAATCCATTTTGTAGATGGTATAAGGCGGCTGCATAAGCAACACCTTTGCTGTTTTTTTAGTTTTTTCGGGAGTTTCGGTCATTCGATTTGCCTCTTTAATAAATATTGTAAAATTACATCATGCTGTCTGCAGGCTTCTCAAAATATTTTTGCTTGAATATCCTGCCTAATTCCTCAAATTTTTTGTTTCCTTCTTCATCAAATTTTTCTGCAATTTTAATTTCAGGCCAAATTTCCTTCGGGAATTTGACGTACAGGTTAAATGTTCTTTGAAGCCCGAGAACTTCCTCTTTTGTTATATGAGGCTGGTTTAAAGTATAATCTGACCTGTAGTCTCCTGAGATATGGTCGGCAGAGATGTAGCCTCTTTGCACGCTAATTTCATAAAGGCTGGTTCCTCTGTAAGGAGTAAAGGCGTGAATCATATTATTACTGAGATTTAGCTCCCTGTTGAGCTCTATTGTGTCAAATATCAATTCCCTTGTTTCTCCGGGGAAGCCAATAATGCTGTTTCCTGACACCTGCATTTTTGTTTTCTTTAGAATTCTAAAAGCATCTAAAATCTTCTGGTTGCTCATCATCCTGTGGATTACCCCTTTCCTGAAATCTTCATTTCCGCTTTCTATGCCTGCTGTTATGGAAGCGCAGCCTGCCTCTTCCAGTAGTCTTGCGTTCTCCTCATCTACTCCCTCAACCCTCAGCTGGACCCAGAAAGGCAGGCCAACCTTCTCTTTCCACAGCCTGGAAAAGTCCCTTATTCTTTCCTTGGTTGTTGGAAGGAACATCTCTGCAAGGATATAGACATACTCTATCCCATAAGTATCTTTGAAATATTTAACTTCGTCTATGAATTTCGGAATGTCTTTTTCCCTGTAGCTTTTATTGTTATGCATATTGTTAAGGTGCTCATTGATGCAGAATGTGCATGAAAACACGCAGCCTCTTGTAAGCTCAAAACACCCTGTTCTTCCTATAGTTCCGGACATTGGCTTGTAAACTCTCCTTTTATCAAATATTTCCCAGTCTTGGTATGGCAAATCATTGATGTCTACAAGGTTGCCCAGTCTGTTCCTGTTTATTTTCCCGTCTTTTTTAATCCAGAAATTAAGTATTGTTGTGTAATCCTCTCCGTTCTTTACTTTTTCGCATAGCTCAACAAAGGAATTTTCAGCTTCTCCGACTGCAACTATATCCACGTTTTTCTCGCTTATTACAGTTTCAGGGGCAGTCAGCGCATGGGAGCCTCCGACAACCACTGGAATATCGGGCCTAATGCTCTTTAAAGCATTCACAAGCCCCATGCCCATCTTAAATGTCACTTCAACGCACGATAGCCCAATGAGATCCGGCTCGTATTCATCCACCATCTTTAGAAAATCCTCTGTCATGTCCGTAGTTTCAAAAAATATCCCAAGGTTTTTAAAATTGGTTTCCTTCACCTGCAATGTTCTGGTTCTGGCATCATCTCCGGTGAATCCTCTTGTATTATAGAAGGTAGTATCAAACAGTTTAACTTCATTTCCGGCTCTTTTTATGCAAGCAGAAAGCGTAGCTAAAGCTGGAGGAATCAATGTGTCCATCGGAGTATTTGCATGTATCAGCAATACTTTGAATTTACTGCCAGTCATTTTTGTGTTGTTTTAGTTATATACTCAGGGAGTTTATGATTATATAAAGTTTTCTATAGCGATTTCGTCAATTTAAGCGTTAAAATCATTTTTAAAGCATTACATGGTTTTTGAAAAGAAAAATATTTAAAAGGTTCAGTTTCTTTAGAATTCCATATATATAAGAGTCTACCCAAAGAGGCTGCATAAAATGAAACTTACACCTGAGGAAAGAGACCAGTTAAGGCAGATGTTCTTGATAGATGTTGATGTTAATTTGGATAAATTGATAGTCCTGACAGAAAAAGCCATGGCTAACAAATATGATGAAGAGATTATAAGGATAAAAGACGAAATATTAAACTTAGTCAAGGATCCAAATACAAAAAAAGAGATTGAGAGTTTGTTCAGCAAAAAACTGATTCCTGAAAGCAATATAAGCAGGTAATTGTTAAGTCCTATAATATTTTAGCATACCCTAATATTTTGACATTTCCTCCCATAATTTTTCCTCAACATCGGGGTGCTTGCCTATAAGGTTGTTTTTTTCCTCTGCATCATTTTCCAGATCATATAGCTCTTTCCTTTTGCTTGTCTTATTGTAAATGAGCTTCCATTTGTTGGTTCTCACACTTTGAACATTATGCTTGTCGGGAGAAGGTGTTGGACCGCCTAACCCTCCTGTCTCGGAATAGGCTATTCTTTCATCTTCTTTGCCTGAGATGAAAGGCAGGAATGATTTGCCCTGGATTTTTTTGTACCCTTCTTTTTCTTTCAGGTTTAGAATTTCCAGCACCGTAGGCAGTATGTCTATCCCTCTTATCAGGCTTTTTATTTTCATGTCTTTCGGGAATTGCTTCCCTATGGCATAAAGAAAGCACCTTATTGTATAATCATAAAGGTAAACGCCATATGCTTTTTCCCCGATTTTGTCCCCTACGCTTGCTCCATGGTCTGTTAAAATGAAGATGATTGAGTTGTCATATAATCCAAATTCTTTTATTTTTTCGATTATAGCCTTTAGGTAATCGCCGCTCTTTTTGACCCATTCCAGATAGTTTTCAAAATTCTTTTCTCTGTTTTTAAAATACTCCTTGTCAAAATCAGAATATTTTTTTATGATTTTGTCAACCATGTTGATGTGTATGCCGCCATAGCGCACAAAAAGAAAAAAGGGAGATTTATCCTTTATTTGTCTCAGTATCTCTGTATGCCTCTCCACAAAGTCA
>ORJL011621622.1_pt1 | contig 14146 bp, 17 predicted proteins | sample 1779941 | NCBI WGS metagenome assembly ORJL01 (sample SAMEA104232317, study PRJEB22302) | groundwater metagenome | biome: forest; feature: aquifer; material: groundwater | place: USA | collected 2011-08-07 | depth 5.8 m
GATAAGACACCGGGGGAGTGCTACTCGCCGGTGTAGGTGATGACCGCATCGCGAGAGAGACACGTCCGGCCCAGAAATGGGCCGGTTTTTTATTCAAATCCGAAGAGGCCGCGGGGGCGATATTGTAAAGCTTCGAGGACGAAGGCGGGGGTGACGGAGTCGGCGCCATTGAGGTCAGCGATGGTGCGCGCCACGCGCATCGTGCGGTGGTAACTGCGTGGCGAGAGATTGAGACGCGCGGCGGCCGAGGTGAGCGCCTCCTTCGCCGCCGCCGTGAAGCCGCTCTTTTCGTCGAGCTCGCGGCCGGAGAGCGCGGCGTTGGTCGCGCTTTTCTTCCCCGTCCGTTTGGCCGCGCGCGTGCGCGCGGTGACGACGCGTTGTCGTACTTTCTCGGACGGTTCACCCTGCGAGAGCTTCGCGAGCGTGTCGTGCGGGACGAGCGGCACTTCTATCCAGAGGTCGAGCCGGTCGACGATGGGCCGGCTGATGCGTCGCGCCTGCTTGGCTGCGGCGCGCAGCGCGACCCGCGAATCGTCGGAGAGCGTGTCGGCCGGGTTCATCGCCGCCACTATCATACAGTCGGCCGGGAAGGTGACGGTGGCCCGTGCCCGTGAGACGGTGACGATGCGGTCCTCCAAGGGCTGCCGCAGCGCCTCGAGCGTGCGGGAGTCGAACTCCGGGAACTCGTCGAGGATGGTGGGTTTGCTAAACAGTCATTTCCGTAATACAGCGTATGGCTTTTTGCTCTGAGAACACCCTTAATATCTTGATTTTGAGAATACAACTACACTTCTGAAGTTTTTGCCGATGCTATTCGTTAGACACGACGAAGTAATCAACCAAGTGGTTATCACTCGGCTATTGAAACACGCTCCCGTGCATGCGCGCTTAATTAAAGCATCTAGTTGCACAGATGGACTAGAAAATTCTAGCAAAATTACGCCAGTTCGTTGTGTTCAAACATCCTTACGAACTCTTTTAGATTTTCTTCCGTCACATAGTATCTTTTGCCTGATTTTGAACCTGTCGTTACTGGTTTTAGGATGTGTCGAAATAGGTGAATGTACCAGATAGTTGTTTTGTAGCTTCGCACCCAGTAAATAATCTTTTGTGAGTAAATCTCGTGCGCGGTATAGACCTTTTTCATAGTGTTATATGTTAATCCAATAGTGGTTCTGGTGTGTGCTGTAGACCTCTGCAATCCTCTCTCGGCCTAGTAACTGTGTTAGATGTGGTATCCATCATCTTCAAACCAGTGTTTTTGGAAGATACAACAGTGGATAGTTCGAGACGATTTGTTTTCTTCTTTCTTCAATCGTCATCGTCTTGATGTTGAGTACTAGTGGAAAGTATTTGCTCTGCTCCGATGAAACCTTTGCACCGAGTTTTACCGTGGTTGTTTCCGTAGAACTGGGGAACCTAAAAATCACGGATGCATGGTCATCCTTGGCGTAGAGAGTAATGCGCTCGATGAAGAGACTGACTATCTTTATCTTCTCCTCGTATGAAACATTTTCCAGTCGGTCTTTGATTTGCTCGTATGCTTGCTTGATTGCAAGCGTTCGCTCCGTCTTTTCTTTCTTGGTAAGCAGGGATTGCCTGAGTTGTGTCTCTTCCCCACCCAATCGTTCCCCCTCGCGCTGGTTGGAGTCGCTGTGCTCTTTGTATTTTTCCTTATCAATCTGTCCGCTGATATACAGTTCATCGACACGGCTTTGTCTTGTACGAACGGATGAAAGTTCAGTGTCTATCTCTTCAAGTCGTTCTTTCACATTCTCTGGATTCTCTTCCCGATAGATGTACTTTTCCAGCGGATCAAACATATTCTTCGGATTTTTGAGCACTTCTTTCAGACACTCCCAAATCGGCTCCAGTCGGGATTCAGCGTACACAGGACACCATTCACAGCGTTTTGTCGTCCCTGCTGGTTGATCGTTACGGTATACGCCGTGGTAATAGCGACCGCCTGCCCCAGGCCACTTCCTTTTTGGGGGTTGGAAACCTGAGTACATCTTGTATCCACATTGACCGCAGTAGATTATTTTTGAGTAGAGATAGTCTCGTTTTAGATTTCTTTTTGCAAACTCTCGATTTTTCAGCAGTTGCATCTTCGTCTCCTCAAACAACTCGTCTGTGATAATCGGTGGAGTCTTAAGCAATATCCACTCTTCTCTCGGTCGTAGACATCGTTTGTCAGTAATACTGGTGAGGTTGTTGAATGGTCTCTTAAACTTGCGGTAGTAAAATGTCCCCGTGTATACGGAATTTGTGAGGATTCTTCCGATGGTGCGCTTGTGCCAATATCCGAGTGTCTGCTTCTTTTCGTACTTCGTAGTGTACGGTGGCGGAACTTTTAGTTGGTTCATCTTCCGCTCGATTTCTCGTAGTGGCAGTTTCTCGACTGTCGCCCACTGAAACAGTTTCCTTACGATTTTCGCTTCCTCGGGAATGACATAAAGTTTTTTGTGTTCATCAACTCTATAGGCATAGGGTGGAACTCCCGTCACCCATTTGCCCTCTTTGGCCGCCCTAAGCTTACCTGACATGGTTCGCTCGCGGATCGTTTCTCTTTCGGATTCCGCGATACCGCCTAAAAGCGTAATCAGAAGACGGCCTGTCGGCTCGTTGGTGTTAAAAGATTCAGTCGCTGACTGGAAAACGATGTCGTGAGACCTCAATATATCCAAAGCTTCTAAAAGCCGCCTGGTATTGCGGAAGAACCTGTCCAGTCTGTACACCAATACCACATCAAATTTGTTCTCTTTTGCATTCTCAAAGAGTCTGGACAGTGCAGGTCGGTGCTCGATACTCAGCGAACCAGAATATCCGTCATCCCTGTATATGTGTTCATCCTCTAAAAGGTATTCATCGGACTGGGACTTGCAAAATGCTCTCAGTTTTTCTTCCTGCACGGCAGGACCATAACCTTTGGTCTGTTCGTCGGTAGAAACGCGAATATAAATCGCGGCTCGGAGGCTTTTATTCGTTGTGTCCATATTTCTTCAATTTGTTCTCCACCTGCTTTTTTCGGAATGCCCAAAGTTCTCTTCCATTCATCGTCTCTATAGGTTCGACTCTAAAGAGGATGAGTTCCCGCACTAAATCACTGAAATTCATTGATTCAATGCTGATGATTTCATCTGCTATTACGGTGTCTCTAAGATCTTCAATGCTATTCATAAATATGGCTTAAAATAAGGTTATTTATAATGTTTATATAATTCCATATATTGACACATATGTACATATTGTTGCATAATCAAGTGTTAACAACCTCTGCGATTAATCGCGCTAATGCTTTCCTGACCTACTACGAATGGCAGTCGATAAGAACAAGCCATTTGCGACCTATGAACCCTTTTGAGAGAGGGTCGCCGTCGATGTCGACCCAGTTGCCGTGTTGAGTGAAACCATCACTGAAATAGGTCCTCTTCCCTCGTGTTTTCTTCCAGAAATACAGGAGTAAGTCACGGTAATGTTTGTGTGTGATAACGACCGCATCGTCTTCATACCCTTCATGACGATGGTGGGTCCTGAGCAACGGACAAATTCCTTCACCGCTGATATTTCTCCAGATTTTTTGGATGATGTGCTTTTTCGCTTTAACTTCGCTGTCTAGTAAATGGCGCTTGCCATCGATAATCGTGAACTCGATTTCTTTGCTTCCATAGATCTCCTTCCAAAATCGGTCGTGCTTCATCTGAAGCCGTCCACTCCATCGACCACCTACGACGAACCAGTCGGTTAGTCCTGGCATCGACGGGTGCTCAATGTATTCATGTCCCGTGTTCTTGCTGTTAATCCACCTTGCCGCTTGTTCGCGAGCTTTTTTGCTCGTGCGAGCATTTTTCTTATCCGTTGTAATGAAGTATGTGCAGTGCATAAGATTTGAATGTTAGTTAATAGGGGCAATGGGGCAATATCTATATATGACTGCCCTGCTACTCCTGTTCGTTGGTTGGTACTTTGTAATGTTTCTCCTTGCCCTCTCGCCTTTCGGCGATGGCCTTCGATTCGACAAGTTCTCGGAGTGCGTCGCTCGTGTTCTTGCTTCCGATACCCTTCTCTTTTTTGACTGCTGTGAGAATGTCCTTGCGCGGCATTTCACCGCCCGCTTCAAGCATGACGAGAATGGCCTCCTGCGCCTGCTCGATTTTCAACTTCGCAGGCTCGATATCAGCAGTATTCGTGAAAGAAACCTTGCCGTCCTCTTCTACGAGCGACACTTTGAACGGCGTTGCGTTCTTACTCCGTCTTGACTTTTCGTGGATGATTTCCAGTTCGTCGGATACCTCATCGCTCGAGATTTTCTTGACCACTACATGCGAATCAAGGCGACCGAGCAGTGCCGATGAACCGCGCAAGCTCTGTCCATAACCGAATTTTGCGACTGAGTCCTTGCGGTGGTGGTGGACATATAGCACTGCCGCGCCGACAGCGAGAATGCGTTGCATTGCTTCAGCGACTTGCTGTATTTCTTCCGCGCTGTTTTCCGCCTTTGAGTGGAAAGCGACAAACGGGTCCAGTATGACCAATTTGATGTCTTTCTTTTCGACCGTATCAAGCATTTCCCCGAGATCGTCGGAGTTATCGAGTTTGAATCCGCCAAGTACATGAAAGAACACTGGTAAGTCGTCAGTGAAGCCGAGCTTGCGCGCTCGTTTGTGCATTTCATCGAGACCAGATTCCTCGTCAATAATGAGTACATTGCCCTGTGCGGTCTTAAACTTGCCGAATACCGGTTCGCCGCTTGCTACCGCCTGCGCCAAATGCAGTGTCACCCAGGATTTCCCTGCGCCAGGATGCCCTGAAAGTGCCGTGATTCCCTGATAAGGCACTAGTGGCTCGACTAGAAACGGATACTCCGCAGGTTCGTGTTCGAGTAGTTCAGAAACAGTATAGAGAGGGCGTTTCTTGCGCGGCTCTAACTCGCCATTGTCGTAGCGTGTACGCATATCATCATAGGTGCGCCATATTTCGTCGTCTAAAAGCGGCGGATCGTTTTGCGCGTTCCATGAATCAACTAGGGGGAGCAGTACATCGTCCCAGTCCTTCTTTGGTAGATGAGCTTGCAACTTGCCAATCACTCGCACCAAGGCATCGTGCCGCCCTCCCTCTGAGACACCGCGCAAGATTCGTTCCCACTTACTCATCACAGTAGGAGTTGACGCCGTTGTTGTAGGCGCATTTTTGCTATTCATCCAATCGGGCATAGCCGCAAGCGGAGTCTTCAAATCAGTCATCCATTCGTATGTGCCACCAGATGTATGTAGGGACGGTGGCGCAACAACATATCCGCCGTCACCCCGTACATCGGTCAATTCCCTTATGCGAGTGGCGTTCTGTACTGCCACACCTGGATGTTTGAAATAGAGGTGGAAGCCGCCGCCGCCAGTCTGCACTTTCGGTGTTGTTGGTATGTCTAAGTTCTCCGTGTTGCCGCCCTTTTCGACATCGAGCACGACGATGCCTGAAATCTGACCCGTGATTATCGCTACACTTGCGGGTTCATATTCAAACCACCACCCTCGCACCTCTGCTTCCGTAGGTCTGCGCCTTTGGTACTCCGTCCATGACGGTATGAGTGGTCTCTTGTCCCTGCCGACTGGGATAACCGAAAAACCGAGTGATAAATATTCGATTGCTTTATTCAGTACCGCTTCCCGATGTTCTGGGGTGTTCATATTCATCTTTTGATTTACTAATCTTTGGGCATCTGCCTTTTTCAGAGCCATTCAACAGAAGCTCGAAGAGTGCAAAATAAGCACATCGCATAGTTTCTTGCAGGGTCTTTTCGTCTGAAAATGGAAAAAGCCAGCTATTCATGCTGACAATGGTATAGAAATATCGCAGGCCAGTCGGCCTACAATAAATGAGGTTTATTTATTGTTCTCTCTTGTGATTACTGCCTTTCGAGCGTCATTGCTCATGTGCAAGATTCTTTCCGGTATTTGTAGCCGCAACTTCTCGTCTGCAGGCATGATTCCCGAAGTTCGTATGAGTCCTCTTTTGTGTAGTTCCATTATTTCCCGATTTCGGTCTAACTTGCCGCTATCCCTGGTTGCTCTCACTCTGTTATCAAATTTCGACAAGTATTTTTTTATAGACCGGAAGTTTTTATCAAGGTATGTCTCGACATCTTTTTTGGTTGCACCCGGAAAGATTTTTATTACAGCGCATTGATAACTTTCATCCGGCTCCCATGCACAGTCATGGTCGAAATTCTCGAAACCTTTTGAATAAGTATTCCAAATCGGAGAGTGGTCGTACGCTTCATATTTTCTTCCCATGAAAAAATACGCCTCTATCAAACCCGAGTAGTTAAATGACAAGTGAAATTGTTGTGAAAGTTCTACACATGCTAACCGAACATCGCCCATGAACTGCACTTTGTGCTTTTTTATCCACTCACGCGCTTTTTTGTTTCCAGAAAAGCCGCCACTCGGTATTCCGAGAAGTTTTCTCTGCTCTCTAATCTGAGAGAGAAAGTATTTATTGGAAAAGAGTTTCTCTGCTTCTTTTTTCACTCTTTGCCGTATTTTCTGGCGGACATTCATATCCTTTTGGTAGGTAAAAGCTAAGTATGACTGACGGACAGTTCAAAGGCAAAAGTGCAAATGTATATATACACTACTTTTTTGCCACGGAGTGCTGTGAAAGCACGACCATAGGAAACCACATACCTACTCTAAAAGTGCCTCTGTGGGCATCGTGGGGCTCGCCAGAATGGTCGAGGTGCCTATCCTGTCCTAGTCGTGAGCACTTATTTGTGCGTTGCTCTACCCCGTGCCCACTCTTTTTATTTTTCTGGTGCAAATACCAAAAGTAGTGTGAAGCTCAGAGAAGCATTTTGTTTGTTCCTATCGTTTAAAAACGCTTGTTGCATTCATTCTTGTAATCTACATACTCTCCTTGAAGAGATGCTATGATTTCACTTTCTGATGAAGCATTCTGGTTTATAAAACCTGAATTCGGATTCTTTGTCGTTTTTTCTTCCGCCAGCACTTCTCTAGCTGATTGTTTTGCATCGACAAACCAAGAATCGGCTTTTTGCAAACATTCCGCCAAGGACGAACCGTATTCGGATTCAGTCTCTGCTACTGACGAAACATTTTGTGGGGGGACTGATGAAGTATTTGATGTAGTAGGCGACGATGTCCCATTATCAAAGATGAGCATGTAGACAAAAACTATGGCTCCGATTCCAATTAGAACCGTTACGACATTTTTCATAAAGTTATTGTTGTAAGTATTTTCACAGGTGTAATTTGCTACCCTCATTTGCATTATATACCAATATAACAAGTGGTTATATTCCATTCTGTTATTGAACATAGATGGTATGAAAAAGACCATTTATGATAATGAATACAAAATCTTTGTCAGGCGGCTAAAGAAAGCTCGTAAAGATACGGGATTAACACAAGTTCAGGTGGCAAAAAAGCTTGGCTCCACACAAGCGTATATATCAAAAGTAGAATCGTGTCAGTTGAGAGTTGATGTCACTCAACTCAAAAAGTTTGCCATGATATACAAGAAAGATGCTAACTATTTTCTTAAGTAAGGTAATGTTATCTCTTCGCTACCGAGACTAGAAATAAGAGTCGTGTTATGCAATACTGCTATGAACATGCAACCTGAAGCGAAACTGATTTCAATACAAGACAATAGAGCAAAAATTATTGAGATGCTCGCCGAACTAGTCCTGCTACCAAGAGTAAATGCCCTTAAGTGGTCAGCAATAACCAAACAGACACCGAACATTAAAATCGGTTACCCCGGACAACACTTGGCGTCATTGATTACAGGAATGGCTGGAGAGCGCACGGGCGCGCGGGGAAATGATCTCATCGATGGTTCAGAGGTTAAATCATGCTCTCGAATTGACCAATTAGATAGCTGTAAAGATTGCGAGGCATCAGTGGCTCGAAGTGAGGATGTATGCAGTGTTTGTGCTTCAACCAACATCATCCGTAGGGATGATTCCAAGTGGCTTTTCACAATCCGAAACGAAGCTGACCTTAAAGTTCTTTTGGAAGATGTGAACAGGGTGGTTTTGCTTATCGGTGATTATCCCAGTTTTATTGAGGGTGATTACAACACACTCCGCTTTCAGGCCTTTGAAATATGGACACATAGTCCCCGTAACAAACGCTTTTGCGAGTTGATGTCAAACTATTATCAGAAAATATACTCTGCTCATAAAGCAAAGAGACCAGATAAGACACCCGCACCCAAAAACTTTTGGCCATTCTCATATCAATTTTATCTCTGTAATCCCATCCCCACCTTTGTTTGTCTTGTTAAAAATGCCAGCACACATCCAGAGATCAACATCACTTACTATGTTGAACCTGCTACCGATAGAACCAATCTCGAATCTGCAAGAATGCCAGCTGACTTACTTACCGAGCTGGAGATGAATATGATCTTAGAAAAGGCGTCGAAAGCAGATATCCAACGATGCTTAAAGAAAGAGATAAACCTTGCAGAGCTCTCCCTTGAAGAAAAGAAACAATCTTTTGATTTCATTGACGAAACATTGCGAAACTATCTACCACTTAGAGACACAGACCATATTTCTGTAGCAAAAACTGCTTATAGTCGTCGCACTACAACTCTCTAAAAAAGTCTCGATTTTAGTTTGTGGATTCGCTCCTCTGCAGTATGTACATGTTTTGGGTCAATCTCAATACCAATGAAGTGTCTGTTTAATTCAATGGCCGCTAGCGCAGTAGAACCAGCACCTAAGAACGGGTCTAACACAACCATTCCTTCGTGAGTACTGGCATTTATAATTCTCTTTATCAACTCAACTGGTTTTTGGGTACGATGATGCCTTTCCTCTTCATAAAAGTTAATATCCTGCCAAACATCAGTTATTCCCATTTCGATGTTAAATGTCTGTCCGATGTCTTCATAAGGATATTCGAATTCGAGGGCGCTCTGCAATTTCTCCCACATTTCTCTCGTCGGAACTTGAGCAAGAATATTCTCGCCAGTGTACAAAGACCATACACCCCCACCATTCGTTTTTACTTCCAATCTTTTATTTATATCTAAAGCTGACAACCCCAATTCTTTCTGTCTTTTCTTTAGCATCTCCTTGATGAATGGTTTGCTATCAAAGATATAAAAAAGCAGACTCTCTGTTGTGTTTGGGAACATCTTATACCCTCTTGTTGCACGCCCACCGAGAGCTTTTATGCCTTTGTCTATGATTAACTGCTGTCGAAAACTGAATCCCAAATCGGACAAATGCTTCTGTAGATAGAAAAGATTTCTTATATAACCAAAAAGATACAAACTGCCAGACAGTTTTACAATACGAGATAATTCTTTAAACCATTGAAGACACCATTTAGCATAATCCTCCTCTGTACGCCATTGGAAATCCCAATTTTCATTTACAACTTTCCAGTAGGGTGGGTCTAAAACGATCAAATCGACACTTCTATCTGGAAGTTTCTTCAGTTCTTCCAAACAGTCACCAAGAATAACTTGGTTCAAGGGTAGTTCTTTTTTGCTCACTGACAACATACCAGAAATCTTACTTCTTATTTTGACTGGATTTTTCAAGCTAACTGCCATATAGACCATTATATACAATGCTGCACGCAAAGAAAGGTAAGAAATACTGACTTTTAGCCGTTTTTGGAGAATGCCTGAGTGAGTTTATGACATCTACTGACACTGTGGGCTTAGAGTTCTCGATGGATACGCCGCCAGAAGTGCTTGGAGTGTATCGAATGACTTGAGATAAGACGGGCTCAGACTTTTCCAACCAGAGCAATCTGCTGGGTAGTAATACTTAGATGTGCTGTACGAAGAAGTGTAGTACGCAACAAATGTTTGAGTCTGTGTGGGGGTCACGCTTGAAGAGGGGGAGGCTATGGTGGATGTTGGTGCCGCGATAGTTGGCGTCGTACTGCCCTTCCATTCCAAATAGTACTCGAGCCAGTTGGTGGCTATTTCCTGCTGTGCGGTGGTCATAGAAATTTTGCCGCTACATGCCTGGCTATGCAGATAATTTTCGAATGTGTCTTTCACTCGTGCTCCGTACTGGATTGAATATGATTCTGGAAAGAGATTTGAAATATCGTTACTTCCACCCAATTCCAATGAAATCAAATGGTCTACTTCGTAGTTGCTGTGCAAACTATAATCTATGCCATACTCTGCGAAAACTTGTTTCCTTATGCTATCAGGTACATCCCTAACGGTCTGAGTATACCCAGATACACATATAATGCTGGTGTCTGTGGTCAATATCGCTCCTGGTGTACATGCTGAATCAGGAAGGGCTTGATTGGCTATGCAATTCGATGTTTTCTTCCGTGTTTCATAACTGCTAGGTTGAATAACACTTGAAGGGGACTTCACTACGGAAGAGGCATTTGCTGAAACATCGTTTGAAAGAGACTTCCCTGCGGAAACGGGAGAAATGACTACTGCTACTGGTGATTCGGAGGAAGATTCATCCGTTGTCGTAGCGAGCACATCTGATTGTGTCGTAGCCACCGAAACATCTGATTGCTTGGTTGCACTGCCGATAATACCTGCAACAAATAATAATCCTATTGCTCCGAGACCGATTTTAAGTATCTGTTTGATTAGATGATTCATGCGTTATACATCCTTGTTTCTTCCTACGGAAAGAATAGCGAGTGTTGTTTCCTCACAGCGCGGACAAACATTGTCATCTTTTAACAAATCGTACCTCTCCATTTTTCCATGAAACTCACACTCAACACCTGCTACTGGCACAGTATCTAAATCTAGGTTAATGCCAGTCCCGTGTTCCTTACAAAAAAAGAATGTGCTGTTGGGATATTTGAACTCAACTAAAAATCCGCACTTTTCATCTTCGCAGTGCGTAAAGACAATGCGCCTTTTTTCTTGTTCTTTTGTGTTTAAGTATAATTCTTTTTCATCCATATTTTTGTTGTAGCAGATTTTGTTTAACCACGCCACTTAATCTAAAAAATACTAAGCAACCTTCACGAGTTCGTAATCATTGATGTTTTGATTTATAGCTACCGCATGATTAAGATACCAATTGATATTTGATATGAAATCACTCCACTTAACGGGATAGATGTAGGAATGATCGTTGCCTGTGTGGAGTACGCCACACACACCGTTTGGACACATCATAGTCTTGGGCTGTTTTCTGTTAAACATATTGCTTCCAAGTACTTTAAACAGTAAGTCTTGTCTCCATCTGATACTGCCGCAGTGAGTGCATCCTATTGGTTGAACGAAATATTCATAACTAGCGTTTTCGTCTGGAATGACTACTGCTAGCATAGCGTTTGTTGCGCTTGTTCTATCTTCTCTCGTTTTTTCTCTCAGGGAGTATGCTATTTCCCATGGTATCCATTGATTTTCTTCAGCTATAGAAGCATCTCTCATATTTTTAGAAATCAAAACTATGGTGACAGAACTGTCGTAGATTTTATCCCGTAAATTAGAGGCAATCGTATCATCCTTAAATCCACTCATGTCTTCTCCGTCGTCTTCACCTTTATTTATATGGTCGTTAGCGTCTATATGCGCTTGCAGTAAATCAACATAATGCCTCACCGTCGTAGGGTCATACTCTCTGTATCTAGGGATGTGCTGAACACTAGAATCGCCGTATTTATAACTTACAAATATCTTTCTTGCCATATTTCATTTACCAGCATTCTTCGCCGCCTGCTCTATCCATGTACCCATATTCGTATAGCCGTCATTATTTATCCAATCGTAAGTCTTATACAGACTTGAGAAATAGACCTTGATACCACCTATTGTGGTATACCAACTTTCAAAAGGATTTTTTCCTTTAGTGCCAGTAAGACCTTTGCTGTTCTTTTGATTATGAATGTAAATCCCCAACATACCATTACCTCGGCGGCGACTACTTTTGATTTCATAGTCAATCCATTTCCTATCCGCCGTGTTTGTACCGATTAGAACGACGGTAACCGATGTACCATCAAGTTGACCGTCAATCCATTTTTCAATCTCAGAATCCTGTTTCTTCTTTACTTGTTCCCATTCTGCAGAATCAAAGAATCCCGATGCTTTCCTTTCCTTCTCTTTTGTCACCCAACTGTTTCTGATTTGGGCTGCTCGCCAACAGTCGGGCTTGTAATGAAAACTGAAAAAGGTAGACCTGGCCATACTTATGTTGTTAGCAACTTCCACATCAGAAGATCTATGGCGATGACTAGAGGTAGATAAAACCACACAAGAGAAGGGCGACACATGGACGCCAACCAGCTATTTTCTGGATATGCTTGGTACTTACTAGGATTCATTGAGAAATCTATGTTTTTCGGGTCGAGTTTTCTAACCTCATCGTATAGACCCCTGAATGACCGTTCGAGTGAAAGAAAATAACCGTCTAGAATCCAAAAGACATAGACCGGTACGAAAGCAACTATCGAATATAAGGGATTTGCATCTTTGGTTGTAGCCAATGCAAAAAGTGCGGCTACTAGAGTGATTGTCCATCCTTTCAAATAAAAGAGATTCCCAGCCATTCTACTAATGACATTTTGAATCATCTCTAGGTGCTTGAGTTTTGCATCCATACTCATACGGAAGATATTGTGCTCTTCTTATACGAGATTGCAATACCGAACTTGGATTGTACTTTCCTTTGGTTTCTGCTCATTTTTCGCGAAAACTAACAGCTATCCTATATGGCACAATTCAGGCCTCTTTTTTTTACCCATTTGTAAATCAACCATCAATATCTTCATACCGCTAAACAGTACAAACCTCACATTGTGAACCAACCTTTAGAAAGAGGACGCCCTTATGCGCGAGCGTGACCTCACCCGCTTTCGGGAAGGTGCCGCCGCCCACGATGGCGACGTGCGATATCGAATGGTGTGGCGCGCGAAACGGCGGCCAGTAGACCGCCTCGCCGCCCGAGAGTAGTCCCGCGGTCGAGTGGATGGCGGTCACCTCGAGCATCTCGTCGTCGGAGAGGGGCGGGAGGATACCGGAGAGCGCGCGGGCGAGCATCGTCTTACCCGTGCCGGGCGGGCCGTAGAAGACGATGTTGTGCCGGCCGGCGGCGGCGACCTCAAGGGCGCGCTTCGCGCTCTCCTGCCCCTTCACGTCCTGGAGGTCGAGCGCCGGTGGCGGCGCGGGCGTCCGCCGGTCGCGGACGAGGCGCGGGAGCGGCTTCTCCCCTTTCATATGCGCGAGGAGCTCCGCGAGTGAGGCGGGCGCGTAGATAGTAAGACCTTCGGCAAGCAGGGCCTCGCGGGCGTTCCCCGGTGGTACGAAAATAGTTTTGATGCCGCGGCGCTTGGCGGCGAGCACCTGCGGGAGGACGCCGCGCACGCTCCGGAGCGTGCCGTCGAGGGCGAGCTCGCCCGATAAAAAGCATTTCTTCATTCAACGGCGCGAGGTCGCCTGCGGCGACGAGGTACGCAAGAGCGAGCGCGAGGTCATAATGCGAGCCCTCCTTCTTCAGGTCCGCGGGCGAGAGCGAGAGGACGATGCGCTTGTTCTGCTGCTTCGGCGGCTTATAGCCGGAGTGGCGTATCGCGGCCGAGAGCCGGTCGCGCGCCTCCTCGACGGCCTTGTCGGCGAGACCGACGATGGAGAAGTTATGCAGCCCGCGGGTGAGGTCGGCCTCGACGGAGACGAGCTCGGCGGAGGAGCCGACCGGCTGGGCGGCGAGCGTCTTGGCGTAGCCTGACTTCGGCACCGCGCGTTTGAGTGTGGTGGGACGAACCGATTGAAGTTTCGGTTTTGTCACAACCATAGAGATTATAGATGCGTCGTACAGGTCGTTGCCGTCGGGTCGGCCTCAAGTCGCGCATCCTCGATTTTCTTGCCGCACACTTCGCATTTCCCATAGGTCCCTTTCTTCATTCTCTCGAGCGCGGAAAGTATCGTATCGTATCGCGCCTCGAGGTCGGCGAGGATGGCGATGTTGCTCTCGCGGTTCATCACGACATCGGCCTGGTCAGCAAGGTCGGCCTCCGCGCCCGTCTCCGACGGGATGGCCTCCCAGTCACCGGGCACCGCAGGATTCCTGCGGCCGATGGTCCCCATCTCCGACTCCAATCGGAGCTTCTCGGCCTCCAGCTTCTTCCTAAAGTGTTCGGTTCTCATCTGGATGATGATAGCAGAC
>ORJL011910424.1_pt1 | contig 14146 bp, 10 predicted proteins | sample 1779941 | NCBI WGS metagenome assembly ORJL01 (sample SAMEA104232317, study PRJEB22302) | groundwater metagenome | biome: forest; feature: aquifer; material: groundwater | place: USA | collected 2011-08-07 | depth 5.8 m
GACCACCCCCAACCCCTCCTCATTCGAGGAGGGGAGGAAGATTGATGGGAATGAAAAGCTTCAATTTTAATGTAGCGAAAGTATCCCCGGCTCAACAGAGGAGGGGATTATAGGAGTGGTGTATCAGCCGAACAAAAATTGTTAATTTTAATAGGCCGGCTCAAGTTAAAAGCTAACCACCCTCAGTCAAAGGCAGACCACCCCCAACCCCTCCTCATTCGAGGAGGGGAGTAAGATTGATGGAAATGAAAAGCTTCAATTTTAATGTAGCGAAAGTATCCCCGCCTCAAAGGAGGAGGGTATTATAGGGGTGGTGTATCAACTGAACATAGATTTATTATATTTATCAACACACACATGAAAACAGTTATCATTGGATCGAACGGGCAACTTGGCTCTGACCTTATGAAGGCGTTTGCGGATTGCTCGCCAATCGGGTTGACTCATGAGCATATCGAAATTGACAAGATGGATTCCGTCCTCAAGTTGCTGGGAGAGATACAACCTGCGCTTGTTGTGAATACCGCCGCGTATCATAATGTTCCCAAATGCGAGACGGAAATACAGCGTGCGTTTGAAGTCAACGCTACCGGCGCGCTTAACCTTGCAAAGGCAAGCGCACAACTCGGATTCGAGATTATCCACGTCAGCACCGATTATGTATTCGACGGGAGCAAACAACAGCCGTATATCGAGACGGATATCCCGCATCCGCTGAATATCTACGCTATCAGTAAAATGGCGGGGGAGCATTGCATAGAAGCATACGCTTCGCGTTATTATATTGTGCGCAGTTCCGGCTTGTACGGACATACAACCTGCCGTGCCAAAGGGACAAACTTTGTTGAAACGATGTTAAAGCTTGCAAAAGAAAAGGATGAACTCAATATTGTAAACGATGAAATCCTGACGCCGACCTATACAGACCCCCTTGCACAGCAAATGCGGAAACTTGCCGATACCCATGAGTACGGTATGTATCATGCAACCAATAACGGAGCCTGCTCGTGGTACGAGTTTGCCAAAGCAATTTTTGAACTGGCAAATATCTCCATTAAGGTTAACCCGGTGACAGCAAAAGAGTTTGCCGCCCCCGTAAAACGCCCCCTTTACTCTGTGCTGGAAAACAAAGCCCTACAAGCGTTGGGGATTGACATCATGCCTCACTGGAAAGAGAGTTTGAAAAAATATTTTGAGGGGAAGTAAATGGTTGGTATCTTTATTGGATGTTAGATGGTTTCATAGTGAATGTTAGATGGTTTTATGGTGAATGTTAGATAGTTTCATAGTGAATGTTAGATAGTTTCATAGCGAATTTTAGATGGTTTCATGGTGGATGTTAGATGGTTTCATATTGAATGTTAGGTAGTTTAATAGTTAAAAGCGGTATATAAGTTAAAGTTTTTGTATTACTTTTTGAATGAGATATGAATTATACTGGTGAACGATTAATTTTAGAAGCAGAAGAATGTGCTCCAAATACATTATTATATAAAGAACATATTGAACGTTACAAATTTGCATCTCAGTATGTTAAAAATAAGGTTGTTTTAGATATAGCTTGTGGAGTTGGTTATGGATCGGAGTTTTTATTAAATACTGGTCAGGCTACTCAAGTCTATGGAGGTGATATTTCAGAAGATGCTGTTAATTATGCAAAACAAAAGTACGGCAAATATTCAAATATTTCTTTCGCTATAATGAATGCAGAAAAAATAAGTATTGAGAATAAGATAATAGATGTGGTCGTATCTTTTGAAACAATGGAACACTTGCCCAATGTAGATAGTTACTTGGAATCGGTTTATCAAACCTTAAAACCTAATGGTATGTTTATTGTCTCTACGCCTAATCGGGAAGTTACTCATAGCGAAACATTTCAAGTAGACAACCCATTTCATTTTCATGAATTTACCAAAGAAGAGTTTGACCAAAAACTTAAAAAATATTATAAAAAAGTAGACTTATATTATCAAAGACAATATACACCTACAGCTATTTCTTCTGCCATTAAGAGTATGTCAGGTATGAAAAAAATATATCGAAAAATTATCCCCAAAATTATTAGGGTAGACCTTCGTAATTTTCTCTTTCCCGATATTTCCAATGATTATTTGATTCATCCATACATAGAAGGTGTTAAACCGCTCAATTATATAGCAGTTTGTCAAGAAAAAAGGTAAAATACATTTTTTGTTGATTTTTACGAATTTAAACGTTATAATATGATTGTCTAATTTAGTAGCAAGACTAAAAAAATACAATTAGGGCGTTGTTAATATTTATACTATTATTTTCTGGAGCAAGAAAATATGCTTTATAATTATATAATCTTCCAAGAGGATGTTAAGCTAAATCTAACAGCGAACCCATGAATCGAATTATTTAAATAAAACGATTCTAAAATTATTTAAAATTATTATGGGAGTAATATTATGAGGTACATATCTGCTTTTATTATCATTTTTTATTTGTTCTTACCTATTTGTTTAGCCCAGAGTACTGCTAGTGACTCTAATGTTGTAGCATTGTGGCACTTTGATGAAGGATACGGTAACGTCTTACATGACGCATCCCCATATCATAACGATGGAATGATTCATAACGCAGAATGGGTTGAAGGTAAAATTGGGCAGGCACTTTATTTTAACGGTACTAATTCTTACGTTGCCCTACCCAATTCATCTTCATTGAAATTAAGAGATGAATTCACACTTGAGGCATGGATCAAGCCCGATACTTTAACTTTTCCCGTAGTAACAAACGGCTATGTTGCTGTTGTCTTATCGAATCTAGGAAGTTATCCGTATGGGGGTGGATATCAAATGCTTTTGTATAGCCAAGGTTTACGATACGAGGAACGAACGCAAGGCGGCCAATCACATTTTTCTAGATACACTCCGCTTCCTGCTCCAAAGGTATATTACCATATTGCTTATACTTATCAGCGTGTGCAATCTTCTTCTAATCCGAATACAACCTTTACAATATTGAAAAACTATGTTGATGGGATATTAAAAGATAGCATAAGCTTTTCCTCTCCAATTCAATATGACGATACACCCAATTTCTACATCGGCACCAATGTAGATGGTCGTGCAATTGGCGGACCCGGTATAAGAGAATTTCTCGGCTCTATTGATGAAATAAAAATATCTAAAGTAGCTCTTACCCCTGATCAATTTGGTTCTAAGTATCTCATCGCTTCACCCGGAGCCATTGATTTCAAATTCGTTAAAGTAGGTGAGGATAGCACGCTACAATTATCGTTAACAAATCCTTCCGCCACTGATACTATTATAATTGATAGTATGATGGTGACAAATACTAAGTTCTCGGTAACGGGAGCGGTAGGTCAGGTTTTGCCTCAAGCCTCGCTTACATTCGATGTTACATACACGCCAACCGAGCCGAAGGTTGATCTCGGCACACTCCGCCTCTTTACAACCAATACCGATTTTGCCGTAACAGATATCAGCCTGACAGGCAAAGCATTTGATGAAACCATTGATACAAATGTTGTAGCAGATTGGCATTTCGATGAAGCGGCTGGTCGCATTGTTCATGATGCCTCTCTGTACAGTAACGATGGCACAATTTACGGTAACGCTGAATGGGTATCCGGCAAAAAGGGAAGCGCATTGCATTTTGATGGTTCAAGTTCGTATGTAGCAGTGCCGAATAACGAATCGCTTAAGCCGAATGGAGATTTTACCATTGAAGCGTGGTTTAAATTAGATACATTGAAATTTACAAACAGCGATTGCTATTATTGTGATGATGATCGCCTTGCCATTATCTCTAATTTGGGATCGATGCTAAAAACCAACTCCGTCAATCCTTCTAACTATGGAGGATTCGAACTATCCGTTAAGCAGGATTCAGGCTTAGTGTTCGAGTACCTTGGTCAACAAGGGAATTACGGGCATGGTGGTTATACGGGATATTCTCATGTGAATAACGCGAAATTGTTTTACCATGTAGCAGTCGTATGCAAACGAAACAATAGTGGAATTGTTGAAGTTACGGATATATCAACATACGTTAACGGCACGTTGACCGATATGACAACATTTACGGGAATTATCACGTTTATGGATGTTCCTAATTTACTTATCGGAACAAACCTTTATAGTGTGTACGGATATAATTCAAACTACTTCCGCGGAACTCTCGATGAAATGCGTATCTCCAAAATAGCACGCGATCCAAGCGAGTTCGGTCTTTCAGGGTTAACGGTAACATCGAATCACCTTGAGATGGGTGACCTGAAGGCAGGGAATAGCGTCTCGAAAGATGTGATTATTTCAAACCTCTCGTTCATAGATTCCGTTACTGTTAATGTACAGTCAGATATCAACCCTGAATACACAATGGATACAACTCCGTTTACGCTTGAGCCGCGTGGTGAAAAATTTGTAACAATAACCTACGCGCCGGTTGATTTCAGTTCCGATGCAGGTACGTTTGTATTCACCACAACAGATAGCCTTTCATCATCTGTAACAGTTCACGCTTTCGGGACAGGGTATGTATTGCTTGACGCACCGAGAATTAAGGCAGTGAACGATATTCCGAACGATCAGGGACGACAGGTTCGCGTTATCTGGTATCCCAGCAAGTATGATGCCGCCGGCGAATCGTTGAATGTCAATGAATACAGCATCTGGCGTAAAGTGGATGATATTTTCGATCCGAAGACCGCACCGCACCATGCAACCGGCGAAGTCTTTACCGTCAACGGTACAAAGAGAACAGTTCTTGATGGTGTTCTGTGGGATTATGTTTCCGTGTTGCCCGCAGTCCGTTTTGATTACTATTCTGTGGTTGCCCCTACGATTTATAATTCAACCTATTGGAGAGAGCACGTTACCACCTTCCGTGTTGCGGCTCACACAACAACCGGTGATTTCTTCTTCTCACAACCTGTGGGCGGACATGCCTCGGATAATATTTATCCGTACGCACCTGAAAATGTGTATGTCATTACTAATATTAATTTAATACGTTTAGGCTGGTCAGCGGCTCCGGATCCCGATCTCATGGAATATCATGTGTACCGTTCTACGGAGAGTAATTTTACCATTACCCCTTCCAATGAACTTGGGCTGACCACTTCAACATATTATTATGACCAGGAAGTTGAAACAGGGAAAAAATATTATTATGCCGTAACCTCTGTCGATTCATCAGGAAATGAAAGTGTTTCACCGACGTATTCAGTTGAGGTGGAAGTGTTGGATGTTAATGGTGATGGTTCACTCATTCCGGTTGATTATTATCTGAGTAACAATTATCCCAATCCGTTCAACCCGACTACAACATTGAAATTCGGGTTACCGGAACGAAGTAATGTCACTGTTACGATTATTAATATGCTGGGTCAGCAAGTAGCCGAGCTTGTTAATGGTGTTCGTGAAGCAGGTACCTACGAAGCAACATGGAACGCCGGAGTTGCAAGCGGCATATATCTGTATCGCATCAATGCAGTCAGTGTTGATAATCCTAACCGAACATTTATTAAAACAGGGAAGATGCTATTGTTGAAATAATTGCTTCAAATTGCTACGCACCTCCAAGGTGCGTAGCAATTCAATGTAATACTCCTAAACGCCCCGCATTATCAGGTGGGGCGTTTTTTATTTAAGGTTGCCATTGCAGGTTTATACGTTTCCGGTGTTGGGAGGGGGATGATGTCAGGTTAGGAAAAGGTTTTATGAATTGGATAAGATTGTTTTGATTGCCATATCCACATCCCGATAAATCGGGACGCTATATCGAATAAAGCCCCGTAAACGGGACTAAGTATATAGTCCGATTTTTCGGGCTTTGTTTGTAATAGCGTGGGGGCAATACTGTCAGGTTAAGAAAGAGTCAGTAAACAAGAATATTCTACTACTGCAATGTTTCAGAGACATAGTTTATTTTTTATCTAAAATAAGTGTTTATGTCATTTTCATTTTTAATTTGATAGTATTGGCTACGTGACCACCCCCAACCCCTCCTCATTCGAGGAGGGGAGCAAGGGTTTTGGATCGAATATTTTTTGAGAAGTTCTTAACCTGACAGCATTAGTCAAAAGTGTTGAGTTAAAATTATAAAAGTACATTTTTTACTTTTTATTTTTGACTTTTGATTTGATTCCCGTTCTTGTGTACTTATCCGCATTTTTATATATTCAAACTGATGAAATATGCAAAAACACAGTATTTGGGGCAGGAATGACGAAAGTTTATAAATTTTTCGGAGCGTGTCTCTTTTATCTGTTTAATACCATCATCTCAAATCTGCCGTTGTATTGGTTGCGTCATGGTTTCTTGAAAGGGCTGTTCAATATTCCTTTAGGGAAAAAAAGTTCAGTCCACATGGGGTGTTTTATTACGGGAAGAAATATATCCATTGGTGATTACACCACAATTAACCGCAATTGTTATCTCGATGGCAGAGTGGGAATAAAAATCGGAAACAGTGTCAGCATATCACCGGAAGTATATATTCTTTCGTTAACGCATGACGCGCAAAATCGGAATTTTGTTACCGTAGGAAAAGAAGTCATCATCGAAGATTATGTGTGGTTAGGTGCGCGGGCAATCATCATGCCGGGCGTCAAACTCGGAAAAGGTTCAATTGTCGGGGCTGGAAGTGTAGTAACAAAAGATGTAGAACCCTATACAATAGTCGGAGGTATCCCTGCAAAAAAAATCGGTGAACGGACACAAGACCTCGATTATAAAGTTGTCTATTTCCCGTATTTTAACACCGATATGAGTCGTTAGTATTAGTATCTAATTTTCATTTAATGTAGGAGTGTCTCAAAAGTTGTTAATCCGTCGGTGTGATGATTTTTTTTGAGATGGTTCCCAATTAGTCTCTCCAAAGAGAAGAAACAGTAATTGCCACGACCTTCAGTCGTGGATTATAAGTAACAAAGACCAACTTGGACTTTAGTCCATGTTGTGTAATACTATAAAATAATTTGAAAAAGGTTTTTAATGAGTAAAATCAATGTGTTGATAACCGGAGGAGCCGGTTATCTTGGTTCCATCCTTGTTCCCACGCTTTTACAAAACGGGTATAATGTAACAGTCCTTGATAATTTTTTGTATGATCAAACCTCGTTGTTGGAGTGTTGTGCCCATGAAAATTTTCGTGTCATCAAAGGCGATGCCCGCAATGAAAAAACTGTCACCGAAGCATTAAAAGGGCAGGATTATATTATTCCGCTTGCGGCTATTGTTGGCGCACCTGCTTGCGATCTTGATCCCGTAGGAACGCGTACAACAAACTACGAAGCAGTAGCGATGATTAACCGCTTGCGCTCAAAAGAACAGCGTATTGTCTTCCCCACAACCAATAGCGGTTACGGTATTGGTCAGGAAGGAATTTATTGCACTGAGGAAACACCATTAACACCTATTTCCTTATACGGGACGACAAAAGTTGATGCGGAAAAAAATCTCCTCGATAGCGGAAACGTTGTTACGTTCCGCCTTGCAACAGTGTTTGGTTTCAGTCCCCGTATGCGTTTAGATCTCCTTGTCAATGATTTTACCTTCCGTGCATTTCATGATAGATATATTGTGTTGTTTGAAGCTCACTTCAAACGTAATTATATCCATATCCGCGATGTGGCGAAAGCGTTTATGTTTGCCATAACGAATTTTGATGTCATGAAAAATCAGCCGTATAATGTGGGGCTTTCGACAGCCAATCTCTCAAAGATGGAGTTGTGTGAAAAAATTAAAGAACAATTGCCTTCATTCAATATTTTTACGTCAGAAATCGGCAAAGACCCCGACCAACGAAATTATATCGTCAGCAATGAGAGAATCGAAAAACTCGGCTATATACCCGATCACTCAATTGAAATGGGAATCCGTGAACTTATTAAGGGTTACCGTATCATCAATAATAATAAATTTGCAAATATCTAAGTTATGAATGTCTCAAGCGCCGACCGGATTCTTGTAACCGGTTCCACAGGGTTTTTAGGTTCACATGTTATGATCGCTCTCCGGTCAGCCTATCCCAACGTTGAAATACTTCCTGTCTCTTCCAAGCATTACGAGTTACGCAAGCAGGATGATACCGAAAAAATGTTCGCTGAAACGAAACCGACAATTGTTGTCCATCTTGCGGCGCATGTTGGCGGTATTCTTTCCAATAAAAAATATCCCGTTGAATTTTATTACGACAATATTTTAATCAATACACATGTTGTGCATAGTGCGTTCAAAGCAGGCGTTAAAAAATTGGTGATGACGTTCGGTGGATGCAGTTATCCCGCCAATGCCACCTCACCGATTGATGAGGCGCAAATGTGGAATGGCTATCCTCAAAAGGAGAGTGCGGCATATTCGGGTGCAAAAAAAATGCAACATATTCAATCGATCGCGTATAGAGAAGAATATGGATTTAACTGTGTTAATTTAATTCCCGGCAACATGTACGGCGAGTATGATAATTATACGCTTGAACACTCTCATGTTATTCCCGCTCTTATTAGAAAATTTTATGAAGCAAAACGGGATAAGAAGCCCTCTGTTCCATTATTCGGAACAGGAAAACCAAAACGTGATTTTGTGTATGCGGGCGATGTGGCGAAGTTATTCCCCTATTTTATTGAGCAGTACGATTCATCAGACCCGATAAACATTTCTTCGGGATCAACAACTCCCATTTATGAATTAGCTGAAACAATTCAAAAATATATGGGTTACGAAGGGGAATTGGGCTGGGATACCTCAAAGCCAGACGGGCAAATGGTAAAGATTTTCGATGTGACTAAATTACAATCGTTGGGATTATCATGCCCAACTTCACTAGATCAAGGCTTAAAAACAACCATTGAATGGTTTTTACGCGAGTATGATCGCGGCGGGGTCCGGCTTTGAAAATCGGCATCATCGGCGGGAATGGTTTTGTCGGTTCCGGTATTCGAAGAACGTTAGAACGCGCATCGCATGAATGTACTGTTATCTCACGCGCCAATTATGAGTCCTTAATTGGTCAATCGTTTGATGTTCTTATCAATGCCAATGGTAACTCTAAAAAGTATTTAGCGGCATCCTCTCCTAAGGAAGAGTTTCAGGCATCGGTAACAACAGTACAACATTCATTGCTGGATTTCAAGTACAATCTTTTTATCCATTGTTCCTCAGTCGATGTATACGCAAACCATGAAGATGTTACTCAAAACACCGAGGAAACATGTATTGATGTTTCCCGGTTATCCTTATACGGTGTACACAAATATCTCGCTGAATTGATTGTTCAAAAGTATGCGCCCCAATGGCTGATACTTCGTTTCGGCGGCTTTGTGGGTGACGGATTGAAAAAAAATTCAATCTACGATATGCTTCACAATGTTCCCTTGCGTGTCCACATCGATTCGAAATATCAGTATTTTCCAACAGAATCGGCTGGGGAGACGATACTTTCGCTTCTGTCAAAAAATGCTCGAAATGAAATATATAATGTTTGCGGAGATGGGGTTATCTCATTACGTGAGATAAATACACTCATTCCCGAATACACATTTTCCTATGTTGGAAACGAACCAAGCCCCGAACGGTACGAAGTGAACATTAATAAAATTAACGCTATTGTTCCCATTCCGCGTACACAGGATTCCGTAACGGCATTTGTTCGTGAGTTTCAACAGAAACCAACACAATCGGAAATGGATTGACGATGAATCCTTCCGTTGCCGTTATTATACCAACGTTTAATAATAAATCCCGGTTACGTACTGCCCTTGAACATTGGAAAAAAATCCAATACGATAATGTTACTATTATCGTTGTGAATGATGGCTGTTCGGATGGAACGAAAGAAATGCTCGAACAAGAATATCCACATGTTGTGCAATTATTTGGCGATGGGAATTTATTCTTTGCCGGAAGTTGTAACGTCGGGTTGCAATATGCTATAGATAAGAAATTTGATTACGCAACAGTGTTTAATGACGATAATTACGTCGAACCCGAATTACTTCGCTCGCAAGTTGAGTGTGCAAAAAAATATCCCGATAGTGTTATCGCCGCCCGCTCCTATAAGTTGGGAACCAACAAAGTTATTTGGGCAGTAGGTGGAAAGTTGACGAAGCGGGTAATCGGCGTGGGTATTACCTGGTTGAGCAAAGACTCCGAAGACGATGGTAAAACATATAATGAGCCTTTTGAATGTGATGCACTGGATGGTTCAAGTCAGTTTTACCCGGTAAAGCATATTCCAACCATAGGGTTTTGGGATGTCCGCTACAAGATGTCTTTCGCTGATATAGAGTATTCAGTCCGTGCAAAGAAAAAGGGATTTCGACTTATCAGTAATCCCCAAGCTATTGTTTGGCACGATTATCAAGAGTCGGAAGTTGTAGAAAAGAAAAAAAAGAGCTATAAGTTTAAGCTGTTATATCTTCTTTTTAACCAGAAAAGCAGTTTTAACCTTGTTAACACGGTTCGTTTTTGGTTTACCTACTTTCCCGGTCAAGCAATCCCGACAATTCTCCGTTACTATGCAAACATGGTCAAACGGCACTATTACGATACGCTTATTAAAGGCGGTAAAGAATTTCGTTGATGGTAGGGTAACTATCCATCATTGCATAAAAACACATCACACAATGATTCACTTTACTACTCAGCAATCACAATAACTTCTCTAACCCTACGCAATTCAAGTAATTTCCCAATACAATGAACCTTCTCTTTATTTCACCTTATTTACCCCATCCGCAATGCGGTCATGGGGCAGGAGTGTTCATTTATGAATTGCTTATCCGTTTAGCAAAAAACCACAAGATCACCTTAGTTAGTTTTTGTGATAAACGCGAGGCTGAACTTGCCCGCGATTATGGAACATTGCCGGTTACGCTCTATACACTCTCACGTTCAAAGGGAACGGATGAGGGAAGTAATGGTAAAATGAAATTAGCAATTATACGGGCTTTTCAACTTCTTGGCAGTATCCTCCGTTGGGAACCGTATTATGTCAGTAAATATCGAAGCAAGGAGTTATCCTCACTCATACGTGAATTAACAACCAAGAACAAGTACGATGTTGTTCAAGTCGAATTTACTCAATTAGCAAGATACCTGCACGATATCCATCAAGGGAAGATTATGCTTCATGAACTTGATGTTTCATATCGCCCGGCATACCGTCGGTATAAAAATGCCTCTAATCTTTTCAAGAAATTTATCACCTTCATCGAATTGTGCCGTTGGGCGAAATATGAATTAAGCTACTCTAAAAAATATGATAGAGTGCTTACTGTTACCGACAAGGATCGATTACTTCTCAAGTGGTTGACAAAAAAAGATAATGTGCGGTATTTTCCTCATGCATACGAAGTTGCTTCTCAAATTCCGGAGTATAATACTCGAAAACCACATACACTTGTGTTTGTAGGGACGTATTCGCACCAGCCCAATGTTGATGCGGCTGAATGGCTGTGTAAAGAAATATTTCCCGCAATTCAGTTAACGTATTCTGATGCCGTTCTATATCTGATAGGACCAAATCCTTCTGCAGAGATGAAACGTGCAGGAGAGTCGAATCCGAATATCCATGTGACAGGTTTCGTTGAGGATGTAAATATATATCTGAAAGAATGTTCTGTCTTTATAAGTCCGTTACGATTTGGTGGCGGTGTAAAGAATAAAGTCCTTGCGGCAATGGCGCAAGGTATTCCGGTTGTATCCACTTCAGTTGGCGCAGAAGGAATTGACGGAGCCGATTCATCCAATATTCTTGTAGGAGATTGTGTGGAAAAACTTACTGAATGTGTTAGTAGGCTTTTTGAAGATAGAAAACTTGCCGCTGAATATGGTCATCGTGGATGGGAAAATGTCAAAAAATGGTACTCATGGGAATCAATAGTGAAAAAACTTGAGAATATCTTCAAGGAAGTTGCTTAGCCTCATTTGTTTAATAATTAGTACAACTTCTTCTCAATAAGAGCGTTTTCCTCGCTCTTCCCGTCTACTTTTGCATACAACTTTTCTAATTACCACTTTCAGAACATTCCTGCATTATCATAAAAAAAGGAAATTATCTTTAGAATTTGTATCTTAACAATTCTTAATGATCAAGACCAACGAGTTAAATCGAAAGAACTATGGCACAACCTACAACTTCTACTAAAAATAAGCAATCTCAAACCCTTTTTTCCGGAATGTCGGAAATGAAACGCGACCTCATTTTTGTCGGGCTGTTATATCTTATCATGTTGGTGCTATTTACTAAAATAGCATTCGATAACATGATGTTTGCCGATTCCGGCGATACTGCCTCTGCGCAAAGCTGGTCTGTTGCGGGCAATCATATTAAGGAAACAGAAAATGTTGACCCTTTATGGATTCCCTATGCGTTTAGTGGTATGCCCGGCTTAGGCAGTCTTGCCTACATTCCTCATGATGTAAGCTTTATTCAGGTTGTTCTACAATGGATAGGAAAGTTGTTTTTCTTTAATGCCACATGGGGTTGGATATTAGTCCATTTCTTCCTTGGCGGTGTGTTTATGTACTTCGCGGGAAGAACGTTATTCCCCGGAAAAGCAGGACAATTGCCTTCGTTGTTAGGTGCAATCACGTTTATGATGAATCCTTTCTTTATAGGGCTTGCGGAGACAGGGCACGGATCTAAATTAATGGCATTGAGTTACATCCCGCTTATGTTTTTACTGACGTATAATTTATTTCAACGGCGCGATTTATTAAGTTTGGGGTTACTTGCAATGGCTATCGGAACATCCTTACTTACTAATCACGTACAAATGGTGTTCTACGGATTTATGGTTATCGGTGGTTATGCACTGTGGGAAATTGTTGCCGAGATAAAACATCAACCGAAAAGTTCTGCTGTTAAAACGGGAATGTTTATTGCCGCACTTATTATCGGGTTTGCGATTTCTGCCTATGTCTATCTTTCTGTTCGCGAATACGCAACGTTCTCTATTCGTGGGGGCGGCGGAGGTGGAGGAACAACCGATTCTGTTACTTCCGGCGGCTTGGAATATGACTATGCCACAAATTGGTCATTTCACCCGTTAGAGATATTTACTTATTTTATTCCCGCCTTCTTCGGTTCACACTCTCCAGATACGCTTTATTGGGGATGGATGCCCTTTACCAACAGCACGCATTATATCGGACTCGTTCCTTTGCTGTTAGGTATCATTGCAATTTTCTATAAACGAAACAAGATGACAATGTTCCTTGCCGTATTTTCATTGTTCATTTTTATCCTTTCCTGGGGAAAACATTTCTCATTGTTATATGATGCTATGTTTCATTATTTCCCGTTCTTCAACAAGTTCCGCGCCCCTGATATGGTGCTTCATTTAATGCCCTTAACGTTCGGACTGTTGGGGTTATACGGGTATAATGTTCTTGTCGAGATGCAAGATAAATCGCATGAGAAGAAGAGGCAACAATTGTTCAGTATTTTAAGAGTTTCCATTATTGCAATTGGCGCTTGCCTTGTGATAGGGTTTGCCGCTAACGATGCCGTTTTTACATTCCTTTCAGATTTTATGTTTAAACGTGATGATGACATGGCAACGTACTCACGACAATATGGCGCACAGGCAAAAGAAATCTTGCCGCAATTGTACAAACTCCGTTTTGAATTGTTGTGGAAAGATTACATCAAATTTGCATTAATAGGTGGTTCGGTCATCGGATTAATGATGGCATTTTTGAAACATAAAATCAAAGCTACGGCATTAACATTAGGATTGACCGCTTTATTAGTTGTTGATTTGGCAATCATGGATACACAGTATATCAATCCCGTCCCGAATACAGCACTCGGTCAGCGTTTTGAACCCGATGCTACAATAAATTTCTTAAAGGCAGATCAAAGTCAGTACCGTGTGTATCAAATCGGCGACTTTATGGATAATACGTATATGTATCATCATATTGAATTAATAGGCGGATACAGCCCGGCAAAGATTAAAATTTATCAGGAGATGATTGATTCGATGAGGATCCACCCCTATCAGGGTATGATGTATATGCCGGTTCTCAGCATGTTAAATACAAAATATGTTGTCGTGCCGGGAAGATTACCAGATGATACGTCTCTGACAATTGTGAATTTCGATCAAGAGAAGAAACTCATTACCTATCAGAATAAA
>ORJL010150581.1_pt1 | contig 14141 bp, 6 predicted proteins | sample 1779941 | NCBI WGS metagenome assembly ORJL01 (sample SAMEA104232317, study PRJEB22302) | groundwater metagenome | biome: forest; feature: aquifer; material: groundwater | place: USA | collected 2011-08-07 | depth 5.8 m
CGCTATCAGCGCCCCCCCCGGCCCCGCCGGCTGACGGCTGACGGCTGACGGCTGAACGCTCCCGCCGCCCGAACTCGCGCTCGAGCCGCGTCGTGCTCATGTGCAACGTCGTCGGCCGCCCGTGGGGACAGGTGCCCGGCAGGGCCGCCTCGCCAAGCTGCCGCAGCAGCTCCCGCATCTCCTCCGGCGAGAGGCTCTGGCCCGCCCGCACCGCGCCGTGACAGGCCAGGACGCGGGCCAGGCGCTCCCGCCAGGTGAGGCCCTCACCCTCACCGCCCAGCTCCTCGAGCAGAGCCACCAGACCCTCGGCCGGCGGGCGGCGCGCTACCACCGCCGGGACGGCGCGTACCAGGAAGCCACTGTCGCCGAAGGGCTCGAGCATGAAACCCACCTCCGCCAGTCCCGCCGCCTGCTCGCGCAGCAGCTCGGCCTGGGCCGGTGCCAGCTCTGCCACGGCCGGTTCCAGCAGGCCCTGCACCTCGGGCTCCCCACGCTCCCAAGAGCCCAGCAGGCGCTCGAAGAGCACCCGCTCGTGGGCCGCATGCTGATCCACCAGGTAGAGTCCCTCCGCCCCCTCCGCCACCAGATACGTCGCCGCCACCTGGCCCACCGGTCGCAGCAGCGGCGGCCGGCGCACGGGCACCCAGCCACCCGCGCCGGCCGGCGGCTCGAAAGTCGCGGGCGGTCGCTCAGTATCCGGCTCATCGACGGCCAGGACCTGCTCAGTCCACAGCAGCGCCTGTTGGACGTCGCCCGATGGCTCTCCAGCCATCGGCGGTCTGACGTTCGCAAAGGCCGCCGCGCCGCCGGCGCCGCCGCCGAGGGCCGCACGCACGCCCGAGCGGACGGCTTCGAACACCGCGCCCTCGCGTCGAAACCGCACCTCGGCCTTGGTCGGATGGACGTTCACATCCACCTCGGCGGGGTCCACCTCCAAGGCCAGCACCGCCACCGGGTAGCGTCCCGCGGGCAACGAGCCGCGGTAGGCCTCCTCGACCGCGTAGGTCAGGCTGCGGCTCTGCACCCAGCGCCGGTTCACAAAGAGATAGATAGAAGAACGGTTGGCCCGTACGACGGCGGGCGGCGACACATACCCCGCCAACCGCAGCCCCTCCTGGCCCTCGTAACGCACTGGCAGGAGCTGGCCGGCTACCTCAGCCCCCAGCACGGCCGCCACGGCCTCTTCGGCGCGCCCGCTGCCCGGCGACTGGAGGACGCGCCGCCCATCCAGCCGGAGCGAGAAAGCCACCTCGGGAAAGGCCAGGATGCAGCGCGAGACGACCTGCGCCACGTGGCCCGCCTCGGTAGCCGGGGAGCGCAGAAAGCGGCGCCGGGCGGGCAGATGGAGGAACAGGTCCCGCACCGTAACGGCGGTGCCTCGCGGCCGCCCTTCGGATGCCCGCCCGACGACCTGCCCGCCTTCCAGCGCGACCCGCAGGCCCAGGCCACTGGCGGTGGCCGTGGCCAGCTCCACCCTCGCCGCTGCGGCGATGCTGGGCAACGCCTCGCCACGGAACCCCAGAGTCGTCATCCGGCTCAGATCTGCCACGTCCCGCAACTTGCTGGTGGCGTGTCGCTCGAAGGCCAGCTCCACCTCTCCCAGCGAGATGCCTCCACCGTCGTCGGTGACGCGGATCAGCTTCAGACCCGAATCCTCCGCCTCCACCTCGACTCTTCTCGCTCCGGCGTCCAGGGCGTTCTCCACCAGCTCCTTCACGACCGAGGCGGCCCGTTCGATCACCTCGCCCGCCGCAATGCGGCTGGCGACGCTGGGACTCAGGACGGCGATTCCCATGGCTGCGCGACCGGCATTCTAGCAGACCTGCCACCGTGAGCAGGTGGGGATCGCCTCCCGCGAGCGAGCGCCCGCGATCAGATGATATAGTCTCGCCGGGTTCGGCCCGCATGACAGAGCCAGAGCAGCCCCGCCCGAGGATGCCCCACGCCCCGAGCGGGGCCTTGCAGCGATCCCGGTCGGCACACCTCCTCGTTCGTTTCCTCGCCCTCTCGCTCGTGTTGGCAGGGATCCTGCACCTGTGGACAGGGCCGAGCGGTCAGCCCATCCCGACGGTCCAGGCCGGGCCACTGGCAGATCCTCCTGGGCCCGTCGATCCGCAAATCGCCAAGGAACTGGCCGCGAAGGGGGAGGCCACCTTCTTCGTCCTCCTCGACCAACAGGCCAACCTTGCCCCGGCCTACGCTATCGGCGATTGGACGGAGCGAGGCCGGTATGTCCTGGAAACGCTCCAGCGCACTGCGGCCTCCAGCCAAGCCCCCCTGCTGACGCTGCTGCGGCAGCGCCAGACGAGCCACGGTGACGTCCTCGGATTCCAGCCTCTGTTCATCACCAATGCGGTCCTCGTGACGGCTCGGGAAGGAGCTGTCCCACCCATCCTGAACGCTCCCGGTGTCGTCCGGTTGGCGGCCAACCAGGTCCTGACCATCCCCGTCCCCCAACCGGCGGCGTCCGTTGGGCCGACCGCCGTCGAGTGGGGCGTCAGCAAGATCGGCGCCGACGCCGTCTGGAACCAACTGAGCGTCCGGGGCAACGGCATTGTCGTGGCCAACATCGACACCGGTGTCCAATACGACCACCCAGCCCTGGTGCGCCAGTATCGAGGTCGCAAGCCCGACAGCACCTTCGACCACAACTACAACTGGTGGGACCCGGCCAAGGTCTGCGGGAACCCCTCTCTTGCCCCCTGTGACAACAACAACCATGGCACCCATACCATGGGCACCATGTTGGGCGACGATGGCGGAAGCAACCGCATCGGCGTGGCCCCCGAAGCCACCTGGATCGCTGCCAAGGGCTGCGAGTCCGGCTCCTGCAGCCTGGCCTCTCTCATCTCGGCAGGCCAGTGGGTGCTTGCCCCCACCAATCTGGCCGGACAGAACCCTGACCCGGCCAAGCGCCCACACATCGTCAACAACTCCTGGGGCGGCGGCAGCGGATCCCTTTTCTACGACGCCACCGTCCGGGCCTGGCACGCCGCCGGCATCTTCCCCGCCTTCGCCGCCGGCAACAGCGGCTCCGGTTGCAGCACCTCCAACTCCCCTGGCGACTATCCTCTCTCCTTCGCCTCGGGTGCCACGAACGGCAGTGATGCAATCGCCAGCTTCAGCAGCCGCGGACCGGCCTACTGGGGCGGCACGAAGCCCGACGTGGCCGCTCCGGGCGTCGGCGTGCGCTCCAGCATCGGCAACAGCAGCTACGCCTCCTTCAGCGGCACGTCCATGGCCAGCCCCCACAGCGCGGGCCTCGTGGCCCTGGTCTGGTCGGCGGGCCCCCAGCTCATCGGCCGCATCACCGACACGGTCAACCTCCTCAAGAGCACGGCCTCAGGCATCGCCAACAGCCAGTGCGGCACCGCTGGCCCACCCAACAACGTCTACGGCTCCGGGCGCATCCAGGCCGCGCCGGCGGTCAACCAGGCCAGCACCGCTGGCTTCGTCACCGGCACCGTGCGGGCAGCCGATGGCGCGGCCCTGAGCGGCGTCGCGGTGAGCCTCTCAGGCAACACCTACTCGCCACGTTCCACCACCGACGGCAGCGGTCGCTTTGCCCTCACAGCCGGTGCCGGGGACTACACCGCCACGACGGCACCACCCTACGGGTACCAGGATGCCCCCACGCCCGTGCACATCCAGACCGGACTCACGACGAACGTCTCCATTGTCCTCGCCAGCGCACCCCTCTGGCCCCTGGCCGGAACCGTCCGAGAGGCGGTGAACGGCCTGCCCTTGCAGGCCACGGTCCACCCGGTCGGCGGACCAATGACGACGACCACCGACAGCGGCGGTGCCTACAGCCTGTCGGTCCCCCAGGGGACCTTCCTTGCCGAGGTGCGTGCGCCGCTGCACCGGGACTTGTGGGACGCTATCACCGTGACCGGCCCCCTGAATCGCTCCTTCGCCCTGGCTCCGGGTGGTGCCTTCGGCTGCTCCGACTGCCCTCGCCCGGCGCCTGATCTTGCGTCCGTGACCTCTACCATCAATGTGACGCTCCCCATTGTCGTGGGGGACGTCACTCTCGAGATCGACCTGCTCCACACCTGGATCGGCGACCTGGTGCTCCGTCTGATCTCGCCTCAAGGCAAGAGCGTCACGCTCCACAATCGAACCGGTTCCAGCGCGCACAACATCAAGGGCAACTATGACATCAGTCTCCCGGTGAACGGACCAGGCTCCCTGAACGACTTCAACGGCGATCGAGCGGACGGCCCCTGGCGCCTCGCCATCTCCGACCAGGCCCTCTACGACTCCGGCATGCTTCAGTCGTGGACGCTGCACGTCACCGGGACCGTGGTCACCCCCAACCTGCTGGTGAGCCAGGAGACCGTCCCCCGTATCCCCTTGCCGGGCCAGCCGCTCACCTACGTCATCACCGTGACAAACTCGTCGGCTGTGACGGCCAGCTTGGTCAGTGTGGCGGACACCCTGCCCCAGGGCGTGTCTCTCCTCTCGGCCGAGGGAGCCACCGCCTCGAGCGGGGTGCTGTCGTGGCCCGCCCAGGACCTCCCCCCTGCGGCGAGTCGCAGCCTCCGCGCTCAGTTGATGGTGGGCGCCATCAGCAATGGCACCGTGCTCACCAATCGTGTCCAGCTCAACAGCCCCGCCGCCTATGCTCAGGCTCCTGCCTCCGCATCGAGCACGCTTGTCCGCGGGTCCTGGCGCTCCTTCTTGCCCCTGGCGACGCGATCCTATGCCGGCGGCTGGTGAGCGAGTGGCCAGTGTCCAGTTACCAGTTACCAGTTACCAGTTACCAGGAGCGACGATTACTGGTAACTGACCACTGGCCACCGGCCACTACCCCGCCCGAGCCTTCTCCTGCAGCGCGTACAGCCGGTTGATCGCCTCTAGCGGGGTGAGGCTGCTGACGTCAATGCCCAGCAACTCTTCCAAGACGGGCGAGAGCGGTGCGACCAGCGCGAGCTGGGCACCGTCCGCCCGGCGGCGCCGGCCGTCGCGCCGCGCCTCCAGCTCGGCCAACAGCTCGGCAGCTCGCGCGACCACCGCCGGGGGCAGCCCCGCCAGCCGCGCCACGTGCACACCGTAGCTGCGATCGGCGCCGCCGGGGATCACCCGGCGCAGGAACACCACCTCCCCCCCCTCCTCGGTCACCGCCATCGTGTAGTTGCGCACCCGGGGGAGCGACCGCGCCAGCTCCGTCAGCTCGTGGAAGTGGGTGGCGAAGAGGGTCTTGCAGCCCAGTCGTGGGTGATTGTGGAGGTATTCGACCACGGCACGAGCAATGGCCAGGCCGTCGTAGGTGCTCGTGCCACGCCCCACTTCGTCCAGAATCACCAGAGAGCGCCGCGTGGCGTGGTTCAGGATCTGGGCAGTCTCCAGCATCTCCACGAGAAAGGTGGACTGGCCTGCCGCCAGGTCGTCTTGGGCCCCCACGCGAGTGAAGATGCGGTCCAGGCGCCCGAGGCGCGCCGACGTCGCCGGAACGAAAGAGCCGACCTGGGCCATGAGGACGATCAGCGCCACCTGACGCAAGTACGTGGACTTGCCGGCCATGTTCGGCCCCGTGAGCAGCACGACCTGCTCCTCACCGCAGGAGAGATGGATGTCGTTGGGCACGAAGGGCTCCGGACGCCGGGCTGCCTCCACCACCGGGTGGCGCCCGTCGACGACGGCGATCTCGTCCCCCTCGGTTATTTCGGGCGCGACGTAGCCCTCGCGCTGGGCCACTTCCGCCAGCGACGCGGCGCCGTCCAGGGTGGCCACGGCGCATGCGGTCTGCAGGATCGCCTCCCTTGCCTCCACCACCTGGCCGCACAGCCGCCGGAACAACTCTCCCTCAAGGTCAGCCATGCGCTCCTCGGCGTTGAGGACGATGCTCTCGTACTCCTTCAGCTCGGGCGTGATGAAGCGTTCGCCGTTGACCAGAGTCTGCTTGCGCAGGTAGTCGTGAGGCACGCGTCCGAGCTGCGGTCGCGTGACCTCGATGTAGTAGCCGAACACGCGGTTGTAGCCGACCTTGAGGTTGCGGATGCCCGTGCGCTCCCGCTCTTGCCGCTCGAGACCGGCAATGAATTGACGAGCCTGGCGTGCCGCCAGACGCAGGGCATCCAATTCCTCAGAAAAACCGGCGCGGATATAGCCGGTGCCGCCGGCCTGGGCAGGGGCGTCGCCGTCCAGACCGGCCCGGATGGCCGCGGCCACTTCCGCGCACGGGAGGATCTGGCTCGCCAGCTCCATGAGGGGGGCGGCATTCCCCTCTCCCTCTGGGAGAGGGCCAGGGGGAGGGCCCACCAGCTCCTTCAGCTCCGGCAGCGCCTCCAGGCTGGCCCCCAGGGCCACCACCTCGCGCGGGCCGACGACGCCGGCGCCCACACGGGTGATCAGCCGCTCCAGGTCAGCGATACGTCCCAGCACCTCTCGCACCCGGGCCCGCCTCAGCCCGTCGTCCACGAGAGCCGCTACCAGGGCCTGGCGCTGGTGCAGCGCCGGCAGCTCCAGCAACGGCTGCCCCAGCCAGCGCCGGAGCAGCCGGCCGCCCAGGGCCGTACGCGTCACGTCCAGTACGCCCAACAGCGATGCCCGTGATCGTCCTTCGCGGCCGGGAAAGAGCTCCAGGTTGCGGCGCGTCTGAGGATCCAGAACCATGAACGATTCGGTGCTATAGGTGCTGAGCCGCCTGATCTGACCGATGATGGCCGGCTGGGTCTCGCGGAGATACGCGAGGATCGCGCCCGCCGCTCCCTGGGCCAGGGGGAGATACTCGCAGCCAAACCCCTCCAGAGAGAAGACGCCGAAATGGGCGAGCAACACCTGGCGGGCGCGGTCGGCCTCGAAGTGCCACGCCTCCCGCTCGACCCGACACCCTGCCTCTGGGGGAAGCGGCAGATCTTCACCGGCCGGCACCAGCACCTCGGCGGGAGCCGCCCGCTGTAGCTCCCCTTCCAGTCGCGCCACGACGCTCTGGCACACCTGGAAGTCGCCCGTGCTCACATCCAGGAGGGCCAGCCCAGCCTGCCCACCGCTCACCAGTGCTGCAGCGAGGAAGTTGTTGACCTTGGCCTCCAGGAGGCCGGGCTCCAGGAGCGTCCCCGGCGTCACGACCCGCACGACCTCCCGTGCCATCAGCTTGGACGCCGAAGGGGCCTCGCCAATCTGCTCGCAGATGGCCACGCGGAATCCCCGGCTCACCAGGCGCGCCAGATGGGTCTCGAGGGAGTGGAAGGGGATGCCGGCCAGGGGTACCTTCAGTCCCTGGCCCATGTGCTTGGTGGTGAGGGCGATCTCCAGCTCACGGGCCACGACATGGGCGTCTTCGTCGAAGCTCTCGTAGAAGTCGCCCATGCGGAACAGGAGAAGCGCATCGGGGTAGCGGCTCTTGATCTGGAGGTACTGCCGCCGGATGGGGGTCATGGCCGCCGGGCCAATTCTACCAGGTGGGGATGCTCACTCCCCTTCGCTCAAGGGCACCCCAGGTGGCCGGGCCGCAGCGCCGGCCGGGATGGCTCAGTCCGCCGGCAAGACGGTGCAGCGACCCGGAGGGATCTGCACATACACTTCCTGCCCGGCGGTCAGCTCGTCCTGGGCATGAACCCGAGCGCGGAGCGACACGGAGCCCGCCGTGACCTGGACCTCCAGGAACTCCCCCAGAAACGCCACGGTCTCCACTTTCGCCTGCCAGACGTTGCGCGTCTCGGCAGGCTTCCGGGTGAGCAGGTTGAGGTTCTCCGGCCGGACCGTCACCAACACGGGAGAGCCGACCTTCACGCCCTCGGGCGGGTGACAGTACAACGTGCCCTGGTCCGTGTCCACCGCGCCCGTGCCATCGAAGGACTCCGCCGTCACGCGTCCTCGGATGAAGTTGATGGCCCCGAAGAAGTCGGCCACGAAGTGGCTCTCGGGTTGCTCGTAGATTTGGCGGGGCGGGCCCACCTGCATCAAGCGCCCATCACTCATGACGGCGATAACGTTGGAGAGCGCCAGCGCCTCGAGTTGGTCGTGGGTGACGTAGATCGCCGTGATCCCCACGCGCCTCTGCAGTTGCCGCAGCTCCAGGCGCATGTGCTCGCGCAGCCGGGCATCGAGATTGCTCAAAGGCTCATCGAAGAGCAGCACCTTCGGCTGCCGCACGAGCGCCCGCGCCAGCGCCAGCCGTTGCTGCTGACCGCCGCTCAAGAATGGCGCAGGCCGATCCTCAAGCCCCTCCAGACGCACCAGCTCCAGCGCCCCCTTCACCCGCTGCTCGATCTCGGTGCTGGTAAGCCGCTGCTTACCGACGCGCAGGGGGTAGGCCGCGTTCTCGAAGACGGTCATGTGAGGCCAGATGGCGTAGGACTGGAAGACCATGCCGACGTCGCGCTGGTGAGCCGGCACGGAGGCGCGCCTCTGGGAGGAGTAGACGGCTGCCCCATCCACCTCGATCTCCCCGGCCTCCGGCGTCTCGAGGCCGGCGATGCAGCGCAGGGTTGTGCTCTTGCCGCATCCGCTGGGGCCGAGCAGGGTGAAGAGGCTCCCCTCGGCCACCTCGAGACCGATGCCGTCCACGGCCTTCACCTCGCCACGCTGGCCAACGAAGCTCTTGCGCAGACCCGTTACACGCACCATGGGATGGGTTGTTGTCACGTGCTTCTCCCTAGGCCCCCCCCAGACGCGCGCCCAAGCGGCCGCCCAGGCGCTGCAAGGCGAAGACCAGGATTCCCAGACCGCCGATCATCAGCATCGCCAAGGCGGCAAGCTGCGTTATCACTCCGTCGTCCCAAAGCTCCCAGATGATGATGGACAGCACGCGGCTCTCGTTGCTGTAGAGCAGCACGGGCGTCGAGAACTCGCGGATAGAGAGGATGGCGATGTAGATACCAGCGGCGAGCAGCGTGGGCCGCAGCAGGGGCAGAGTCACCCGCCGGAAGGTCTCCAGCCAGGAGGCGCCGCTGGTCGTCGAGGCCTCTTCGAGCTCCTTGTGAATCTGGATCAACGAGGCCGAGCAGGCCCGAATGCCGTATGGCATGAAGCGCGTGACCTTGGCGATCAGCAGGATCCAGATGGTCCCGTAGATGGAGACCGGCAGCGGGAGGATCAGGTAGACCCAGATGAGCCCCACGGCCAGGATGAGACCGGGGAAGACAATGGGAGTGAAAGCCAGGGCATCCAGGACGCGGCGGCCAGGCAGCTTCGTCTTCACCACGATCCAGGCGACGATCGAGGTGAGCCCCAGGACAACCACCGGCGCCACCACAGCCAGGAAGAGCGTGTTGCGCAAAGCGATGTAGACGTTCGGGTATTGGAGAACCTCCACGAAGTTCTGCAGCGTGAGCTGCGAGAGGGCGTCGAAGGAGGGCGCCTGGTAGTAGGGCAGCAGCGACGCCCAGAGAAGCACCAGGACGGGCAGCCCGGCGCTGACGACGAAATAGGCCAGAAAGAGCGCGGCCGCCAGAAAGCGCCAGCGGCCCAGGTTGATGGTGCCCGGACGGAAGCCCCGCCCCGTGACGGTGCTGAACCGCTCGCCGCGAGCGGTGATGCGCCCGTAGAACCAGATGCCCACGGATGTCAGAATCAGGAGGAGCACAGCGAACGCGCCTCCCAAACCAAAGTCCGATGGATAGCGGCGTACAGCGGTGAAGATGACCGAGGTGAACACGTAGATCCGGTCGGGAATCCCCAGGAGGAGGGGCACCTCGAAGGATTCCAGCGCTCGCACACAGGTGATGAGCAGGGCGGCAAAGGTCGCCGGCAGCATCAAAGGCAGGGTTATACGGCGCAACGTCGTGAAGGTACTGGAGCCCGACATCGTGGCCGACTCCTCCAGCGCCGGATCCATGGACTGCAACGCGCCGAACAGGAGAAGAAAGATCACCGGGATGAGGGAAAGGCTCTCTACCCAGATCATGCCCGGGATGGAATAGACGTTGAAGGGGGCCTCCGCCAGTCCGAAGAGATCCATGATGGCCCGGTTGATGAGCCCGATGCGAGGGCTGAGCAGGAAGATCCAGCCAATGGAATGGAGGATCCCGGGGATCAGCAGAGGCACGAGTCCCAGGGTGAAGAAGAGGCCCTTCAGCGGGACATTGGTGCGCACCACGAGCCACGCCAGTCCGGCGCCGACGGAGAAGGAGACCAGTGTCGTCCCGGCGGCATAGTAGGCGGTGTTGGCGATGACGCTGCCGCTGAGTGGTCCCGTCAGTGCCCGCTGAAAGTTCTCGAGGGTTAGGGGCCCCAGCCTCCCGGGGGGCTGGCTGCTGATGCTACTGTACACCAGCAGTCCCAGGGGGATGAGCACCAGATAGGCCACCACCAGAACGACGGCGGCCATGATGAGGAACCCGGCGTCGACCCTGGGCAGCGCCACAACCAGGCGCCGACGCAGCGCCGCGGCGGCAGCGGTCATAGCCTGGAGACCTGGACGCGACTCCGCCTAGAAGGTGCCAAAGATGTCGCGGAAGACCTTCCCTGCCGCATCGATCTCCTCGTACACGGTCGGGTCGATCGGGAAGAAGTTGATGCCTTCCTTGAGGTTTCGGGGGTTCGGGAACACGCCGTTGCGCGTCGGAATGCGGGCCTGTTTCACGACGATCTGCTGTCCTTCGTCGCTCAGACGCCAGTCCAGGAAGAGGCGAGCGGCGTTGGCATGAGGAGCATTCTTCAGGATCCCAGCCGGCCGGGGGAAGCCGAACGTTGGATCAGGAGCCACCCACTTGATCGGGGCGCCCTTCTCGAGCATCTCCTGCGCCCGGTGCTGGTAGACGGTGGGACTCACCGCGAACTCGCCGGCGCTCACGACCTCAGCCACGGCTGTGTGGCCCTTGCGCATCTGGGCCTGAGGCGTGAGCTGCTTGAAGTAGTCGATGGCCTTCTCCTTGCCCATCCACTTCTGCATGTTCACGAACCACTCGTAGGGCTCGGCCTCGACCACGACCTTCCCCTTGAACTGAGGCTTGAGCAGGTCGGCGTAGCTCTTCGGCGCCTCGGCATCGCTCACCAGCTTGGGATTGTAGGCGATGATGTACACCGAGTAGTTCTCGTTCGTGTACAGGCCCTGGGGATGGTAGTCCTGAGCCCCGTAGTTCTTCAGCTCGGGGGACAGGTAGTCCGCCATGTACCCCTCCTTGAGGAGGGTCACCCAGCCGCCTCCCAGCGTCATGACCACCATGTCGGCGAGGGTCTTGCCTGCCCTCGCCTCGGCGGTGAGCCGGTTGACGATATCCTCACTGACGCCGGTGAAGTACTCCACCTCGACGCCGGGGTACTTGGCCTCGAAGGGCTTCTTGTAGTCCTCAGCCTCCTTCGTCGTGCCGGTGGTGTACATGACCACCTTCCCCTCTTTCTTGGCCGCCTCGTAGAGCTGGGCGGTCCGCGCCGGAGAGGCATCGGGGATGGTGGGGGCGGCCGGCGGGGCTGGCGCGGGCGCCAGTTGGGGCGCTATCGGGACGGCGGGAGGAGGAGAAGGCGCCGCCGCGGGCGCGCACGCGACAAACCCAGAGACGGCAATGGACAACACACCCAGCCGCAGCACTTGCCTTACCATTTCCTCTCTCTCCTTTCGGTAACACAGAAGGGCGGTAGCAGGAATTGAAGTACCCTATCTGATCGCAGTAGGTGATGTCAATGCGGCCTGCGCCTCGACTGCGGAGCGGCCATTCAGACCCAGCACGGCATCCACGACCGGTTGCGGGCCCGTGTCGGCGCGGAAGAACGCGGCGCTCTCCCAACGCCGGTCGTGTCCTCCCGCCACCAGGTTGCCCAGCACCCACGGCGCGAAGGCCATGAGGGAGCCAGACCCTCGCGCCGCCTCCTCATAGGCCTCCACCACCCAGCGGGCCTGCAGCGCTGCGGCCTCCGGATGCCGCCAGCGTTCATCGCCCGAGGCGAGCACGCCTTCCGTGGCCACGATGGGGAGCGGCCGGCCCAGGACATCCCGAGTCACGCCGTCCAGCAGCCGGTGCCGTGCCAGTCCCTGCGGATGGTCCCGAAAGCTGTCGGCTTCGATCGGGAGATAGAGATGAGCCGCCAGCCAGGTGCGCTCCAGGAGTGCCGGGGCAGCCTTCTCTCGCAACGCCACCAGCGTCTCGCGCAGAAAGGGCAGGTCGTAGTACGCCCGGGCCTGGGGATCGAGGGCAGCCACGCCCGGATAGCCGCCGGCCTGCGCGATCAGGTCCGCCAGGGGGAGCCAATAGTCCACGTAGCGCCGGGGACTCAACTCCCAGGGGTACTGCCACTCGTCGGGACGGTTGGGTTCGTTGAAGATCTGAAAATAGCGGACCCCAAGGGAGCGGTAGTAGCGGAGGTACTGGGCGAAGGGACGGCGCGGGACCGGTCCCACAGGCGCGTAGATACGCAGCACTGGCTCGATGCCGCGCTGGCGCAGCCCCTGCAGCAGCGCAGCATGGCCGGGCAGAAACCGCGGGTATTCGATGCTGCCCGGCGACGCTAGGAGGACGAGCCAGCGCACGCCCATATCGTCCAGCACCGGCAAAAAGGCCGCCACGGCCGCCGGGGGCTGGCGCTCTGTCGGCACCCAGTGGATGCCTCGGCCATTGTCGCGCCCCGGCCTCGGGAAGGCCGCCAGCCCACCGCCGGCCGCCTCTGGCTCCAGCGCGGAGGCCACAGGCCGCAGCGGTGGAGACCAGAGGAGGACGGCAAGGAGCAACCCCAGCAAAAGCAGCGCACCTACAAAGGATACGCCGCGGCGGAGAAGATAGGCCAGGAAAACCACTGCCCTCGCCTTAGACAGGTACTGTCAGCGTCGCGACAGCCGTCGTGGGGGACGGATTCTTCGTCGCTCCGCTCCTCAGAACGACAAACATGAACTCTGCGTCAAAAACAAGCCGCTTTCTTGTCATTCTGAGCGCAGCGACGAATCCGTCCCAGAGCACCGGATCTCACTTCGCGTGGGCCACCAGAACACGTGCGCGCACTTCTGAAACGCGGTACTGAGCAGGGTCGCCGCTGTTAGACGGTGCTGGTGAACCCCGGCTCTTTTGGCATCATGCGCCTGAGCTGCCCTCCGCCACCAGCCGCTGGCGACGGCGTTCGGCCCGCACGCCCTCGGTGCCAGCCGCGTCGAACCCCGCTGCGGCAGAGTCGTCGAGTACGACTCCGTAGGCCTCCCGAGCCCGCTGGCGCGAAACGTATCCCTCCCGCGCGTCGGCCGTCACGGCGGCCGGTGCGCGCTCCAGCGGATCGCCGTAGCCTCCCCCTGCCTGCCCGCGCACCCAGATAACATCGCCCTGCCGGAGTCGGCTAGGGGTGTTCCTCTGCGGCAGCACCTCCTCGACCCCGCCAATCTCGTCGTAGGAGGGGGTCCCCAGGGCCAGGATCGCCTCGATGTTCGTGTCGCGCTTGAGCTTGATCAGCGACGGCGCCCCGGGTTCACCGCCGCTGAGGCCACGGGCCCGCCAGTCACGCCCGTAGTAAAAGGGGGTCAGGTCCGCCTCCTCGATACCATGGAGCTTCACCAGGTAGTCGCCGCTGAGCCCGCTGCGGTAGGTCCCGGCCCCTTCGGAGTCCTGAGAATAGCCCCGCCCGAGGAAGAGGACGGGGAAGCGCTGTTCCATGGCCTCGATGTTGAACAGCGAGGTGCTCGTGGAGCCGGCGATGTTGGCCACATCGAACCCGTCCTTGTTGGCCCGTGCGCCTCCGCCGTGCATTACTTCCCCCGTGCGCATGGTGAACCAGCGCCGCTGTGGGTCGATGCCGCTGATCTGCACGTCCACGAAACCTGCCCCCCATAGGGCGTTGGCCCGCCAGAGGTGGGGCGAGCAACGCAAGGCCTGGCTGAGCGTGGCGATGGCGAGGCATTGGGCCTTCCAACCGGTGATGGTGGAGGCCCCCGAGCACGCCGCCGGCGGCGTGCAGCTCAGGAGCGTCCCTTCCGGCAGGTCGAACTGGATGGGGCGCAGCGACCCCTCGTTGGCGGTGATGTCCGGCATCAGGAGGCAGGCCACGATATTGTGGACGTTGGCGATGGTGCAGGCGCGCGCCGCGTTGATGAACGTGTTCGACTGCGGGTCCGTGCCGGAGAAGTCGAAGGTGATGGTGTCGTCCTTCACCTCCAGGGTGCAACGCGCCACGTAGTTCCGGTCATAGTCCACGACGTCGACGGCCTGGTAGCGGCCGGGGGCCAACTCGCGGATGCGGGCCCGCGCCTTGGCTTCCGAGAAGGCGATGATCTCCTCGTA
>ORJL010471167.1_pt1 | contig 14141 bp, 14 predicted proteins | sample 1779941 | NCBI WGS metagenome assembly ORJL01 (sample SAMEA104232317, study PRJEB22302) | groundwater metagenome | biome: forest; feature: aquifer; material: groundwater | place: USA | collected 2011-08-07 | depth 5.8 m
ACGCGGTCGCGGTCGATGCGGCGCTCGGCGTTCAGCGCGCGCCCCGCGGCGCTGAGGCGGTCGAGCTCCGCGCCCAGAGCAGCCGCGCCCGGGACGTCCTCGATCCGGAGATAGAGCGGGTTGCGATATCTCCGGCTCGACGGCGCATACGGACTCGGATCTTCCTGCGCGGCCGGCACGGCGGCGTGGAACGGGTTCGCGAGCAGGACGCGCGCGCCAAGCGTGCGGGACCAATGCGCCAGACGCGCGAGATCCGCGAAGTCACCGATGCCCCAGCTGTGGCGCGACCGCGCCGCATAGAGCTGCACCGCCCAGCCCCACGCGTCGGCCGGCGGCGGATGACAGCGGCCCGGTGTCGCCAGAATCGTGACGCGACGACGACCGGTTTGGAGCTCGTGATACCCCGACGGCAAGTCGGCCGGCAGCGACCGCTCGACGAAAATCCGGGTCCCGTCTTCGAGCACGAGCTCACCGGCGCCGTCGAACGCGGCCGCTTCGCCGCGACGGACGATGCGAACGGCGACGGCGCCGTCCGAGTCGCCGTCGTCCACGCCCATCGTCGCGAGCAGCGCGTCGCGCGTCCGCGCGGTCGTCGGCTGCCACACGCCGAGCGCGTCCCGATATCCGGCGTCGATGCCCCAGCGATCGATGCTCACGCGACGCCTACGCCCGTGGCGCTTCTGCGGGCACAGATCTTGCGGTGTGTTCCGACGTTTTTCTCATGAAGGGAGTTGCAACGATGCAGGCGACCGGGAGCGAGCGATTTACGATTGAAGTCAAGCTGATGGACGATCCATGCCTGTGGCGTTGGGAGATCAGGGACCAGATGCGCGGGGCCGTCGTGCAGTCGAGCTGGGACCAGGAGTGGACGGCGTACCCCTCGAAAGAAGAAGCGTTTCGCGCCGGGCACGCCCGGCTGCACACCGTCGCTCAGCCGACGCGCGGCGAACGGTTCGGCTCCTGGCGCTTCGGCGCGACCGACTGATCCAAGGCGAAAAATCTGCACTCTTCCGGTAGAACCTTCTTCCCGGTCGAGTCCACAGTTCCCGCCCGAGACCTACCTGTAAGGCCTGACGCTCAGTAGCTGAGCGTCAGGATGATCGAGATGACGTTCCGCGTGTAGTCGAACACGGCGATGTTCGACGTCGCCGTGGTCCGCTGGTACTCCGCGGCGAGGGTCCAGGCCACGCAGTCGTCCTTCCGCAGACACGTCGTGAGCATCGGCCACTCGACCCGCGCCGCGTGCGTGATCTCCGTGTCCTTGCGGCGCGTGCTGCCGGGATCCGTGACGGGCAGCGTGCTGTGGGGATGGCGGTAGTCGCGCAGGTGCGCGTCGAAGTCGTACTTGAGCCGCAGGTCGCGCCACGGCAGCGTGTACTGCCCGCCGGCGGTGATGCGATGTCCGAAGTACTGGTAGTTCTTGCCGACGGTGTCTTCCCAGTCCCACTGGTAGCCCGCCTTCAGGAAGTGGGCGTCCTGCGAGAACCGCAGCAGGTGCACGGCACCGAACATGACGTTGTCGGCGTCGCGAAACTCCCGCCGCGCCGTGTCGGGCGCGCGGTTGAACTGCTTGGCCTGGTAGCGGCCGAACACCTGCGTCAGGTGCAGCGAGCTTTCGACGAGCGCGGCGAAGGCGGTGACGGTGTTGCGCTGGAGGAACTCGTCGTCGTTCAGGAAGAGGACGTCCCAGGCGTATTGCAGCCCGGCCTGGAGCGGCATCGATCCGACGGCGCGGCGATGCGTGAGGCCCGCGGTCAGCAGGTGGTTCGTCACGTTGAACGACGGCAGCTCGTTGTTGTACGTCGCGAAGAACGAGTAGCCGACCGTCGAGTCCCAGTCGTCGCGGGGCAGCACGTGCTTGAGCCACGAATAGTCGGCACGCAGGCCGAACAGCTCGCCGGTCGAACGGTGGTTCGCCGCGCGGAGCTGCGTGACGGTGGGATCCGACGACTGCTTGGGCACGACGGCGACGTTGTCGTCGTGGAAGAACCCGAGCCGGACTTCGGCGGACAGCCGGCGCTCGCGCGCGCGGCTCGCCATGATCGTGTCGCGCAGCCGTTCCGCCGGCGCCGTCAGCGGCGATCCGGGCGCCAGCCGGAGCGCCTGCTCGACCTCGGCGGCCGCCTGGGTGGGCAGTCCGAGCGGCACCAGGGCGAGGGCGGTGTAGAACCGGGTGAGCTGCTGGATGTCCGGATCGGTCGCACGGCCGTCGCGGAACGCCGCGAGCGCGCCGCGGTAGTCCTTCTTCCGATACCGGATGAATCCGACGTAGTACCCGAGGCCGTCGAGCGTCGGATTCACGCGAAACACTTCCTCGAGCAGCGGCTCCGCGAGGTCGTAGCGCTCCTGCGCGAAGTACGCGAGCCCCAGCTGGAACGCGACGGACGGGTCCGTCAGTGACTTCTGCCGCGCGCGGGTGAGGAACGGCACGGCGGCGGCCGGACGCCGCTGCACCATGTGGATGACGCCCGTGTAGTAGAGCGCTTCGACGTGGTCGGCCTCGAGCTCGAGCGCGCGGCGCAGGTTCGCGAGCGCCTCCTCGTAGCGCTTGTCGTCGAAATCGATGATCGCCTGCGACACGAAGACGTCGGCTTCCGTGATCTGCGCGGACACGGGTGACCCGAATGGCACGAGCACCACAGCGATCAGCAGCAGGAGGGCCGCGAACGAAGACACGACGCGTTATAGCAGACCTGTCGGGACGACGGCAATCGTCTTCCGGCTCGTTTCCGCGCGTGGCATCGGAATTGAATCATCATCGGACGCCGAATTCACGTCATGGAGGATTCCAGCATGAGGCGGGCGACATTCCTCATCATCGTCCTGATATTCGCGACCGGCTGCGTCACCGTCGAGACGGCGCCGGCGCCCAGCGGTCAGGTGTTCCGCGGTGAAGTGTGGACGTGGGACGACCGCACGAACGTGGTCACGCTCCGGACGGGGGAGCAGAAGGTCCGCGTCCGCGTCTCGGAGGACACGATGCGGACACTCCGGCTGCACGAGACGGTGGTGCTGCGCGGCGAGCTCGCCCCGCCGGAAGAGATCGTGCACGTCATCACGCCGCCGCGTGCGATGCGCGCGGTGCCGCGCGGCGAGCCGCAGCAGGCGCAGGTCACCGGCAACGTGCTGCGGACGGATCCGAAAGGCCTCGTGTCGGTCGGGAGCGCCTCGGGGCCGGTGACGGTCTGGAGCGCGACGACGGACACGAGCGCGTTCGCGGCCGGCGCGCCGGTCAGCGTTCGGATGACCGTGCAGCCGGTCGACATGGTCATCTCGGACACGGGGACGGGGGCCGATCCGGCGGCGTCGATCGCCACCGAGCCCGGCGAGTTCGCGGTCGTCACGGGCCGCGTGGTGTCCGTGGATCCGAAAGGGCTCATCACGGTCGAGTCGCCGCGCGGCCCGATCATCGTGATGGTGCCGAACGCCTCGCTGCATCGCCCGGGATCGTTCGTCCAGGTGCGCACGACGCTCCAGCACGGTCAGTAGTCAGCCGAGCGGCCGGCACGACGACGGGGCTCGGGTATACTGACTCCCCGGACCCCGTCGTCTAGCCTGGCCCAGGACGCGACCCTTTCAAGGTCGAGATCGCGGGTTCGAATCCCGCCGGGGTCACCACCTTTTTCTCGAGGTTTCTGAGGTTTGCGGCCGACTTGGGCTGACCGCGCCGCGCCTCAGAAAACCGCGAATGACCCCGAATCACCCCGGCGAATTGGCGTGACGCCTGTCACATGCATCGCGGTTTCTCGATGTAACGAGCGACGTGCTACGGTCCCTGTTCTCACCGGGGGAGGCCAGGGTTTGCCTGAACGCATCGCCGTCGTCGCGGCGCTGATCACCGAGCGCCCCATGTGCATGGAGTGCATCTGCGCGAAGGCCGACTTGGAACCCGCGCGCGTGGACGCACTCCTCATGCGGCTCGAGCGGGTGCTGAAGGTTCATCGGTTGGCCAAGGCGAGATGCCGGGCATGCGGCGAGAATCGGGCGACATTTTCGATCGACCAGGTTCCGTGAGCGCCGACTCGCCGACGCACTGAACGCCTCTTCGAAGCAGGTGCCGCGGCTCGCGCTCAGGAGCGACGGCTCCGCCGCCGAGCGATCGCCCCGGCCGCGCCGAGCAGCATGAGCGCGAGCGAGCCCGGCCCGGGCACCGCCGACGTCACGAGGCGAACCTCGGTGAGCACGAGGGTCTGGTCCCGGTCGTCGAATCCGACATCGAGGCCATCGAGCTCACCGTTGAACGTCCCCACGAAGCTCGCGATCGGGATCGACAGCAACCCGCCGTTGCTGGTGCTGAGCGACGTCAACGTCGCGCCGGGGACGGTATACCCGAGGATCCCGCCCACGCCGTCGCGCAGCTTGAGGAAGATTCCGTCGTTGCCGCCGCCAGCGTCACCCCCGCCCAGGGCGTAGGAATCGAACAGCAGTTCGACCGTGGCCGTGCTCGCGAGCGCGAGGTTGAGCTGGTTCCCGTTCGCGCTGTCGAACGTGCCCCACCGGATGAACGTGTCGGAGAAACCCGTGGTCGCGACACGCAACGTGCCGGCGCCGCCAGGATCGAGCGCGTCGAGCTTCGTCGAGTTCGAACCGAACACGGACGCGATGACGATCTGCCGGCTCCCGCAGATCGGGCCCGTCCCGACGAAGTTGACCGTGCCGTTGGCGACCGTGAAGTCGGTGCCGGCGCTGAAGTCGTCGACGAGGATCGTCGCCGCGCTCGCTTGGGCGGCGAAGACGATCAGTGGGACGAAGGCCAGTACGGCGATGGCTCTGCGCATGTATCGAAACCCCCTGGGGCGAATATCCCAGCGGCATGGGGCAAACTCAGGACCAAAGCTCGAGGCGGCAATGAATTCACTGGTCTGCTGTCGCTTCGCGGTCGCGCATGAGCCGGAATGCAAAGAAGTTCGACACGATCCACGGCTGGCCGGTGATGACGATCCTGCGCGGCCAGACGGGCGTCAGCCGCCGCTGAACGCGGGCAGGAAGACGAGCGTGTCCCCGGGCTCGACACGCTCCGCGAGCGCGGTGTCGGCGCTGACGATCACGTCGTTGTGCACCACCGTGACGTGCTCGTACAGCGAGTCGGCGGAGACATCGAGGATGGCGGCCCCGATCCCGGAGTAACGGGGCGCGATGGCGAGGAGAAAGTCGCCGAGCGTGGACGGTCCGGCGACGTGCTCGTCGAGCACGACGCGCGAGGCGCCGGCGCCTCCGAAGTGATGCGTGAGCCAGGGCACGATCTCGACCCGGACCGTGCCCTGGTCGCGGGCTACCACAGATCGTTCAGCTGCTGCTCCAGGCCGTACTTCTTCAGCGTCTCGGGCAGTGGCTTGCCGGTCGCACGATCCCAGCCCATGAGCTGGTAGTAGTTGTCGAGCATCCCGTCCCACTCGGGACCGATCGCCTTGCCCTTGTTCGGACCGTCGACCGGCACCGAGCCGTAGCGATCCGACGGCCGCTCGACGTCCGGCCCAATGCCGTGGCGGATGTTGAACGCGCGCAGCACGTTCACGGTGCGGCGGCCCACGTTCATCGCTTCGTCCACGTCCATGTCCCATCCCGTCGCGGCGTTCACCGCGTTCGTGACGAGCTCGAGCTCCGTACGCGTACAGAAACGGCAGACTCCCAGGCAGTCCTCGAAGACCATGCGCCCCTTCGTCTTCGCGACGAACGTCGACACGTCCGCTCCGCCGTACGGATTGCCCTCCTTGAGGCCGAGCTCCTGCGGGAATCGCCGCAGCGCCGCCGCGAGCGCGCGCTCACGATCCGACAACACGCTTTCGTAGCTCGGGTGGAGCAGGTAGGACGACGACGCCGTGTCGGCGAGCACACGGTCGAGAAAGATCTCGAGGCGTCGCGCCGCCGCGGCCTCGTCACCGTCCGGGCCGGCCATTGCGGTCCAGTGCAGCTCGTGCGCCAGAGCTCGGCCTGCAGGCGGTTGTCGAGCAGCACGAGCGCCGTCCCGAAGCGATCGCCACCGTCGTCCGTATCCGAGCGCCTCAGCGCCTTCCGCACCGGATCCGCGATGCGATGAAAGTTCTCGTCGCGGAGCGCGAACCCGACGAACAGCATGTGACGCGTCATCAGCAGTGTCTGCACGATGCCGGCGAGCGCGGCGCACTGCTCTTCGTAGCGGAGGTCGTCTTCGCGGGTGAGCACGATGTCGTCGGGCTGCTCGATCGAGCCGTGCATCTTCAGCACCCACCGCCGGTCGTCGGGGCGCGGCCGCTCCGGCAGGACGCGCACGGGGAATCCGGCCGCCGCGGACGCGTCGTCGACGAGCACGTCGTAGTTCGTCGTCACGACTTCCTCGACGGGCAGTGCGGCCAGCAGCGCGTGCGACGTCGTCGTCGGTGAAGTAATCGGGGTGCAGCGAGGCGAGCATGACCATGCCGCGCCGCGCGCCCGCGACGACGAGCGGCACGCCGAGCTTCGACCGGATGCGCAATCCTTCCTTGATCCCGCGCAGCTCCTCGGCGTCCTCGTCGAGGCGACCGGTCACGAACGTGCGACCCGTCTGATACACGTAGACGACGCGGCCGCCGTTGCTGAGCGGAAGGACGTCGAGACCGAGCTTGCGCTGTCGCGCGGACAGCGGCTGATTGCTCGTGCCGACGGCGACGAGCGAGTCCCGCGTCGCATCGTAGACGAACGCGTCGACCTTGTCGGCGCCCGTGGCGTTCGCCAGGAGGTCGCTGACACGCGACAGCGTGGACTTCACGTCCGCGGCCGGCAGCGCGAGCAGGCGCTCGAGCGTGTCGAGATGCCGTTCGGCGTCGCCCGGCTCGATCGGTTGTTCCATGTGCCCCCTCGACCGGCAAGACACGCAAGTCGCGGGCCGACTCGTTAAGATGGAGGTGACCGGTCAGACCAGCCATGACCAAGCCGCCGCCCACGCACTTTTCGATGATCCGCAACTTCCACCTGGCGGACGTCTTCACGATCGCCAACGGGTTCTGCGGGGTCGCGGCCATCTTCGTGGCGATGCGGTTTCTCACGACGGGCGCGCGCGGATACCTCTACGCCGCCGCGGCGCTGGTGCCCGTCGCCTTCGTGTTCGACGTGCTGGACGGACGCATCGCGCGGTGGCGCCACAAGGCGTCCGCGATGGGTCGCGAACTCGATTCGCTCGCTGACGTCATCTCGTTCGGTGTCGCGCCGGCGAGCATCGCGTTCGCGGCCGGGGTCAACAGCCCGTTCGATGCGCTGGTGCTGCTCTACTTCGTCGGCTGCGGGCTCAGTCGTCTGGCGCGGTTCAACATCACGGCCGAAGCGCTTTCCGGCGCCAGCGGCAAGGTGAATTACTTCGAAGGCACGCCGATCCCGACGAGCGTCGTGCCCCTCGGGCTGCTGGTGCTCGCGTTCTCGCGCGACGCGCTGTACCCGGTCCGGTGGCTCGGCGTGGAGTTCCACCTGGTCGCGCTGCTGTTCCTGCTCTCCGGCAGCCTGATGATCAGCAAGACGCTGAGGATTCCGAAGCTGTAGCGAGGGTGCTAGACTCCGCGTTATTACACATTTGCAGCACCCCGCCGAAGGCCTTTCCGTCGTCGTCCCGGTCTTCAACGAGGAAGACAACCTCGATCCGCTCCAGACACGTCTCAAGACGGTTCTGAAGACCCTTCCGATGCCCTCGGAGATCATCTATGTCGACGACGGCAGCACTGATGGCTCCTGGAAAGTCTTGAGACGGCTCGCCGCCACCGATGCGACGACGGCCGTGGTGCAACTGCGGCGGAACTTTGGACAGGCCTCGGCGATGGCCGCGGGGTTTGCCCACGCGCGATATCCGATCGTCGTCACGCTCGACGCAGACCTGCAGAACGACCCCGCTGACATACCGAGGCTGCTCGCCGCGCTCGACGACGAGCACGACGTCGTCGCAGGCTGGCGCCGCCTGCGGCAGGATGCGTGGCTGACACGATTGCTTCCGTCGCGCGTCGCGAATTGGCTGATTCGCGCCGTGACGGGCGTCAGGCTGCACGACTTCGGCTGCACGCTGAGGGCGTATCGACGCGAGATCCTCAGTGACCTGCCCCTGTTCGGCGAGCTGCACCGCTTCCTTCCCGTGCTCGCCGCCTGGGTGGGGGGCCGTATCAAGGAGATCGACGTCACGCACCATCCGCGGGCGCACGGGGTGTCGAAGTACGGCCCGCTGCGAACCTTCAAAGTGATCGTCGACCTCATCACGCTGAAGTTCCTGCGCGATTTTTCCGGTCGCCCGAATTACGTCTTCGGCGGATTCGGCCTCGCGAGCCTCCTGCTCGGGATCGCGGCGTTTGCTGTGGTCGCGTACCGCGTGCTCGTCCTGCAGCGTCTCGAAGCGACGCCGATGGTGTTCCTCATGGTCATCTTCGTCCTGGTCGGTGTGCTCTCGATCTTCATGGGCTTCCTCGCCGAGATCGTCATTCGCGGCTTCCACGACACGACGCTGAAGCCTGCGTATTACGTGCGGCAGACGATCGGCTTCGACGGCCGTGACGGCGCCTGACGGTCATGTGCGGCATCGTCGGTAACGTCCTCGCGCAGAGCGACCGGTCGCCCGATGCCGACGTGCTGCGGCGCATGGCCGAGCGCATCACGCACCGCGGTCCCGACGAAGGCGGCTTCGCCCTGCGCGGCCCGTGCGGCCTCGGCATCCGCCGCCTTCGCATCATCGATCTCGCGACGGGCCAGCAGCCCATGACGGGCGAAGACGAGCGCGTCTGGGTCGTGTTCAACGGCGAGATCTACAACTACCAGGCGCTCACGGACGAGCTGCGCGCGCGCGGGCACCATTTCCGGTCGCGCTCGGACACCGAATCGATCGTGCACGCGTACGAAGCGTTCGGTCTCGCCGCGTTCGACCGGCTCGAAGGCATGTTCGGTGTGGCGGTCTGGGACGAGGCCGCGCGCACGCTCGTGCTCGCGCGCGATCCCGTCGGCATCAAGCCGCTCTACTACGCCGTGCTGCCCGACCAGCTCGTGTTCGGGTCGGAGCTGAAAGCGCTCCTCGAGCATCCGGCCATCCAGCGCACGCTCGATCCCGCAGCGCTCGCGCAGTACCTCATGCACGAGTACGTCCCCGCGCCGCGCTCGATCTTTCGCGCCATCCGGAAGCTGCCGGCCGGGCACTGGCTGACGTACACCGAAGGCCGCGTGAAGATCGATCGCTTCTGGGACGCGACGTATCCGGAGCACGCGCACCTCGGGGAAGCCGATGCGATCGCACGCGTCCGGACCGAGCTCGACCGGGCGGTGCGCGCGCAGCTCGTCAGCGACGTGCCGCTCGGCGTGTTCCTGTCCGGCGGTCTGGATTCGAGCGCGATCGCCGCGTTCGCGTCGCGCCACGCCACCGGGCGTCTCAAGACGTTCGCGATCGGCTTCGAGGATCCGTCCTTCGACGAATCCGCGCATGCGCGCCGCGTCGCCGGCGCGCTCGGCACGGAGCATCACGAGGCGATCATGGGCCCCGCCGCGGCGCTCGAGCTCGTCGAGCGCGTGCCGGATCTGATCGACGAGCCACTCGGCGACGCGTCGCTGCTGCCGACGTTCCTGTTGTCGCGCTTCGCCCGACAGTCGGTCACGGTCGCGCTGTCGGGCGACGGCGGCGACGAGATCTTCGCCGGTTATCCGACGTACCAGGCGCACCGCGTCGCGCGCCTTGCCGGCGTGCCGATGCTCGGGCGCCTCGCGCGGCCGGCCGTCGAGCGCCTGCCCGTCTCGCTGAACGACCTGAGCCTCGACTTCAAGCTGAAGCGGTTCGTTCGGGGGCTGGCGTATCCGCACCCCGCCGAGCGTCATGCGGCGTGGCTCGGATCGTTCACGCCGTCGGAGCTCGGCGAGCTGCTGACACCGGCGGCGCGCGCCGGGATCGATGGCGCCGCGGGCTACGACGAGGTGCGCGAGACGTTCGCGCGCGTCGCCGGCGCGTCGTGGCTCAACCAGATCCTCTATCTCGATCTCCACGGCTATCTCGGCGAAGGCGTGCTGACGAAGGTCGACCGGGCGAGCATGGCGTGCTCGCTCGAGGTGCGGCCGCCGATGCTCGACCGCGGCGTGGTCGAGCTCGCGGCGTCGTTGCCGCCCGAGCTCAAGCTCCACGGGTTCTCGACGAAGTACGTGCTGCGCCGTGCGCTCGAAGGGATGGTGCCGGACGACATCCTGCGGCGGAAGAAAAAGGGCTTCGGCATCCCCGTCGGTCGCTGGTTCCTCGGCGAGCTCGCGCCGCTGCTGCGCGATGCCTGCGCTCCCGATCGTGTTCGCGCGGCCGGGCTGTTCCGACCGGAGGTCGTCGAGCGCCTGATCGCCGAGCATCGTCAGGGCCGGCACGATCACCGGAAGAAGCTCTACACGCTGCTCGTCTTCCAGCTATGGGCCGACCGCTACCGTCCGAGCTGACGACGCTCGAGCGCGGCTCGCCCGAGCGCTTCGGATATTCGTGGGACATCTTTCACGAGATCCTCCCCGAGCACCAGGAGCAGTTCCGCCGGTGGACGTCGCCGCTGCCCGCGGCCGCGTGGCGCGGCGCCCGCTTTCTCGACGTCGGCTGCGGTATCGGTCGCAACACGTACTGGGCGATGGAGGCCGGCGCCGCGGGGGGCGTCGCCATCGACGTCGACGAGCGCTCGCTCGCGGCGGCGCGGCGGAACCTGTCGAAATTTCCCGGCGTGGAGGTCCGGCGCGAGAGCGTCTACGACGTCGCCGACGCGAGCGCATTCGACATCGTGTTCAGCATCGGCGTCATCCATCATCTCGGCGAGCCCGACGAAGCGCTGCGGCGGATGGTGCGCGCGACGCGCCCGGGCGGGCGCGTGCTCATCTGGGTGTACGGGCGCGAGAACAACGGCTGGGTCGTGTACGGCTTCGATCCGCTGCGCCGTCTGCTGTTCAGCCGGTTGCCGCTGCGTCTCGTGTACCAGTGCTCCGCGGCGCCGACGCTGCTGCTGTGGACGCTGTTGCGGCTGGGGCTCGGAGGCCGGCGCGGCGTGGCGTACTACCAGCTTCTGCGCCGCTTTTCGTGGCGGCATCTGCGCGCGATCGTCTTCGATCAGATGATTCCGCGCGTCTCGAACTACTGGCCTCGTGCGGAGGTGGAGCGCCTGCTCACGACTGCCGGGCTCGCCGACGTGCGCGTCGAGTGGGTGAACCAGGTCTCGTGGGCCGCGGTCGGGACGCGCCCGGAGCGCTGAGCGTCAGGCGTCGAACGCGTGATGCGCGTCGTCGTTCGGCGTATCGAAGTGCAGCCACCCGACGTGAATCACGTGCTTGATCTCGAGGCACACGGAGCAGAAGCCCTGTTCCTGCTCGAACTCGTGCGAGCCGGCCAGCCCGATGCGCGCGTTGCGAACTTCCCGGACGCCGAGCCCGAGTTTGTCGGCCAGACAAGCGTCACAGAACGCGTGGCCCGGGTAGGCCTTCAGGTATTCCGCGGCCTGGAGTCGGACATCGGTGATGGGCATCGAGGTGTTCTCGATCGTGTTTGGTTGAGGCATAGCAACACTGGTACCAGCGCGTGTCGGGCCTGACTGGCCATTTACTCCGCGCGGTTCGCGGGGTTTTCGGCGCCTCGTCGTACCGCTGAGCTACCGCTGGTACGACCGTGCATGCCACACTGACGCGGGGCGTGCCATTTTTCCGCGCTGATCCGTCTGATATGATCCGTTGGCCATGCCTCAGGGACTTCGTGAGCTCGTCGGACGCGCGATGATCGATCCGGATTTCCTCGCGGATCTTCAGCGGGCGCCGTCGGTCGTACTCGCGCAGTTCGAACTCTCCGTCGACGAGCGCGCCACGGTCGAACAGGCGCTCGCGCGGCTCGCGAGCACTCCCTCGCATCAGCGGACGCACGCCCTCCGGAACGCTCTGATCCGGCGCGTGGCCACCTAGGCCGCGCGTTCGCGGGGTGGCGAAGCCGGCCGAGATCGCTGCCTTCCTCGGTGAAGTGCGCGTGTTCGCGCAGGTCGACCTCGTGGATCGCGAGGCGCTCGCCGCCCGGCTGAGCGAGCGGCATCTCCGCCGGGGCCAGATCCTCTTCCGTGACGGCGAGAGCGGCGAGGAGATGTTCGTCGTGCGGCAGGGATCCGTCGTGATCTCGAAGCCGGTGACCGGCGGTGTGGAGCAGGTGCTCGCCCGCGCGGGCGTCGGCGACTTCTTCGGCGAGATGACGCTCTTCGACCGGTCACCGCGCTCGGCGACGATTCAGGCAGAAACGGACGTGACGCTGCTCGTGCTGAACCGCTCGAGTCTCGAGCAGCTCACGGACGCGAATCCGCGCGCCGCGGCGTCCTTCTTCCAGGCGCTCGTCCTCGTCTTCATCGAACGCCTGCGCGCGTCGAGCGAACTCGTCGCCGAGGTCACGCGCTGGGGGCTCGAAGCGACCGGGCTCGACGTGGAGCCCCGGTGACCGAGCCGGGCGTCGCGCCGCCGCGCCGCGCGAAGCTCGAGCTCCTCGTTCGGAAGAGCGACGACGGCTTCGAGATCCGCGAGGTCTCGAGCTCGCTCGCCTACGTGCAGTCCCGCCCGCATCGCGTCGCGCCCGAGACGTGGGAGCTCGCGGCGGTCGATTCGCGCGTCGCGGGCCAGCGCAACTTCATTCTCAAGAACACGAAGACGGAGCGCTTCCTCGTCCTGTCGGAGCCGGAGCGGTTCCTGTGGGACCAGATGGACGGCCGCACGTCGCTGCAGGAAATGGCGACGGCGTACGTGCTGCGCTACGGCGAGTTCGATTTCGAGATCATTCCGAACCTCATTCGGAAGCTGCAGCGCGCGCAGCTGCTGACGATGACGCCGACGTCGCGGCTGCGCCGCGTGCTCGCCCGCAATCGCCGGCGGCGTGTCGCGCAGGCGCTCGAGCGGGCGCTCCTGGTGCTCGAGCGCATCACCGTCGCGAGCCGGCGCATCGAGCCGATGTTCCGCCGCATCTACCGCCTGGGCGGATTCCTGCTCTTCACGCGCGGCGCCGCCGTCGCGTGCGTCCTGCTCGCGGTCGTCGCCGTGATGGCCGGGACGTCGCTCATGCGGAACGCGGACACGGTCGCCGCCGGGTTCGGCTCGCGGCCGCTCATGGCGCTGATCAGCGTGAAGCTCCTGTTCTTCCTCACGCTCGCGGCGCACCAGATCGTTCACGGGCTGGCGCTCGTGCACTACGGCCGCCGCGTGCGCGAGTTCGGCTTCACGTTCCTGCACGGCTTCGTGCCGACGTTCTACGTCGACGTCACGGACATCTTCATGGCGCGGCGCCGGGCGCGCGTCGTCACCGCCGTGTCCGGCGCACTCGTGCATCTCGTGCTCGGCGCGGTGTGGCTCGTGATCGCGTATTCCTCGTCGGCCGGGTTCACGCAGGCGTTCGCCGCCGCTTCCGGTCTCATCCAGCTGCAGGCGTTCGTCATCGCGCTCTATCCGTTCTGCTTCATCGAGATGGACGGGTATCACGTGCTGGCCGACTCGCTGGGCATGCCGACGCTCAAGCAGGACGCGCTGGCGTACGTGGGGCAGGTGCTGCGCGGGCGGGGACTCGGGTCGATGACGCGCGAGAAGGCCGTGTGGCTCGGTTACGTCGGGCTGTCGACCGTGTCGATCGTCGCGTTCCTCGCGTTCAACGTCTGGCTCATCCTCGCCGCCACCGCCTGAGTCAGCGCCGGTCTTCGAGATCGGCGAGCAGCGCGTCCGTGGCTTCGGCAATCGCGATCGCGCTGCCCGCCCGATCGGCGTGCGCGCTGACGGCGAGCGCGGCTTCCTGCGCGTGAGCCGGTAACGCGGCGAGCGCCGCCTGGGCTCGCGCGCGGAGCGCGTCGCCGACGAGCGCGGCGATTTCGCCGAGCAGCGCGACCGCGAGGGTGATCCGGGCGCGCCGGTCAGGAAGCGCGGCGACGCGCGCGGCGGCGGTCGCACGGAGCCGGCTCGAGACACGCAGTCGTGCGTCGTGCGCGGCGACCAGATCGAGCGGCACGGCGCCCCATTCGAACGTGAGCGTTCGCGCGGCGTCCTTCACGAACGGTGCGAGCGCGGGGACGCTCGTCGCCGCGACCGCGGCGACGACGCCATCGACGATCGCGTCGGCCAGCGGCCGGGATGGCTCGTGGTCGACGGCGCGGGCTGTGATTTCGACGAGCGCGCCGTCCGTCGCCAGCGTCAGATGATCCTCGACCGGCGCGCCGAGC
>ORJL011409271.1_pt1 | contig 14139 bp, 10 predicted proteins | sample 1779941 | NCBI WGS metagenome assembly ORJL01 (sample SAMEA104232317, study PRJEB22302) | groundwater metagenome | biome: forest; feature: aquifer; material: groundwater | place: USA | collected 2011-08-07 | depth 5.8 m
ACCCAATTTTTGGAGGCATTTTGGAGGCGGCGGGACACCGTGCCCGCCGCCCATTTTTGGAGGAGGCGGGACCCGACGGCCCTGCAGAAAGACTTCGACCGTGGTCGCCGTGACGCGCGCCTCGACGCGGGTATGCACGAGTTGATACGGCACGCTGTACCAGTTGTGGTCGACCTCGACGTGATAGTCGATGTTCACGCGACACGGCTTCCACGTCGCCAGCTCGTAGCGGCTCGCCGGCAGCGGGCGCAGCGCCGGCCGGTCGAGCTGCTCGAAGAGCACGCGCCGGCTGACCCCCACAATCTGCATCGGCCGGGCATTGACGGCGTCGAGGCACGTGCGAATGGCGGCGTTCAAGTCCGCCAGCGTGAAGAAGGTCCGGTGGCGCAGGACGGCCAGGATCCACCGCTGCGCGATCTGGACGCTGACTTCGACTTTGGGTTTGTCCTGGGGATGCGCCGCGCGCGCGGGCAGCACGATGGCGCCATAGTGGCTCGCGAGATCGGTATACGTCCGGTTGATCTCCGGCTCGTAATAATTCGCGGTCGTCACGCCGCTCTTCAAATTGTCCGGCACCCAGATCGCGGGACTCCCACCGAAGTACTCGACCATGCGGACGTGCGCGCCCACCCACGAGGCCAGGTCCTGGCTGCGCGTGGCCTCGGCATAGATCAGGCCGCTCGCGCCCAGCACCCCGACGAAGAGTTCGACCGCCACCAGTTCGCCGGTCGCCGCATCGACGAGCGATGGCCGCTTCCCAGAGAAATCGACAAACAGCTTCTCGCCGGCGCGATGCACCTGGCGCATCGACGGCTTGAGCACCCGCGCCCAGCGGCGATAGCGCTCGCAAAACTGGCTGTAGGCGAAGCCAGTCGGGTGCGCGCCGCGATACTCCGTCCACAGCAGGTGCAGGGTGACCCCGGGCCGTTTGAGTTCCTGATGCAGATGGGGCCACGCCGGAACGGTCCGGTCCCGGCGGGCCGGGTCGGCCGGGCGCCCGAACAGGCGCGCCGCCAGGGCGGCGTCGTCCAGGTCGTCGGGCAGCGGCCAGGTCACGCCCGCGGCGGTGGCGCGGGCCAGATACGACGACACCGTGCCCAGCCCCACGGCACACGCCTGGGCGATCGCCCGGTGGCTCAGACCGGCCTCGTATTTCAAGCGGAGCAGTTCGCGGAGTCGTCTCATCAGTAGCCGTGTGGCTGCCATCCGGGGGGTCCCTCCTTGCGGGAAACCCCTCAGGATCGCGCACTCTGCCCGATGAGTGTTCAGATCAGCCGGAATCGCTGTTCACGATCCCCGGAATCCGTGTTCACCATGACCGGAATGGCTGTTCACGATGGCCGGAATCCGTGTTCACGATGCCCGGAATCGGTGTTCACGTTGAAACGGAATGAGTGTTCACGATGGTCCGGAATACGCAGCAAAGGCACAAGGGCTGCCCGTTGCGTTATGTGTCCGGATGCATTCGCCGCGATTCCGACCGCTTCTCTCGAAGGGATTCGCCTGGCATTCGATTGGATCCGGTTCGCAACACGAAATCGCCGAGGAGTATTCGGCTTTCGACATGACGGAATTCGTTAACTATGCAAAACAGGAAGTCGGCGCAACCGGAGGAGCTGCTCGGACGATCGCGTGGTCAGTTGCTCGTAGACTCGCAGCCACCAACATCAAGTCGGTCAGTAAGGACCTGTTGATAGCCCGCGCTCATCCCGGGGAGTTGATACTGAACGAGTTCGATTGGCAGCAAATGGGAGGCGGATGGTCGAGCATTTCGCATCATGCGCCTGTCCCACCTCACATTGTTTCGAGCTGGGAGGATTACAAAGCCCTGGCCGGCTCTCTAAGGTTAGAGGCGGAGGCGGGTGCAGCTTGAGGCCAGCGGAAGCATTGTCTTCCAAGACGCATCTGACTCTAAATGTCGCCAAGGATTGGCCACGCGTTTGGCAACACTTTTAGTGTGAGATCGAGCGCAACAGAACCAGAAGGAAAGGTCATCGTCACCGCGTTGACTAGTGCGCACTTGCCTTCGGGCACTGTGGAGGGTGGGAGTGCTACCAGCGACCCAGGCACGAAGGTAAACGGATCACCCTTGAGAGACACTTCGAACTCCTGGTTCGCTGGATTCCACCGTAGTGCTGAGTAATCCGCAATCCGAAGAACGGACTGGCGCAGTGCTATGTGTGCAATTACTCGCCATACATCTTCCATTTGCGAATCAAGTGCCTCGAACGCGTCCCAATATTCCCGACTTTCCGCCGAAAGTTCGGCGCGGACCTTGTTCAAGGTCACGCTCAGGTACTGAAGCCGTCGCACCAGCCTCGTGCCAGCTTCCTGTTCTAGAACCTGACCTGAAGCCAGTTGCCAATATTTCTGGCGCGCCGCAGTGAGTTCAGCCAACGCGTCGGACGACAGCCTAGACTTGGCGGCTAGGAACAGATTCCACTTGCTGCACTCACGAAGTGCAGCTACCAAGGTCACTAGTTGCTCCTCGATGACGGTGGGCGCGCCTGGTCCAAACGGTTTCTCCGGTCGAACAGGCCTCGTCGACAATTGAATCCCAGTTCCTCGAAGTTGGGCGATCCAATGCACCCGATTGCCTGGCATGCAATGGCGATCCGAGTATGGACCTACGGCATCGATGTGAGGAACGAGCAAACGAGGGTAACCTTCAATTCTGCTTCTGACCCACTCGATCATCCCTACTGAGCCTCTATAGACTTGGCTCGCAGCGGCCATGAATCGGCCCCCCTCAGCGGTGCCTGCAATTGGGTCCGCAGCGCGGATTTGTTCCAGGCTATGGGACATCATTAGCAGTTGGGTCGTAATGCTCCCGAAACCAGCAAACACTTCGTTGAGTTGGGTACCGACGGGAGACCACTCATTCATTCCCAATGGAAGTGCTGAGCGCACTATTTCAGCGGCTTGTGCTTTGCGAATAGATAGTCCGAGTTCGCGAGTTGCGCGCCAAACGCTCTCCACAATCAATCTCTCTTTTCCCCAAACAGGGTGTGTACAGCTTTGAGCAGTTTCTCGATAGCTGCTCCTTCGCCAGATCGATCGATATAGCTTTCGGCAGAGGTCTGCCCGTACAGCTCTTGGCGATGGTCTCCCTGTGGGCTGTTCGCGAAAACAACATTGTGAGGGCCGTCCTCATACCTGTAGTGCATCAAATGTTCCCCATCTACCGCGATAGAGGGCGGGTCAATGACCGCGCGCAACCCCAATGGCCCCGCGATCGCGAGCACTCGGTCGGCGATTGTAGGAATAATGCGCATCGCAACACTAGAAAGGGTCTGCTTTTGAGCATCTGCGCGGGCAATTACTGAACCTATCAACTCAGACGGCTCGCTCCCAAAGGATCGATGCCACTGCGTCTGACGGCCGGTCAGTGCCGACTGGATCGCTTCTTCAACAACAGTTAGCCAAGCAATGCTGGCCAACTGCAGTGGGTGGACTGTTCCCTCTAGACTAAAGCCGCGCCGCACTTCTCCTCCTTCCATGACTTCGGAAGGGGTGCGAACCTCCGCTGCTAGGCCTGTATCCGTGAGTGCGAACCAAGTCCGAGTGGCTGTAGGGCAAACTCGTAAGCCAACAGTCGAAGCCACGTCGACGTCTGAACCGAGGTGGTTACGGAAGAGCAGAGACAATAATTGCCTCGCCAGTTCCCAATCGGATTGATGCCTTGTTGGGCGCTTGCTTCGAGATAGCTTGACGAACAGCACTGGATTCTCTGCGGCCGCCTTTAATGCAAGCTCTCTTGTGATTCCAACGTCTTCACCAAGTATCTCGATTGAGGCTTCGTGGTCAACAGACAGTCGCTCTGGAAGCCCAGAGCGCGACAGATAGGATTTGGCCGCGAAGTAGTCCCGGAACGAGTCGTGAAGAAAGACTGTCTCTCGAGTGAATGGCACGGTTCTAATCAGGCCAGCCCTGCTGGCTGACTGAAGAGTGTCTTCGACACTGCGCTCGCCAACCGAAAACCCGCCTTCGCTCCGGAGCGCGTTTAGGATCGCCAACGCCATATCGCTCCAGGAGCGATTGCTGAGTCTGAACTGTCCCCGTTCTACGAGTTGCCGAGCGACCCTCGCTAAGACCTCTTCAACTAGTTCCACATGTTCTTCATCGGGCAGCCTTGCCCAGAGTCCCTGCACGATTGCTGAATACAGCGCTGCCCGAGTCGACACTTCGGCGCCAGCAGACCGAAGCGACAGCGCCATCGTAAACAGAAGGGGATTGGCCGCTAGGTCATCGAGACTACGGGTCACAGACAAAACGATTGACGCATGGTCGGCAGTGGGCATGAGGAGCCGTCCCAGTTCTGCCCTCTTCTCATCGTCAAGTCCCTGCAGTTCAAGGATGGGTATCCCGGGCAAACGAAACCCTTCATGTCGGCGACCTGAGATGAAGATCCGTAGCCTCGGCAATCCATCCGCGAGCTCAACCAGATCTCGTCTAAGTTGGTTCGCTTCTTCAACCGGGCGTTCGGTCAGGCCGTCGACGAGGAGGACACACGATTCGTCTGACAACGCGACGTCGGTGGCGCCTGGCGCGAGCGTCGCATTGGATGTGCGTTCCAGAGTCTCGCGGACCAAACGCCGAATCGACCCCGAAAGGTATTGGGCCGGCGAAATGAACACGGGCAACCCACCACGCTTTGCGACTTCGTACGCGACGAGCTCCAGAGTCGTAGACTTGCCTGCCCCGGTGACCCCGGCGATGGCACATCGAGAGAATGCTTCGACTAGCGTGTCTGCGGAGTAGTTCTGTTTTCCTTCGGGATCTCTCAATGACAGTTGACTCAGCCGAAGCGCGGGATGTTCTGAAGTCGATTGCGAGAGCTCGAGGAAAATACTGGGCGCAGGGGGGGTGGATATTACGGTTGCGCGGAAAGCGTCCGCCAGAGAGCGTGTCCATTGGCGACCGCTATCGATCAGATTGAGATTCAGACCGAGAACCGTCGAGATTTCCTCGCGCGTTAGAGTGCGCTTGACCCGATTTTTTGAACCGCCTCGAACCGAGATCGCTCGAAACAGTTTATCCACACCGGCAATGGCCTGTTCCGAAGTCGCGGGTCCCGACAATTCGGCCAGCCTGAGAACGCGATACTCGGTTGATTCTAGGACACTGTTCGTATCGCCATTGCGCATTCGGAATCGGACGCGCCTCATCACTCGTTCGGGAACGTGGGTCAAGCCGGCTCGCCGGAGTTCCTCAACTGCTGCCGAATGATCCTCCTGTCGCAAAGAATCAAGAGGAGCTCCGATGAGGTCGTGACCGGTCGGGCTCAATTGGGCGTCGGAGATCAGCTCATACGTCTCGATGCTCGGTTGATCTAGGGCTGACCACTCATTGATGATTGCGATCAGCTCTGCTGGAGCAAAGGTATACGGTTCGCTCCTGGCCTTGACCTGTGCCACTCGAACTGGCGACTGCTCAACATTTAAGATGTCAAAATCGACAATATCGTCAGATGACTCAATTCGAATTGATCCAAATTGAGGATTCTCGACAACATCGATGCTAGCCGCAATGACGCAAGCATGCTGGTAGCTGATTCCGCGGATCGTATCGGCGCCGCTCATGTCGACAATGCAGGGTGGTCGTGCTCAGAGGCTGAAAGCGCTAGGCAAGTGCATATGATGACAGTTTTTCATTCTCGAATGGTTACGCGCGAACGCGGCAGCAGTCTGTGAGATTTCCGAGCCGGAGCTTCATTCGATGTGTTTGCGAGTCTAGATCGATCCGAGGGAACATATAGCCCGGCGGCACAATAAATCCGAAGACGTTCTCGAAGTCGAATACGTCTGCCCGAATGCCAAACGCAAACCGATATTCACGGTCATTTTCGTGCGACTTGTGTTTGTTCAGCGTGAGTAGATGCGGCAACGCCCATATCGCCCCGGGCGGGTTGTCAGGCGACCAGTATTGAACCTCGCCGTGAATCAATCGGTCGACGCGGGCGCTTCGGTGGGCCGCAACCGCTCGTTCAATTTTCTGAAAGAACCGCTCGGGTTCGAAGACCTCTACACAAGTCCGGCTTTCGGCGTCGCCAACTTCTAGAGTCGGGTCGAGCGTGGTCGAATAGATGAAGATGTGGTGGCACTTGAATGCATTGATCTGGGCCCCATGCCCTGGCATTGTGAACTGCTGATTGTCCGGAAGGCCGTTCCGCTCTTGCCGAGTGACATCTAAACCGCTCACTGGGAAATAGCGGTGGCTACCCTCGTGAGGGTCGCCTCTCGTCGGATCGAGTTCGTTCTGAAAAAACGTCAGACTCGACCACATCAGTTCGCCCCGCTCTACCAAGGATTCGGCGTAGATACGAGGCAGCACCTTGTACAACGCTTGCGGCAACGACCCGCGCATCTCAGCGACAGGCGGTCGTCTGGCCTCACTTCGACGGGGCTCGAAGATCACGAGGCCTGTTGGTGCGTACGGATAGCGCATGGCTTCGTTGATTGTAAGAGAGGTCGCGCGCCTCCGATGCACGGACTGCTGTGCGAGGTTCGCCTGCCCTCATGACAGAGCATTGCGCGACATCGCGGTGAAGCGCTGTCTGATGCGGTTCGACGACAGCGCCCCCGATAGGCCGTCGTCGCCGGGCTTAAGGAGCCAGTCACGTAAGCCAGGGCATGGTTGGCCGCGTGCCTACGTCCATGGTGTCTTCGCCCAGCAACTGGTGCCCGAGCGACGGATGGACTCGCATTAGCGTGTGTTCAGGGCCCCCAGCACGCTAAAGCTACAAGCCGGTCCCAAAGCGATACCAGCGGAAGAGTTCGAAGACTTCGGTTCGATGCTGATCTTCGATCATGCCTTGTCTCCTCTCGCCGGCCGCAATTCCGACGACATCGGCCTCGGGCTCATCGAAGCGAACGAGGACGGCCCGCACGGTATTGCCCAGGGCAACGTCGAGAAATCGCTGTCCATCAACGCCGAGCAGGTAAGCGCAGGTGTATTCGAAGGGCACACCCTCACCGTCGTGGTCAACACCGTACCTCCGCTCGTCGTCTTCGAGATAGTGCTCTAGGCAGTGAAGGACACCACCGAGATCTTTGGCGGCGCTGCGGTCGCTGAAGGCGACAAGTTTCAACAACGCGTAGAGTGGCAACGGCGCCAGTGGGAGGTTCGGCCCTCCTTCGATCGGAGTGGACACGGCGTTAGGTACGACATGACCGAAGCCCGCCATGTTGAAGATCACCCCGTCTTCGAGTTGCAGACGCCCATTCGGCGCGATCGTCGCGCTGAACGGTAGAAGGTCCAGCAGCCCGCCGTCTCGATGCTGCATCCGATGCGGCACCCGCGTTCGTGTAAAGCCATAAGCGGCGAGGCGGTCTTTGAGGGCATTGAAGTCCGCGAGGTTGGCGATGGTCACGGTCACATCAGCGTCGTTGGTGATCCGGCGCGGTCGCGCGTTCAGAAGGAGCTCTGGAACCAGGGCGCCCACGATGCCGAAGGGAATGCCCAGCTCGCGCATGCCGCGCTCTAGGTCGGTCACGACGGGGACCAGGCTTGGCTCAATTCGCGGCATGATCCAGGACTCTGGGCAAGAGCAACTCGGCGGCTTCTAACGCCTGTTCGGTACCGCGATAGCGCAGTTCGGCGTAGGCCAGTAAATCAGGAGCAATCGGAAAATCGTGATCGGGCCCGCCCGGTATCGCCAGCGGACCGGGTGGTTCGATGACCAACAGATTTCCGCCGCGCGCGGCCGGCTGAGCGACAAGTGCCTTCTGGGTGTCGCGGTCCTCGAGCGCACGAAGGGGTGCGTAGATCTCTGTCTCCTCCGTGCGGAAAAAGTGAGTGCGGCGCTCGGCGGCATCAGCACCAGTGAGCGCCCATGGTTGTGCGTGTTCGGCCATGACAGTCTGCAGACGCTGCCACATGTCCTGCTTTCCGTCAGCGCGAACCTGAAGTCGTCTCTCTTTCAGTTTGGGGCGAAGTCCTTCGACGTAGGCCTGCACCCACAGCGCAATGAGTGCCTGACGGTCACCGACTCTTCGACCGTCCTTGCCGTCGAGTAGAAGCCCGCGAGCAGCCAGGTCGGTCATGCAGCCGCCGACGGTACCAAGGGCCACATCCGCTTGCTCCGCAAGAACGCGGTACGGCGCTTCGGCGAGTTCGGGACGGATGAGGATGGCCATGACTGTTTTGATCCAACCCTTCTGCGGTCGGCCTGGCGCAGGGGCCGGTTCCTTGCGTGGCTGGCGGCCTTCCACGTGAATGAACAATCCCGGGGCTTTGAGATGAGCATTGCCTGCGAGATCGAGATAGTCGATCTCGGCGCGTTCCAGGGCCGCAGCTTGTTGAGGGCGAACGTGTGGCGCTAAGAGCAGGAGCCGGTCGCCAAGGTGATCGGGGGGCAGATCCGCCCGCCGACGGTTCAACTGATCAACGACGACGCCGACGTCCTGGTGGCGGAGATGACGTTTCTCCTCGACGAGATAGCGAACGATTTGCCCGTTCGCCTTCCAGGTGACAACACCGTCGAACCGGTCGAGTGGCCGTGCGGGTAAGCGGATCTCGGCCCCCGGCACCCACTTCTTAAGAATTGGCTGGTATTGGTCGAAGGCGTTCGGACCTTCTGCATCGAACATGTTCGTAATAATACACAGTTCATTAATAATGAACAATAATATTAAATGAACATACCCTCTCTTGGCTCTGAAGTTCATGCGGTGCGGTCCAGTCCAGGTAGGTCCAAGCTCATCATTCGTGGGAAATCCGAGCCAACCTGGGCAGGAGTAATAGATAATGGGTTTTCGTTTTTTCTTCACCTCAGGGGCGGGCATGGGCTTCGAGATCGACTTCCTCCCGGTCGGCGACGGTCAGAAGAGCGGTGATGCGCTTGCGTTCCGTATCGGTAATCTCAACGGTCCCCGCAACGAGCAGTTTGTCTGCGTCGTCGACGGCGGCTACTCGGACGACGGCGACGCGCTGGTCAAGCACATAAAGAAGTGGTTCAGCACCGACAGTGTCGATCTTGTGATCTCGTCGCACCCCGATGATGATCATGCGCTCGGTCTCCTCAACGTCGTCGAAAACCTCAAGGTCGGCGCTCTCTGGATGCATCTTCCCTGGAATCACACCGACGACATCGCGCGAATGTTTAAAGATGGCCGTGTGACCGAGATGGGTATCCGCGAAAAGATCCGGAAGTCGCTCGACGCGTCGATGGACCTTGAGAAGGCTGCGAAGAACCGTGGGATCCCTATCACCGAGCCATTCACCGGCATGTCGTACGCGAGCAAGGTGTTCGTGCTCGGGCCAACCGAGGAGTACTACGAGGGCCTGCTGCCGGATTTCCGCTGCACGCCGGCACCGAAGCCGCAGCCTGGCGTCATGAAACGAGTCGTCGAGGCGGTGAAGAGCGTGGCCGAGGACTGGAACATCGAAACACTGGGCGACCACTGCGAAACAGCCGCCGAGAATAACAGCAGCACGGTGCTCGCCGTGAAGGCGTCTGACAAGGAATGGTGGCTACTCACCGCTGACGCCGGCGAGCCGGCGCTCAACGGCGCGCTCGATTATCTCGACGGACACAACTTCTCTGTTTCGAACTTCAAGTTCGTGCAGATTCCGCATCACGGCAGCGAGCACAACGTCGGTCCAACGCTCCTCGATCGCATGCTCGGCCCGAAGCTCACAGCGGATCAGAAGACCCGCACGGCATTCGTGTCTGTAGCGAAGGAGGCCCCGAAGCACCCGTCAAAGAAAGTGACGAACGCGTTCCGCCGCCGCGGCGCCTACCCATACCGCCCGAACGGCGGACCGATTCACCACCACAACGACGCGCCCGCCCGCGAAGGATATTCGACGCTCGATCCCCTGCCGCTGTTCACGGAGATTGAGGACGACTAGTGGACTTCTCAAAATTCCTCGATGCCTACACGGCGCGTGCGCGACTGCTTCCGGGCTTGGTCACTGTGCTGCCCCTCGCGGTGACAGTCTACGCTTGGAACCCGGGGAATCTCCTCGACTGGAACAGTCTGGGTGCGATCCTTACCGGATTCGGCGGCATGATTCTTCTTTCTTTCATTGCCCGCGATCTGGGTAAGAGCGTCGAGAACAGGTTGTTCAAGAAATGGACCGGCCGTCCGACCGAACTTGCGATCATGCACTCGGGGCCAATGGATCCGCCGCTACTAACCCGCCGTCACGCAGCTATCCGCTTGCTCTTCCCTGATGTTGATATCCCGACCGCTGAGGAAGAAGCCGTCGATCGCGAAGCAGCGTGCAAGCGGTTCGCCACGATCACGACGCTGATGATCAGTCATTGTAGAAATAAGAGGAAGTTCCCGCTGCTCTTCGAGGAGAACTGCAATTACGGCTTTCGACGCAACATGCTCGGAATGAAACCGATTGGCCTGACGATATCTCTCGCGACATCAATCGCGCTGGCTTTGCTGCTGTTCATGGCGTTCTCCCTCCATCAGCACGTTCCGGTGATCGCGATCGCGCTAGAGGCCGTGAATGTCGTGATGCTCCTTGTTTGGTTGTTCTGGGTCAACGAGGCATCCGTCCGAAAAGGCGCCGACCTCTACGCAGCTCGCCTATTCGAAGTCCTCGATACAGTTCGTTCCGCTGCTTGACGTCTTCAAACGGCTTCAGCCTGTTCAAGCGCATGCCGTCTCGGCCATCTTGGCGTTCAAGCGAGTAGCATCGGGAGCGCCGACCTTTCTAGAGTGACTGGGAACTGAGCACACCTGTGGCAGGCAACTTCTGGCTTCGAATCTTCGACGTCGAGCACGGTGCGTGCGCGCTGATGGTGTCGCCAACAGGCGAGCGCATCGCCATGATCGACTCGGGTCACAACGCCACCACCGGCTTCCGGCCCAGCGCCTATATTCGACTCTCGCTGAAGCGGACGACGCTCGATTACCTCTTCATCACGAACGCAGATCAGGATCACCTCAGCGACCTCGAGGGCTTGTGGGAGTATGGCATTGACGTGCGCGTCGCGCATCGCAATCGCTCGCCGGAGGCAAGCATTCTTCGTACGATCAAAGAGAAACAGGGAGAGCTAACGAATGATATCGAGCGATTCCTGAAGGTCCACGCGGAATATACGGGGCCCATTCCAGTCGCGTTCAACGACGGCATGGGCGGCGTCGAGGTTGTGACGTTTGCGAACAGTTATCCACAGTTCCAAGATACGAACAACCTGAGTCAGGTCGTCTTCATCAAGTACGCCGGGGTCTCGTTCCTGTTTCCCGGAGATCTCGAGAAAGATGGATGGTGCGCCCTCCTTCAGAACCCAAAGTTCGTCGCCGAGCTGCTGACCGTCGATGTGCTGATGGCGTCGCATCATGGTCGCACCAACGGCTACAGCGAAGACGCGTTCAAGTTCTGTCAGCCGAGGGTCGTGGTCATCTCGGACAAACCGATCGCGCACTCTACCCAGGAGACGGTTCCGGACTACCGCTGCATCATCAAAGGCGATGGCGTTAGCGTGAGAAACGTTACGCGGCTTCGCCACGTCCTGACGACGCGCTGCGACGGTGACATCATCTTCACCGTCGATCCATCGGGGAACGGCTTCTGGATCGACACCTCCAAGCGCTGAGGGTGACGACGGCAAGCTGAACGTTCGGCGTGGTTGAAGCGCTTCACTATAGGGAATCTCTGGCCATGATCTCAGAAATTCATTCATTCCGATTCGACCTGCCTTTCTATCTGCGTCTACCGGGCGCGGTATTTCTCGCCTGGGATCCCAATGATCGATGCGCGGGCATACTTCCTCGCCAGCGGCTCGGCGAGGTGGCGTTCTCGAAGACGACGCGGCTGGTGCCTGAGGCGCGCCTTCTAGACTCTCGTGTTGGAGCCCCGTATGTGGCGGACAGACGCGAAGTTGTGATGGTCTGCGAGACGCCGGAGTATGGCACCGTTCCAACTTTGCGAATCGACTCTGGACCTGATGGCGGTTGTGCGGAGCTCCGGCCGTTTACCGAGGTGTGCATCTTTTTAACGAATGCTGTGCCACCCGACAGGCAACTCCAGCGAGTATTCGCGGTTCTCAATAACTTTCTTGGCTTCTATCGCCTAGTGACCCAAGATCCTCGTGTCGTCCAGGTCGATCGGGAGCTGGATATTTATCTTGTCGATCGTACAGTTGCTTCGGTCCCTGATGCATTGCAAACGCTGGAGATTGAAGCGTTGTTCGGACAACTCAACTCGCTTCAATTCGCGACTGGCACCGCTGCTCAGGCGAATCACAGTTACCGCCTGAACACCTTGGAAGATCTATTTCCAGGGCGGGTAATCGAACCGCAGTATCTGCAAGCGCTGGCGGTCGGGGTGCGTGAGCAATACGAGATGCCGCTCCACTACGATCTGATTCTTCTGTCGCAATCCCAGCTAAAGCGGCGGAACTACCGGTTCGCAATTCTTGAGGCAGAGACGGCCTTCGAGGTGTATGTGGCGCAGCTCTTGGTGCGGGCGAGGTCCACCCTCGGAGACGATGCGAAGTCGGTCCTAGAGGAACTCGAGAATCCCCGGCGTCTTGGCCTGCTGGGGCAAAGGTTGAAAGGCCTGGATGCCGCCGCCGCCGAATTGCGCAGGAAGAACGGCGGCGAACCATGGGTGCCCTTCATGAATGGGCAACGCCATGCTGATTGGAAACAGGACCTGTACAAGGCGCGTAACCGCATCGTGCATGCGGGGCATAGCTCCGTAACGTTCGACCAAGCCAAGCGTGGCATCGAGGTAGCCAAGGCTGCGATCCATTTCTTCGAATCGGGCCTGCCGGAACTGGCGAACAGAGTCCAGATCTATAGCGGAGTGGCACACTTGGAGAATACTGCCGGCCGCTTGGTGTTTTGAATGACGCTGTTTGGTCGAGAAAGTCTGCGTCAGCTCCTGGGACGATCAATCAACACTCCGTTCGGCATCCAAAGCGTTAAGCTGGTGCACCGAAAACAGGAGAAGGCCTCTCCCCACAGTTACTGACCCTAATGGACGCAAATCTCAACTGGATCGCCAACTTCATCTGGGGCATCGCCGACGACATCCTGCGGGACCTGTACGTGCGCGGCAAATACCGGGACGTCATCTTGCCGATGACTGTCCTCCGGCGTCTCGACGCGCTGCTTGAACCGACCAAGCAGGCGGTGCTCGACATGAAGGCGTCCCTGGACACGGCAGGCATCGTCCACCAGGACCAGGCACTGCGGCAGGCCGCCGGCCATTCCTTCTACAACACCTCCAATTTCACGCTTAGGGATCTCAAAGCGCGCGCCAACCAGCAGCAGCTGAAAGCCGATTTCGAGGCATACCTCGATGGCTTTTCCCCGAATGTCCAAGACATCCTTGAGAAGTTCGAATTCAGAAACCAGATCCCGCGATTGTCGAAGGCTGACGCGCTGGGCACGTTGATCGAGAAACTGCTCGCGCCGGATATCAACCTCAGCCCGGACCCGATCTTGAACGGTGATGGTTCGGTGAAACAGCCCGGCCTTGACAACCATGCGATGGGAACGATCTTCGAGGAACTGGTTCGCCGGTTCAACGAAGAGAACAACGAGGAAGCCGGCGAACACTGGACACCCCGCGACGCAGTCAAGCTGATGGCACGACTGATCTTCCTGCCGATCGCGGACCAGATCGAATCGGGCACCTACCTTCTGTACGACGGAGCGTGCGGCACGGGTGGCATGCTCACGGTGGCCGAGGAGACGCTTCAACAGCTCGCGCAGGAGCATGGCAAGCAAGTCGCAACACACCTGTACGGCCAGGAGATCAACGCCGAGACTTACGCCATCGCAAAGGCCGACTTGTTGCTGAAGGGGGAAGGCGAGGCCGCCGACAACATCGTCGGAGGTCCGGCGCACTCGACTCTGTCGAACGACGCCTTCCCGTCACGCGAGTTCGACTTCATGCTCTCGAACCCGCCGTACGGGAAGAGCTGGAAGAGCGACCTCGATCGCATGGGCGGTAAGGACGGCATCAAGGATCCCCGTTTCATCATCGAGCACGGGGGTGATCCGGAGTACTCGCTCCTCACGCGCTCGAGCGACGGCCAGATGTTGTTCCTCGCCAACATGCTCAGCAAGATGAAGCGCGGGGTCGGAAAGGGGAAAGGCCTCGGGAGCCGAATTGCCGAAGTGCACAATGGCTCGTCCCCCTTTTCCGGCGCAGCCGGACCAG
>ORJL010224388.1_pt1 | contig 14137 bp, 11 predicted proteins | sample 1779941 | NCBI WGS metagenome assembly ORJL01 (sample SAMEA104232317, study PRJEB22302) | groundwater metagenome | biome: forest; feature: aquifer; material: groundwater | place: USA | collected 2011-08-07 | depth 5.8 m
TCAGGTCCTTGGCCGCCTGGCGGCGCGACAAGGTTCCCGCAGCAAGGCGCTCCAAAATACTTTTGTAGCGCCCATCGAAGCCCCGCCGCTCCGTTACCCTGGGACGCCCGATCCGCTTGCCCTGACGCCTGGCCCGGTCCATCCCCGCCTTCACCCGTTCCCGGATCAGCTCCAGCTCGAATTCCGCCAGGGAGCCGAGGAGATTTAGCAGCAGTCTTCCCAACGCGGTCGAGGTGTCGAATTGCTCCCGCACGCTTTTGAAGGAGACCCCCACCGTCTCCCAGACCGCCAGGGTGTCGTGCATGTGTTCCACGCTGCGGAAGGCCCGGTCCAGCTTGAAAACGAGGACGATGGTGAACCTACGCCTCGCAGCATCGTCCAGGAGCCTGCGCCATTCCACCCGGTGCGCGATGTCGTTGGCGGGGGCGTGGTCGACATACTCCCGGTAGACCTCCCAGCCCTGGGCCGCGCAGTAGTCGCGCAAGACCAGGAGTTGGGTCTCGGGGTCCTGCTCCTTGTCGGAGGTGCTGACACGGGCATAGAGAGCGACTCTCACGGCTCCCTCCCGCGCTCCAGAACTGTTTTGGAGCGCCGCAGGGCGGGCGGCTGACTCTCGGCAGCGGATGCTGGTGTATCTCGGGCCTGGGTCGCCTCCAAACGGGCCAAGATTTGGCTGACATAGTCCTGGTCGGCGATAAAGGCGCGGATGTGGCGGCCCGAGATTGGGCAGATGGCCATGAGGAAGGGCTTGCCACTCTTGCGCCCGTAGGTAAGGCGCACCTCCAGCGGTGTTCCGCACACCGGGCAACCGAGGGTCTCATGTATAGGCACCTATACACCCCTCCCTTCGAGATAGGATTTGCAGAGGAGGTAGAGGGCCATCCCCCGCTGGTTCGGGTTCCCTTCGTCGTGCTCTACTTGACTCTGCGACAGGGCAAGGGAGAGGGCCTGTTCCACCACGTCCAACTGGGGCTGCGTGAGCTGGGCTTGGAAGTGCTTGAGCCGCGCACCCTGGGCCTTCTGCCACGCCTGCAAGTGCGCTGCCATGTCCTCCTGGCCCATGGATGTGAGGGCCTGTAGACTACGCGCCGTCTCCGGGAGGATGGCAAGAACGTCAGCTTCTGGAAGCTTTGCCATGACCTCCCTAAGCAGTTCCGCCCGCAGGCCGAGGTCGTCCTCCCCCTGGATCCGGTTGAGGGCCTGGGAGAGTAGAGCGGCTTGAGAGTTATCCGCCTCCACCACCCCGCAGGGTGCAGCGGGATAGCCAAGCGCGCGCAGGACGCTCAGCCTTTGCGCCCCCCCGACTGTCTCGTAGGCGTCCTTTCCCACCTCCCGGACGACTAGAGGCACAACCAGCCCGAAGCGTTCGATGGAGCGGCGCAGGCGGAGGTGCATGGCACCGTCCATCTGGTTCGGATTTCCATCAGGAACAGTGATCTCGCTCAGTGGGATCTCACGCGTCTGCATGCGCTACCTCTTTCTTGGGATACGGGAGCACGGGGACGTGCAAGCGGTCCCGGAGGGTGTGGTCAAGAAGATAGATGTAGCGGTGTTTGCGACTTTGGGAGATCGTGCGGACGGCGATGCCATGCTGGGCGAAGTGCTCGACGGAGTGGCTCCCATACGCATGGCTCAGTGAGCGCGAATGGCGGGCTTTTCCGTCCCCGCTGTCATAGAGAGGCATCGCCTCGGACAGTCCCGTGTAGAGCCAGTTCGTGGCCTGATAGATCGTCCCCAGATGCCCCTGGCTGGGGTCGGCGTAGCTCACGAGAAACGATACCCTGGTCTGTTTGCGCAAGGCCCGCAGGACAACACCCAGCACATAGGACTCGCTGTTGGGCGGCAACTCATCGGAGAGCCACAGGCGGGAGAGGACCAGGCAGTCCTCCGGCTTCGCGCCATCCACCAGTCGGTAGGCATTGGCGGGCCCCACACCCAGGGTAAGAGCGCCCAAGAGCCTGCCCTGGTGGAAGACGCCGAAGGCTAGGCAGGTGCCCCCCGGCAGGGAATGCAGATAGTGGTGTTCGACCAGAAGGGCCTTGGCGACGGCGATAGGGATAGGAGACACCCAAAGGGAGTGGAGCGCCGGGGTCGGAGTCGCACCGCCCCTTGCCTGCTGGGTTGCAGGCTGTGCTCCTTGTACACCACCGGCGCATGGCATCTTCTCAGTGGACATCAAGGCATCCCTTTCACGACGGGGTATACTTCTACCGCGTCGACAAGGCCAGGGGCTCCAGGAACGAAGAATGCCCTGTTGACCATCAGCATCGGTGAACAGAGAAACGAGACAATGGGGAGGTGAGCCCCTTGATGTTCATTCCGGAGGAGAGCCCCAGGTGGGGCGGGTTCTACGGGCCAGCAGACACGAAAGAGATGGAGGGAGTGCCGATACTCACCTGCCCCATGTGCGGCGGGGCCGGGCGGATTGTGGATTCTGGCGCGGTCGACCGCGCCCATGCACAGCGTGCCGAAGACGATCGCCAGCTACGCGTGCTCTCCCTAGAGTTCCAAAGCGCACGGCAGCAAGGCGAGTCGATGGTCCTCGATCTTCTGAAAGAAAACAAAACGGATGATGCCAAGGCCCTGGCAAGCGACGCTGGCGCGCTGTGGACGATGAAACTTTGGGCATTCGACGAAGACTATGTCCGGGGCCACTTCCTCTGGCTGCTCAGGAATGTCCGGGAGTCCAATCCCAAACTAAGTTGGGAAGACTTACGGCACATCACTTTGGCCCTGTACCCGCAAATGAAGGGGGACTGGACATCCTGGCAGGCCTTCCGCATGGCGTGTCTTCGGGCAGAGCCCCGGGGGCTCGGAATCTCCCAGATCAAGCATGTCACGGACCCGGTCAAAGGCGTGATGGTCCGGCGCATCCCCGTGGAGTATCTGACCGCGGGTGAAGTAGAGGACGCGCGCAAGCCGGGATTCTTGTTCCGGCACAGAGCGCGGCAAATCCAGAAGGAATTGGGGAAAGAGCTGTACGACATGCAGAACGAGGCCAGCACAGCATACCGCCAGGACGGTGATGCGTTTGATCGGGACATTGGCAAGCTGTACTGGGACCTGATGCTTAAGGCAGTTGACGAGAAGCGGCAGCGAGGGGCCGTATCCGCCGCGCATCTGGGGCGGCTTCGGAGGGTTCGAACCCTTGCGAAGGCCACCGTGTTGGCGACCTCGGGCGGCAAAGGATGAACCGGCCAGGCACTCGTTGCAGAAGGTAGGAGGCCGGGGCCCGGTTTATCTCCCCTGCTGCCTGCTCAGGCCATAGAGGATGGCCCCACCGATCGCTGCCGGAATCACCCAACCGGGAGGGTCATTGTCGAGACAGCTGGAGTGGGCCAGGCCCTGCATGAGCTTCGCCGCCAGCGCCCTGTCTACCACGCCCCCCATCGGCTTCCCGCACTTGGTGCACGGATGCCCGTCCCATGCAGCCTGCAAGGGGAGAAGCGCCTGGTAGTCCGCGTACATGTTCCGGGCAACCTCCAAGACCTCCTGGAGAGTCGCCTGCACCGCGTCCCGTTCTGCCCGAAGCTGCTCCCCCTCTGCTTGGAGCCTGGCCAGGTCGTGCAGCTTGTCGGCGGTCTGCCGCGCCGCGAAAGAATGGGCGGCCTTGTCTGCGTGCCAGCGGGCCCTCCATCCCCTGGCCTGGTCCTGCGCCATGGTCGCCTCTTGCCGCGCTGTTTCCAGTAGGCTTTGCAATTCTGTCACCTGTCGGACCCCCTCGTCCCTCTGTGCCTGCACGGCGTGAAGGTTATCCACCACCTCCGTCAGCTGCTCCCCGTCCAGTTCGGCTGTCAGCAGCACATCTCCTGCCACCGTGTCGAGCAGGTCCTCGAGTGTGCGCACCTTCTCTTCCAACTCCCGGATCCGCCCGTCCTTCTCCCTGGCCTCACCCGTGACGGGCTGGGAAGGCTGGGCGAGAACCACCGCTGTATCTCGGGGACCCTTGCGCAACTCCCGCTGCACTTTGTACACCGTGCCCGGTGCATATCCCTGTCCAATGACCTGTGCACTGGACGCTCCGCTTCCGAGCAACTCCCGGACTTCCTGCATCGTTCCCATAGAGAGTGTCCTCCTGTCGTGTCCCTGTCCTGCCTCGGGAGAGGGGACAGTTTGTGCCCTGTACAGTAACCGCGGGCACCGGGAAGTCAACGCCGCTCCCATGGACCAGCGACGAGTCGCCCACTGGACCTTGTCGCCAGCTGTGTATAGGCGGTGTATAGGACCGAAGGAAGGCGGAAGATTTTGATGAGTCTGGCCGCGCAGCCGGACCGGAAGGCCTTGCGAACCGGACCGAGCCCTGCCCTATCCCTGGCGCAGGAAGGTGGGGCATAAGGAGGTCCTAGAATGTGCTGGCTCGCCTGATTTATCAGCGCTCCAAAACGCGGATGCTGGTCAGCCTAGGCGAATAAGGCGTAAAATAGGCGGCACCAGAAGGACTTGGTTGTGGGCTTCTCGGATGCCAGTGAGCTTCAGGCCCTGCTTATCCAAAGCCTAGCCAACGTGCACTCGACCCTAGCCTGGGAGGGCCAGCACTGAACGGCGAACATGACAGCGATCTAGCGAAGGTCGCCCCTGTTACCAAAGCGGTCTCAGTGGACACTTCCTCCATGCTTAGTCGCTTTGCGGGTGAGAGAGGAAGGATACGGTTAGTTGAAGCAATCAAGGCACAAAAGATTGTTGGTCAGGATGATACCTTAGCCTATTCACTCAGCGAGTGCGTCCAGCTTCGTCAATTGGCTGCTGGGGAGACTGTTGTCGACCAAGGTGCATTTGACAACGACATTTATCTCATCCTTTCTGGACGCCTCTCGGTGCGAGTCAATGGGCGCGAAGTAGCTATTCGAGAAACTGGAGTGCATGTCGGAGAGATGGCATTGGTCGATCCGGCCGCTAGACGTTCTGCGACGCTGGTTGCACTTGAGCCCACTCTGGTGGGCATCATTTCGGAGTCCGAGTTCGCAAATATTGCAGACGCCCATCCACGAATATGGAAGGCGCTGGCTACTGAGTTAGCAAGTCGTCTAAACCAGCGAGGCAGATTCCTGCGCCGGCCTAACGATCAACCCCATGTATTCATTGGCTCTTCCAGCGAGAGTCTGCCAATCGCCAAAGCTCTGGAGACATCGCTACAGGGAACAAACATGCGAGTTACGGTCTGGAGTGACGGTGTGTTTGGTCCGTCACACTTTCCAGTTGAGGACCTTCAACGTAAGGTAGACTCTTCAGATTTTGCGGTTCTCGTAGTAGGAGCCGAAGATAGGATCATAAGCCGAGGCCTTGAGTCGACTGCGCCGCGAGATAACGTTATTTTCGAATTAGGGCTCTTTATGGGCGCTCTCACGCGGGAGCGCACTTTTTTGACAGTACCCAAAGGAATCAAAATCAGAATCCCGTCAGACCTGCTCGGGCTTACAACTCTAGCATTCGACCCAGACGTTGCTCCGGCAACCGTGGCGGTTGCGCCCATCTGCATTGAACTAGCAGCCGCTATTGGGCGATTAGGTCCGAGGTGAGGTGCCTATCATGAGCCTTGGCGACGACTTGCACGCCCAAGTCGTGGAAATCTTCAAACGCGAATGGACGAAACGAAACGGTCAGGTCGTTCCTGAATCCGCCGACCTTGGACTCTCGAACGACGCTGTTGCCTTCGATGCGGCAACGGTGTTGTATGCAGATATCTCTGACTCAACGAAGCTTGTTAACGACTATCCATGGAACTTTGCTGCCGAGATCTACAAAGCCTTTCTCCTCTGCGCAGCAAAGGTGATTAGCGACGAAGGGGGAGTCATCACAGCTTATGATGGGGATCGAGTAATGGCGGTGTTCATCGGTAACTCGAAGAACACATCTGCGGCCCAAACTGCGCTGAAAATCAATTATTGTGTCCAGAACCTCGTTAACCCTGCGTTGAAGGCGCAATACCCTGATCGGGCCTACCAAGTCCGACACGTGGTGGGCGCTGATGTCAGTTCGGTGCGTGTCGCCAGAACTGGAATAAGAGGATCGAATGATCTCGTCTGGGTCGGCAGGGCGGCTAACTATGCAGCAAAATTGTGCGCGCTTCCAGATATGTTTCCCTCATACATTACCGCTGATGTGTACAACGCTTTGGCAGATTCTGCAAAATTCTCAGACGGTCGCCCGATGTGGGAACAGGCCACATGGAATTCGATGGGTGGCTTTAAGATCTACAGGTCTACATGGTGGTGGAAGGTTTCCTAGCAGACACAGCGGCTCATCCGGGCTCGTAGAAGCGCTTCAGAACCGGTCCCTTGCGTCTCGTGCTTTGAAGGGACTCGGAGTTGTCTGCCAAGGTTGGCAAGAAGATCGGTTCTTTATTGTCACATGGCTCGCAGAGTTCTATCATCGGGATGGCCGCTGACGCCTCACCCGTCTGTGCTAGGAATGGTGCCACTCCCATGCTTACCGGCGAACTTCGCAATCAGATTGACCGCATCTGGGACGCTTTCTGGTCGGGCGGCATCTCCAACCCGATGGAGGTGATGGAGCAGATCACGTATTTGCTCTTCCTCCGCCGCATGAACGACCTCCAGGAGGGAGAGGAGAACCGGGCCGCGCGCTTGAAGGAGCCTGTCCGCCGCATCCTCCCGGAAGGCAAAGACCACCTGCGCTGGTCGCGGTTCAAGAACTTGGAGTCCCGCGACATGTTTGACCTGGTATCCACGCAGGTCTTCCCCATGCTGCGGACGCTGAACGGCAACAGCAAGGCGTACACGCGCAACATGAAGGACGCGCGCTTCACCATTCCGACGCCTGCCTTGCTGTCCAAGGTGGTAGACCTGGTGGACAAGCTTCCCATGGATGACCGCGATACCAACGGTGACGTCTATGAGTACATGCTGAGCAAGATAGCGACAGCTGGACAGAACGGCCAGTTTCGTACACCCCGTCACATCATCCGGCTCATGGTCGAAATGACCGCGCCCAGGCCCACGGACATCGTGTGCGATCCCGCCTGTGGGACATGCGGCTTCCTTGTGGGCGTGGGCGAGTACCTGCGCGAGCGCCACCCGGAGATATTCCGAGACGAGAAGCTGCGCGACCACTTCCACAACCGCCTGTTCCACGGCTTCGACTTTGACAACACCATGCTCCGCATCGGCAGCATGAACATGCTGCTCCATGGCGCCGAGAACCCGGACATCGTCTATCGGGACTCTCTGGCCCAAGACCACGCAGGCGAAGAAGAGAAGTACACCCTGGTTCTGGCGAATCCGCCCTTCGCCGGATCGCTGGACTACGAGAACGCCGCCAAGGACTTGCTCCAGGTGGTGAAGACCAAGAAAACGGAGTTACTGTTCCTGGCCCTCTTCCTCCGCCTGCTCAAACCAGGGGGACGGGCTGCCATCATCGTGCCCGAGGGTGTCCTCTTCGGCTCCACAACCGCACACAAAGCTCTGCGCACGATGCTGGTGGAAGACCAGAAGCTAGACGCAGTGATCAAGCTGCCCAGCGGAGTGTTCCGGCCCTACGCCGGGGTATCTACGGCCATCCTCCTATTCACCAAGACGAACTCCGGCGGTACGGACAATGTGTGGTTCTATGACGTGCAGGCGGACGGCTTCAGCCTGGACGATAAGCGGTTGCCCCTCCTGCTGGAGGACAAACTAGGCCCCATCCCTACCCAGCTGCTCACTAGTGAGGATCAAACCAAGAACAACCTCCCGGACATGCTGGCACGATGGCAACTGCGGAACACCACCGAACGCGGGAACCCACGCACGGCTCAGAGCTTCTGCGTGCTCAAGGCGGACATTGCAGCTCGGGGCTACGACCTGAGCCTCAACCGCTACAAAGAGGTTGTCCATGAGGAAGTCCAGCACGCCTCCCCGCAGGACATTCTTGACGACCTTCTAAATCTAGAGCAGGAGATTCAGGGGGGACTGGGAGAGCTGAGAGGGATGCTGCGGTGAAGAACGAGTGGAAGACCTACCCTTTTGAAGAGGTCATTGCCGACGTGACTGGCGGAAATCCGAAGACTCTTCAGAGTGAGTTCCTCGAAAAGGGGCGCTATGCCGTCGTCGATCAAGGCAAAGAGCTTATTGCCGGCTTTGTTGATGATGAAAGCCGTCTTTGTCATGCTCCACTCCCTGTAATTATCTTTGGGGATCACACATGCGTTTTCAAGTTCATAGATTTTCCATTTTGCCTCGGTGCCGACGGTGTTAAGGTTCTGAGGCCGAAGGTTGCAGCCGACCCAAAGTATCTTTTCCACTTCCTACAGATGCTTAGGCTTCAACAGGGTGGCTATGACAGGCACTTCAAATACCTCAAACGAACCGAAATAAAGCTTCCTCCCCTTCCTGAGCAGCGCCGCATCGTCGCCATCCTGGACCAGGCGAACGCGCTGCGGGCCAAGCGACGTGCGACACTGGCAAAGCTGGAGGAACTGCCGCAGGCGATCTTTCTGGAGATGTTTGGGGATCCGGTGACGAACGCAAAGGGATGGAAGATTCAGAAGCTGGGAGCAGTTGGAAGTCTTGATCGTGGCGTTTCCAAACATCGCCCTAGAAACGCTCCTGAGCTTTTGGGAGGCTCGTATCCGCTCATCCAGACTGGCGATGTAGCAAACTGTAACGGCTACATTCGTGAGTATTCAAGCACCTATTCTGAACTGGGACTCCGCCAAAGCAAGATGTGGCCAGCAGGTACCCTCTGTATCACTATCGCTGCGAACATTGCAAAGACGGGCATTCTTACTTTCAACGCCTGTTTTCCTGACAGCGTTGTCGGTTTCTGTGCGAAAAACCCTGCGACGGTGGAGCTGGTTCGCGTTTGGCTCTCATTCATTCAGAAGACCCTTGAAGAAAGCGCGCCTGAGTCTGCCCAGAAGAACATCAACCTCGCGATTTTGCGTAACTTGGACATGCCTCTACCTCCCCTTTCGTTGCAGCTTGAGTTTGCGGAATGTATCCGGGCCGTAGAAGAAGTAAAGGTATCCCAGCGAGTCCATCTATCAAAGCTGGAGAACCTATTCGCCTTCCTTCAACACCGAGCATTTCAAGGAGAACTCTAAGTCATGGCACCCTCGACCCACCTCGTAACACTGCCGGGCTTGATACTTGAGCGTGGGTTCTGGCTGTACGTTTTGCGGGCAGAAACACTGCATGGTGAATTCCTGTATGTGGGCCGGACGGGTGATAACTCTTCGCCTTTTGCCACCCAGCCTTACCAACGCATGGGGCAGCATTTGGGGCACCAAAGGACGGTAAACATGCTACGGAGGTACCTTGAGGCCAGGGACATCCGGCCAGAGCATTGCAAGGCTCTCCATATGGTATCCTACGGGCCGATTTTCCCTGAGACCATAGGTAAAGATATGGCTTTGCACAAGCCCGTTAGGGACATTATGGCCGCTTTGGAAAAGGCCCTTGCTGAAGCCCTCAGTGAAGCCGGGTACAACGTGTTCAATACAGTTCGTAGCCGCAAACCGCTGGACACCGAGCGGTGGGGAGTGGTTCGGGAGGCCTTCGCCGAGTATTTCCCTCGGCTTAATACGGGAGCTAACTAGGGTATGGCGACCTCTGAAGTCCTCCAACTGTTCAACGAGCTTAGAAAGGTTAGGAATGAGGCAGCTCATGGCTTCACCACGCCTGAAGAGGTGTCTGGGAGGCTCAAGAGCCTTGGCCTAGACGTGGACCCCTCCAAGGCAAATGATTTCATTCGTGCCGCATCCCTAGCCGACAACAACGGTGCCACAATTCCCGTCCCACACTTTCTCCTTGAGGTCTTGGAAACACTTCTCACCGGGCAGCGAGCGCAAGTCATTTGTGATCCATGGGCAAGCCTGGGCACTCTGACTAGAGTCGTTCAGGACGCTACAGGCTGTGATCTTGCGTACGCGCTGACTCCGAATAGTTGGAACCTTGAGATGGGTAAGGTCTTGGCTCCGAGGGCTCGGTGGATCCTAGCAGACCCCTTGGAGGCGATCGACAGGATTCCAGAGCAGTTTGATGTTGCTGTAAGTATTCTCCCTTGGGGATACAGACTGGCCGGGCGGACATCAATAGTTGGACCTGAAGGCCAGCGCGTTGAGATTCGTGATGACTTTGGTGGAATGCTACTCGCCGTTACAGCGAACAAGCTAACTGACCAGGGTATCGGTCTTTATGTTGTTCCCCCATCCTTCTTCACTTCAACTCGAAGCGTATTAGGACAGTTCCAGGACCTCGGCTTAGCTGTTGAAGCTGCCCTAGCTCTGCCGTCAGGTAGTTTTGGGCAAACGACGATGCTCACCGCATACCTCCTTTTTATCAGGAAATCTCCATCACGCAGTATGTTCGTCGCCCAACTTACCACGGACGCAAGAACTAATTCTCAGATACTGACCAACCTGCGGGAACGCCATGAAGGTGGCGCTATTGAACTCGGTCGTTTCGTCGACCCAACTTCCTTTAGGGGCATAGATGTCATTCGGCTTAGGGAGAGGTTCGCGCGAGCTAAGGAGGAGCAGGGTGTCGCTGAGGTGGCGTTGGGAGACGTGGCGAGTTCTATAAACCTAGGTAGGACTGATGAAGGGTTCGCGTTCGAGGAACTGCCCAATGCCCTATATATCCCTCTCGTTGGCAACAGCGCCGTGGTTGACCGGTTGGACGATCTGAAGATTAAGGCACAGAACTACGCGCAAGTCGTTATTGATCCCACCCGGTCGAATGCGACCTTCATCGCTAGGTTCCTGAACACTGAGTTGGGACGGGAAGGCCGTGAGCATAGCAAGTCCGGCGCCGTTATCTTCAAGCTGACAAAGCAAGCCCTCCAGAAGCTCCCTGTCCTAATTCCTGACCTCCAAATGCAGGCGGATATCCTCGCTATCGACGCCCGCATCGTTAGGGAAAGTAACATTCTGCTTGGTCTTGAGATCGAGCTGTCAGAAATTACTGATGCGCTGTGGTCTGACCCCAGAGGTATCGGTGAAGTAGAAAAACGTCTGGCCACATTCTCAAAGAGCCTCGGCGGTAAGCTACGCGAACATACAGCCGAAAGCCTAGAAGAGTGGTTCGAAACGCTGCCGTTCCCGATGGCCTCCATTCTTCGACTATGGCAGGCAACCGGGGCACGGGACTTTAGGACGAAACACGACCACTTGCTCCATTTTTTTGAAGCTACGGCGGAGTTTTGCAGCATCATTGCCTTGAGTGCCTTCATGACCGAGAACGGACTGCCCCGAGTGCTGCAAGATAAGATCACCAAAGCCCTTCATGCCCAAAGCCTCAGCCTTGAGAGAGCTACCTTTGGTACGTGGAAAGTCATATTGGAGGTCCTAGGCAAAGAAACCCGAGAGATGCTAGAGGCAAGTAGTGATTGGCAACTGGCATGTGGTGCATTGTTTGCCGATGTTTCACTCAAGGTTCCAGAGATGATAGGCGACAAACGACTTGTACAGCTTCTGGCTAGGACGAACAAACATCGAAATGATTGGAAGGGCCATGCCGGAATTCTGGGGCAGGAGGAAGCGCGGCAGCGGAACGACATACTCATGGGAGAACTTCAGGAGCTCCGGGACATTATGGGCGACATGTGGAACTCTATTGATCTTCTGCACGCTTTCCAATGTCGCCCGGTGCACGGCGTCTTTCAAAATGACGTCACCCTCCTAAAGGGCAGTAACAGCGAATTCCTGAATGAGACTAGGGACATGGCCACCTGGCTGGATGTGGAACAGCTTTATCTATCACAACGCGATTCTCCTCATCCGCTGAAACTGCTCCCTCTCATTCAGATGGGGCCGTCACCGGAGGCCGCGATGAACGCTGTTTACTTCTTTAGTCGGGTAGACAAGGACGGACTCCGTTTCATCTCCTACCATTTCGCAAAAGAGCCGGAACGACGAGTTTCCCTTGATCAAGACCTGAAGCTTCTATTTGAGCCGCCCTCAAAATGAGTAACTTCACCTTCCTTCGGAATGAATGGCCGGAGCTTTATGAAGCCTCCACAAGGGCGGAGGCTCTTGCGTATTCTGATTCCCGTACCTCCTGTTTTTATGCACGGCGGGCGCTGGAATTGGCAGTGGACTGGCTGTACCGAAACGACCGCTCCCTCAGGTTGCCCTATCAGGACCACCTGAACGCGCTCATCTTTGAGCCAACCTTTCGCACGGCTGTCGGGCCCGCGGTCTTCAACAAGGCGAAGCTCATCAAAGACCTGGGTAACCAGGCCGTCCACAGCCGGAAGCCCATCAGCGACATGGATGCCCTAACCGTTGTTCGTGAACTCTTCCACCTTTCCTGCTGGCTTGCCCGTACGTACGCCCAAAGCGGAAGGCCGCCTGAGGCGCTCTCCTTCGATGTGTCGCTCTTGCCCAAGACGTCGCCCGTGCCTCCGCAAACGTTGACGCAATTGCATCAACTGGACGCACTGCTATCCGAAAAGGACACAAGACTCAAAGCGACCCTCGCGGCGAACGAAAGCCTTGACCAGGAACTAAAGAGGCTCCGCGATGAGGTAGCCAAAGCGAAGGCGGCCAACGCCTCCAAGCCGGATACGCATGACTACTCCGAAGAGGAAACGCGGGACTACTTCATCGACCTCTTGCTGAAAGAGGTAGGCTGGCCGCTGGACAAGGAACAGGACCGAGAGTATCCGGTCACTGGTATGCCGAACGAGGAAGGCAAGGGCTTTGTAGACTACGTGCTCTGGGGGGACGATGGCAAACCGCTTGGCCTTGTGGAAGCCAAGCGCACCAGGCGCGACCCACGCATCGGCCAACGGCAGGCCGAGCTGTACGCGGATTGCTTAGAAAATCAGTTTGGCCAGCGGCCAATTATCTTCTATTCCAATGGCTATGAGCATTGGCTGTGGGACAGCGCGATCTATCCCCCGCGATCTGTCCAAGGTTTTCGCACAAAGGATGAGCTGGAGTTGATGATCCAGCGCCGTACAACACGGGTATCGCTTTCTACCGGAGGAATAGACGGCGCCATCGTCGAACGGTATTACCAGACGCGGGCTATCCGCCACATTGCTGAGTCTTTTGAGAAATACCATGCACGAAAGGCCCTTCTGGTCATGGCGACGGGCGCGGGGAAGACACGCACGGTCATTGCACTCTGCGACCTCCTCATGCGCCGGGGGTGGGCAAAGCGGGTGCTCTTCCTGGCAGATCGCGTCGCCTTGGTCAAGCAAGCGGTCAACGCCTTCAAACTGCATTTGCCCTCATCCTCTCCGGTCAACCTAGTGACAGAGAAGAACAAGGATGGCCGAGTCTACGTATCCACTTATCCAACCATGATGGGCCTAATAGATGAGGCTCACAACGAGGAACAGCGCAAGTTCGGCACTGGCTACTTTGACCTGGTCATCATTGATGAAGCCCACCGATCCGTTTACCAGAGGTATCGGGCAATCTTCGAATACTTCGACTCTTACCTTGTCGGCCTTACGGCCACCCCCAAGGACGAGGTGGACCGGAACACCTACAGCCTGTTCGATCTAGAAGTGGGTGTCCCGACAGATGCCTATGGTCTGGACGAAGCAGTGAAGGACGGCTACCTGGTTCCGGCAAAGGCGGTCTCCGTGCCGCTCAAGTTCCAGCGGCAAGGCATCCGGTATGAGGACCTCTCAGAAGAGGACAAGGAGCAGTGGGATGCTCTGGAATGGTCCGAGGACGGCGAGATCCCTGACCAGGTAGAGGCCGAGGCCGTCAACAAGTGGCTCTTCAACAAGGACACAGTGGATAAGGTGCTCGCCCACGTCATGTCACGCGGTATCAAAGTGGCAGGTGGGGACCGCCTGGGGAAGACCATTATCTTCGCCAAGAACCATGACCACGCGGAGTTCATCGCCGACAGGTTCAACTCTAACTATCCTCACTACAGGGGCGAATTCGCCCGCGTCATAGACTTCCAGGTGCCTTATGCACAGACACTGATCGACGACTTTTCCAATCCTGCGAAGAGTCCCCACATCGCCATCTCCGTGGACATGCTGGACACCGGCATAGACATTCCGGAGGTGGTCAACCTCGTTTTCTTCAAGCTCGTGCGCTCCAAGACCAAGTTCTGGCAGATGGTCGGACGGGGCACGCGGCTCTGCCGGGACTTGTTTGGGCCGGGCAAACACAAAGAGTACTTCTACATCTTCGATTACTGTCAGAACTTGGAGTTCTTCAGCCAGA
>ORJL010687088.1_pt1 | contig 14136 bp, 14 predicted proteins | sample 1779941 | NCBI WGS metagenome assembly ORJL01 (sample SAMEA104232317, study PRJEB22302) | groundwater metagenome | biome: forest; feature: aquifer; material: groundwater | place: USA | collected 2011-08-07 | depth 5.8 m
GACAAAAGCCCTTCCATGCCGGCCGGTGGTTCCACGTTGCCGCCGAGCGCCTTCTTCATTGCGTCATCAAACTTGCACGGCTGCGCTGTTTCCATCACAACCATCGGCACTCCCTGATGTTTCATGCCGATTGCCGCGTACATCGCGACGGCAGTGTGCGGGTCGATGATGACCCCGGTGTTATTGAAGATACGCAAGATCGCTTCGTTGGCCTGCCTCTGACGCGTGGCGAAAGAAGTGATGCCGGACTTCGCCCGAATGGCCGATATCCTGTGCGACAAATCAAACTGCCCCGACTTGTCGAGCGCTTTCCACAGCTTCGCAACCTTGTCAGCATCGCCACCGAAGACGTCGTAGATGAATCGTTCGAAATTCGACGCCCTGGTGATGTCCATCGAAGGACTCGACGTCACGAGTGTTTTCTCTCTGGGCTTGTAAATGCCCGTCGCGAAAAACTCGTGAAGCACGTCATTTTCGTTGGTCGCGAGAATCAGCCGACGAATCGGCACCCCCATCATTTTCGCTACCCACGCCGCGTAGATGTTGCCGTAGTTCCCTGTCGGGACAGCAACGTCGATTACTCCACCATCACCACCACGAACCCGAGAGTAAACCCAGAAGTAGTAGATTACCTGAGCTGCAATACGCGCCCAGTTGATTGAGTTCACGGCACCGATGCTGTACATCTCTTTGAAACCAGCGTCAGCATTGACCGCCTTGACCACATCTTGGCAATCGTCGAACGACCCGCGAATCGAGATGTTATGAATTGCCGGATCATTGACACTCAAAATCTGAGCGGCCTGGAATTGGCTCATCTTGCCGTGCGGAGAGAGCATAAAGACACGGATGCCTTTTCTCCCAAGCATTGCGTGAATAGCCGCCGAGCCGGTGTCCCCCGAGGTCGCCCCAAGAAGGTTGAGCTTCTTATTGCGCCCGAGAACAACTTCGAAAAGATGCCCGAGCAACTGCAGGGGTAAATCCTTGAACGCCAACGTTGGTCCGTTGCTCAGCCTGGCGAGATACATCTCTCGCCCAAGGTCGCGCACGGGAACAATGTCACCTGGATTGTCGAAACCTAGGCCAGCGACGTTCTTGAAGACCTCCGGGGTATAAGCTTTCGCTATTGCCCCCCAAAGTTTGCTCCTGTTGATGTCGGGAGCAAATTGCTCCATCACGAAACGAGCGACATCCTGATACGAACCGCTGGCGTGTAGCCGGAAATCTCCCTCATTGGCCCGGAAAAACTTCTCCGGAACATATAGCCCTCCGTCTGGCGCCAATCCTGCAAGCACTGTGTCTGCGAAATTGACTGCCGGTGCCTTACCGCGAGTTGAAAGGTACATTTTGTTTTCCTCTTTTTATCAAACCTGGTTGAAAAATTTGAAACAACTGCACATAGTACTACATCATAATTAAACAAAGGTCAAACTGAGAAATCCCCTCTATTTATACCCAACTAGTGCATTTCTCTCAAAATACGCTAGACTATATAACTATGGATGAAAAAATAATTGGGTATTGTGTGAAGTGTAAGGAAAAGCGTGAAATGAAGGATGTTCAAGAGGTTGAAATCAAACCTGGCCGTCCTGCCGCAAAAGGTACGTGTACAGTGTGTGGAACTGGAATGTACAAAATCCTTCCTTCAAAGAAGTAGTTTTTAATTAATAGAAACAAAAACAGCCCGACGAAAGTTTGGGCTGTTTTTGTTTAATTTGATATAGTATTTCAAAAATTTGAAGGGCCATTAGCTCATTTGGTAGAGCGCGTCCATGGCATGGACGAGGCGACCGGTTCGAATCCGGTATGGTCCACTTAATTGACAAATCAACGATGTCATGATAAGATAAAAAGAGTTAAGTACGAGCCAGGCGAGTTCGCTTGCGCACATTCTATTCACTAAACTAAGGAGGGTGCTATGCACAAAACTGGGCGACTTTCATTATTCGCTTTATGTGGGCTCATTGTTGTTGCCTTGGCAAGCATGAATGCCTGGCATATCCGCGAGCTCGCTGAAGTCGAGACAAAACTAGATTCCGGAAACTGGGAATCAGTTGAGGAAAAAATGAACAACCTAAGGGCTAGGGCCTTTTGCCACAACCTTGGCGGATGGAACGAGGTCTATCTCACCGAAGTTGCGCTACACGATTCCATTTCGAAAATCTACAATAGCGCTATCTCTCGCGACCAAAGCAACGCTCGCCTTATCGAACCAAAAATCGAGAAAGGACCAGTTTCTGTGGAGGCTATTAACGGCCTAATTTTCGTTGCCCACATTAATCCTTGGCAAGATTGCGTGCAACGATACGGCATCTACAGAAAGTACTGATGCTTCGACTGACCTATCCCCTCAAAACCGCCCCCAATATTCTTTGGTAGGGCGGTTTTCATCTTCACCCCCCATGTTCGCTCCTAAAATGCATTCAACTCTATCTAGTTTTCATTTTTAAAAACATTGCGGAGCGCGACGGCGCGAGCATAGTAATCCGCCAGCAGGCGGATATACGCGTTTTTAAAAATGAAAACAAAAGGAAATATATTGATTATTCCCCCTTTTCAAGCTACAATTCAGCAATCAAATTAAACACGTGTCCGTTAAACTCCGTATAAACAACCAAATAAGAGCCCAGGAGCTACGCGTTATTGATGCCGAGGACGGCAATCTAGGCGTTATGTCGTTTGCTGACGCTTTGGCACGAGCAAAAGAGAAGGGGTTGGATTTGATTGAAATATCGCCTGACATAGTCCCACCGGTTGCAAAAATAATGGATTATGGTAAATTTCAGTACGAGCAGAGCAAGAAAAACAAGAAGATTAAGGCCCACGCTCATGTGACCGAGACCAAGACCGTTCAGGTCAAAATCGGCACATCTGAGCACGATTTAGGCATTAAGGCTAAGAAAGTGTCTGAATGGCTTAAAGACGGGCACCGCGTCAGGGCGGACCTCTATCTCGCAGGAAGGGCAAAATACATGGATGAAAAGTTCCTAAAAAGCCGTCTTGAACGCATTCTTGTTCTAATTAGCGAAAACTATAAAGTTGCAGATCCTTTCAAAAAAGCGCAGAAGGGGTATAGCATTGTTCTAGAAAGAGAGGGTAAAAACGCAGGAGCAACAGAAAAACTAGAAAATGACAAAAACAAATAAATCAATAACAAAAAGACTTCGCGTAACGAAGAACGGTAAAATCATAGGGCGCAAGCCAGGGTTTAACCATTTTAATGCTAAGCAGAGCCGTTCAAAACAACTCGCTGGAAAACGCGGTGTGGAATTTTCTATGACCAATAAAGAAAAAAGTCGCTTCTTGCCTGGATTAAAACAAAAATAATTAAATAATATGACAAGAGTAAAAAGAGGTGTCACAGCCAATAAAACAAGACGTAATGTCCTTCAAAAGGTAAAGGGTTTTCGTTTCGGCCGTTCAACCAAAGAAGCAATGGCACACGAGGCTTTGGTTCACGCTGGAAAGTATTCTTTTGCTCATCGTAAGGATAAGAAAAATGACTATCGCCGTCTTTGGACAGTGCGTATCAATGCTGCAATTCGTCCTTACGGTCTTTCTTACAGTAAATTCATCAATATACTTAAAACAAAGAATATTGAAATCGACCGAAAAGTTATGTCGGACATTGCTGATACAAAGCCAGAAAGTTTCAAGCGTCTCGTAGAATTCGCAACATCAAAGTAATTCCGTTTTAAAAAATAAAAAAATCCGCTTCACGCGGATTTTTTTATTTTTCTTTTAACCATTACTGCTTTAGTCTTTCTTGTTGTTGAGCTTTTAGTAACTCCTCGTCGCTTAATACTTCCGGTAGTCTAGTTGTCTCCCCTCGTGCTGACCTGTCTTTTTTAACTTGCTCTATAACTTTTTGAACAAGGATTTTTGGATCGGATTCAAAAATAATCTTATTATTTACACGATTACTTTTATCCATAATGTTTTTTATAACTTCATCCATATCCCAATCGCCTTGTAAGATGCCTATTGGCTTATCGTCTTCATAAGCAATAGTAAATTCATGGACAGTGCCAATACGCCCACAACCAATGATAATTGCTTCAGCTGAGCGGGTTAAAAGAAGATCGCGACCAGAATAGCCAAACCCTGTATAGACAATTATGTCATGGTAATCAACCGGCAATCTGTAGACTTCACGATGCTCTTTTTCGTTTGCTGCGGGAGAAAACCCAACAACGATACCACTTACTTCTTTGGAACCCATCGCTGCCCACAAAGGAAACCCTGTCGTTGCTCCGTTTTCTAAAATAGCTCCTTGTAGTGCAATTTCTTTACCAAGTGCTTTCGCTTTTTCCAATGCTCCAATACCACAGTGCGCTGTCTCGGCGGCCCCAGAAACACATAATCTTATTCTGTTGTGAAAATGCTTATCGTTTTCTTCCATATATTTTTATTTTTTTAATTATATCAGAAATCAAGTTCTACGGACTCACCCGCTTGTGGAGCATAAGCATTAAGACCCAAATAATCACGCAACCGCTGAACAAAAAACATAGTTGTCTTTGGTTCACCGTGAACCACAAAAATTGTTTTTAGAGTATCCGCAGTCGCTTTTACAAATTTGAATAAATGATCACCGTCTTTATGAGCAGAGTACCCAGAAATGTTCACGATGCGTGCTCGAACATCGATATCTTCACCATTTATCCTTATTTTTTTTGCTCCCTCTTGGAGCATTCTCCCTGGTGTACCAGCGGCTTGATAACCAATTAACAAAAGGGTGTTCTTTGGATCACCTAAGTAATGTTGTTCGTGGTGAACAATTCTACCTCCGTTTGACATACCGGAACCCGCAATAATTATCTTTGGGTTTGGGTAATCAATAATTCCTTTAGACTCTTCTGTGGTGGGTGTTAGTTTTAATCCTGGGAAATTAAAAATGTCATCACCCCCATGAATAATACCTAGTGCTTCTTTGTTGAAAAAATCCTGACTCTCTCGGTAAACTTTTGTCACCTTTATTGCAAGCGGTGAATCTAGAAAAATAGATATTGGCGGAATTCTTTTGTTCTCAACAAGATTATTTATTTCAAGCAAAAGATCTTGGGTTCTTTCTATTGAGAACGCTGGAATCATAAGCACCCCCCCAGAACTTATCGTTTCTTCGATAACCTGCTCTGTTCTCTTTTTTCTTTCATCTACGCTTTCGTGATTTCTATCGCCGTAAACGCTTTCAATGACCATGTAGTCTGCGTCTGTTACTGCTTCGGTATCACGAAGCAATGGTGCGGGAGAATTACCAAGATCTCCAGTAAAAAGAATTTTCTTACCATTGTATGTAATCTCTACCATTGCTGAGCCTAAAATATGTCCGGCATCTCGGAAAACAACAGAAAAATCACCAATTACTATTGGTTCATGGTATTTAACCGTCTTCCATTGCTTCATCGCACGGGTAACATCTTCCTCGTGGTAAATAACAGGGTGATTGTCGCGTTTCGCTTCTTTCCCCAAAACACCGAGACTATCTACTAAAGAAAGGTCACTAATTCCTTTTGTTGGCGCCGTTGAGTAAATATCACCACGAAAGCCGTCCTTAACGAGCTTTGGAATACGGCCAATGTGGTCAATATGAGCGTGGGTAACAAAAAGAGCGTCTACTTCAGCGGCATTATATAAAAGCGGGTTAAGATTTCTAGCGTCACCAATTTTACTTCCTTGATATAGACCGCAATCAACTAATATTTTTTTACCACCAGCCTCGACAAGAAAATTGGAACCAGTTACTTCACCAGTTCCACCATAGAATGAGAGTTTTAATTTTTTGGTCGTGGTCATTCGTACAAATACAGATATTCAAAATTCTTTCCGTCAGTCTATTCTATCATTCAAAGTAGAAAAGAAAAAATCCTGCCCTGCAGGAATCTTTCTTAGGGTTACTTAGTGAAGTTAGCCACTAGCGTAGTAATACGTGGGTGCCCGCTACACTGCACCAAGGTGTAATGTAAGCCAAAGCTCCCGGAACTAATGACTTGATCTAGATAACCTCCCAAATAACCCTGCTTAAAGCGTATCACCAGAAAATATGTTTGCAATATTGACCCCATTAGAAATTTATATTGGAATGGACAGAAAATGAAAATATCTTTATTTAACAAACTATTTTGGATATTCACTATAAAATACCGTCTATTTCTAACGGGGCAAGCCCCACTGCTGAAAAACTTATTTCTAAATAACACAACCAGTAAAATAGATTGATTTTATGTGGCTAATTGGCTTTTTTATTTTTGTTTTAAAAAACAGAAACACTAGAAAGCTTCATTTGCGTAGATAAAAGGAAAATTTTGACGTTCGTAATCAAACAATTCTCCTTCTTTGAAAAATCTTTTTAGCTCTGCTTCTGCTGATTCTTTAGAGTCTGACGCATGAACAATATTAGACTGACCACTCATCGAAAAATCTCCACGAATAGTTCCAGCTGGAGCTTCGTGTCCTTTTGTCGGGCCGACAACAGTACGAATAGCTGTAATCGCGTTAATTCCTGTTATTGCCAAAACAACAACTGGAGTTGCCTTCATGTATTTTTTTATTCCACCAAAAAATGGTTTTTCTTTTATATGTGAGTAGTGCTCTTCAAGAATCGCGTCTTCTAGTTGAATCATCTTAAGACCAACAATCTTCAATCCCTTTCTTTCAAAACGATGAATCATTTCACCAAGAAGTCCACGCTGAAGAGTGTCTGGTTTAAAAATAATAAGTGATGTTTCTTTTTTCTCGTGCGCCATAAATTATAGGTTAAATTAAACGTTTAAAATGTTTTTAAAATACTCTTTCAAAACACGTATAATTTTCTGCTGAAGAAAATCGCGCTTCAGTGGACGATTGCGCGATATGATTCCAGCTGAATCAACTATGCTCGCGTCGTCACGCTCCGCAATGTTTTGGAAGAGTATTTTGGGGTAATTAAATTCAAAAAGACAAAACAACGGCAAAACAGACTGTTCGCCCAACAACATGGTTGTGTAGGGCTTATCCTAACAAAAAACAACCACATCCTGCAACATTAGAGCTAGATTCCCGTTTGGCGATACTTTTGAACAATATGATCCTCTACTTCTGCGCGAGGGGCGCCAAATTTTTGATACGAGGCTTCTTTAATTCTTGCCGCAGCAAATGAGTCCCCCGCTCTTGGCGCAATCGTTTCAATATTAAAGGCTCTTGCCGGTTGCCCCTTCATCAACATCTTCATATATGCGTTGTAATTATCTAAGTTCATTAGATCTCGCGCGGAAAAAATTGGGGAAAGTTGTTTCTCTAAAAATTCTGCATCTTCACTACCGACACGAAACAACGCCATTGAACCAACGTTTCCAAAAACAGCATTTTTTGTTTTTTCATCAAGCTGTCCAATGAACTGATGGGCAAGATTAAGAGATAGTCTGTATTTTCTCGCCTCAGAAAGAATTGTGGAAATAGAATCAGTAGTAATATTCTGGAACTCGTCCACATATAGATAAAAATCGGCTAATTTTTCTCCGAGAGCATCCACACGAGAAAGAGCTGCGATAAGGATTTTCCCAACTAAAATAAGGCCAATCAAGTGCGCATTCAAATCCCCTAGTCTTCCTTTTGATAGGTTAACTAAAAGGATTTTTCGCTCATCCATTATCTGTCTGAAATTAAAAGATGATTTTTCTTGAGCGATAACCGGACGCATAATATCGTTCGATAAAAATGGGTCAAACTTACTTGAAATATACGGAACAAAGTTTGCGAGCGATTGTTCCCCACTAGTCTTAATTGCATTGGCCCAAAACTGCGTGACTACTGGATTGTTACAGTACGACAATTTCATATCTCTAAAAGATTTATCAGCTAGAACACGCACGATATCAAGAAGTGTATTACCAGATTCTGGGTGCTCCATCACCAAAAGAGCTGAGTTTCTAAAATATTGTTCAAAGGCGGGTCCACCAGCCACCTTCATATCAAATAATTTGTTAAAAATAGAAATAAGCTCGTTAACTACAAAGGTCTTCTGTTCCGGTCTCTCAAGGTCATATTCAAGCATATTAAGCCCCATCACTCGCTCTGTGTGTGCTGGGTCAAAATAAATAACGTCTTTTTCTCTCTCTGGCGGAATACTTCCTAAAATATCTTCAATATCTGTCCCGTGCGGATCAATCATACACACACCGTGCCCTGCTTTAATATCTTGAATAATCATATTCTTCAAGATTACCGTCTTACCCGTACCAGTTTGACCAATAACATAGAAGTGGCGCATCCTATCTTCACTAGTAACAAAAATTTTCCTCTCCTCTCCGCGGTGTTTGTTTATACCAAGAAGTGTTCCTTCGGTTGGAGCATCAAGCGGAGCTGGCGCTGTCGCCGAACGGGCTTGTTTCAACTGTGGAGCCGAAGAAACTTCCTCGGGGAAATGAAACATAGTCGTAAGCTCTTTTAAATTTAGTGGCAATGGATAGTCTTGGGAAAAAAGCCTATAAGAAAATTCTTGAAAAAGTTTTAATAAATCATGACGCCTTAATTGCTTAAACTCTATTCCGTTACCACGTGTATCTGTGAACTGATTGAAGGCGGACTGTAAACCACCCAAAATTTCTTCGGCCCGTGCGGTAGTTTCAGCTGAGGCAATTACTCTAATGTTTGTGTTAACAATCGTACTACTTATTTTTTCTGTAACATGTTTTATTGCTTCATCGTCAATAACGTCTTTACCGTCAATTTTTTTAGGAGATGGGACCCCCATAAAAAGCTCTTTTGCAAACTTACCAACTTCTTGTCCGACCGTATACGGAACATCTGTCGCGTCTTTTGCCGACATTCCCCGCTTTAATTGATCGAGCACCCCGCCATATTTTTTTAGAAAATAATCTCCGACAGGAGAAACAGAAAACTGAATCGCTGCACCTTCCCCCTCCTTTTTAAGTTTTGAAAAAACATTAAGGATAACTGGTAGTGGGTCGTGATCAAATTCCGCATATGTTTTTATAGGGAAGACCTGACTTTTTGTAAATGCACCATACGCCCCAACAGAAGCACCGTTTTCGTTAAAAATATTATAATCGTCTTTAACCTCTCTAATTCGAGCTTCAGGATACAAACCAAGTAATTGTTTTTCTAAAAGTTCACTCTTATCTTCTGAAACGGAAGCGTAAAAAACTATCTCACTACTCCAATTTGATAAAGCAATCTCAAGTGTAAAATAATTTCTACCAGGAAAATTGTCCCGTCCGTCTGAAATAGAGAGCATTCCAGCGTAAAACTGTTCCATTGTTGTCACGAGCTCCTTAAATCCTCTTGTTTGGTTTTCGCCGGTTGCTTCTGGGAGAATGATTTCATAAAGACGCATATGAACCGCTTTCCAAACCTGCTTATCTTTTTCCAAATCGGAGACCTTACCCGCACTTTTAACGTATTGAACGAGTATTCTGTGAAAATCATCCGTGAGGTGAGGGTTGTCCATCTTCTCTACAACAGATATGGCATTTCTGGCACCTCTATCAATAAGGATACCGAGAAGCTCCTCCATCTGTTTGTCGTGTTGTTCTGGTTTTAGCTCAAGAACAATACGGTCAACCTCTTGCTCTGGCATGACTTTCTCTGGATGTAGAACTTCGGCGACCGGTTTTTCGGAATATTCTTTAATTATTTCTTTTGGGATGTCTCTTAGTGGCGCTTCTTTCTCACTTGATGCAGTTTGCTCTCGGTGTGCCAAACGTTCACGCAAAAAATCAATTTCCTCTTGCGGAGTCGTGAATTTTTCATGCCCTTCAGCTTTAAAGTTTAAAACCATTACGGTTTATGATACCGCGGATAGGAGAAAGTTGAAAGATATTTTAAATTAATTTTTTGAACAAAAATACTGTGGCCACGTTGCTGCGTCTATAACATTAAGTGTGTAGCCAGACGGACATCCATCGTACATAGGGCGGTAACCCTTACATAGTACTAACGTATTTTCTTTTGTAGCTTGCCAACCACACAATGTTCCTGAATCTGGCCCAGTATCACTAACAATACTACTCATCCATCTACCACCGGCGTAAACATCACTGGCATAAACATAACCAGCCTGCACATAATTACTAGCAAACATACGGCCAGCATATACATCACTAGCCTGCACATATCCTGGTTGATAGGTGTTACCACCTTCGGTCGCATACCACCTCCAATTATTTTGAGAAGCATTATAGAATCCAGAATAACTAGAATGCATCATTAATGTGCCCAAATTATTATTCGACGAATCCCTAAAATTAGCTCCGCCCCAACCATTTTTTGTCCCCCTAATCGTAGCTGCTCCATAATCTCCAGTGGAACCACCTGAATCAATAATTCCTCCGGCTGGTAATGTGAGCCCTCCAACACTTAATACTCCAGATTTTGATTGGGCTGTGGAGCTAATATCGATGAGATTTGGTGCAGTGAAATTACCTGCTTTGTTTTGAGTTGTTGCGCTGGTGTTGATAGGCGGTGGTGTATTTCCGTTTGGTGGAGATTGCGTTGGCGCTGTCCACGCAGAGACGTAAGAAACTCCGAAAGATAGAGCAAGAGCTAAAAAAGAAAACATGAGGGCGTTTAGTAATTTTTTATACATGTTATTACACTTCTTGATTACTGAGTAATTGGTTTTACTTCGATTTGAATCTCGCTTGCCGTGAACTCCGCCAGTGTCTTAACGTTATTTGTCGCCGTAACATTAATAATGTCACCAATTTTTATTTCTTCTATACTTGCTTTACTACTTGCGTACGGCTGAGGAGGTGGCGAATTCTTCCCTTCTCGTACCGCTTTCATGAATTCATCCATCTCAGATTGCATGACCTTAGGGTCTTTTTGGGAAAGACTGTATATTCTAGTGTCGTTATCTATAAAAACAGTTCGTTCACCAAGAGCAATATCATCAAAAGGATTATTAGACTGCACCTTAATAGTAATCCGATTTCCATCAATAGCTGTAACATTCCCCAAAAGAGTTTTAATATCTTCTGGGGTAGTAAAGATACCCCCCAAACTACTTTCTAACACAGTCTTTTTTGCTGCATCAAAACCCTCTTGATAAGACTTGTTGCCTGCTTGGTTGAAATAAGTAAACGAGAATCCTCCCCCAAGAAGAAAACCTAAAACCAATACTCCTAAATACTGTTCTGCGTGACGAAGATTTGTATTTTTTTGCTGATCCATATTTATGTTTTTTACTATTAAAATTAAAAATTACTTTTTTCTGTATTATATAACACTATTTAAAACTCAATAAACTTGACTCTGCAATCAGCACGACAAGTTGCTGGGCTTTCTCCTTTAGATGGCTGACATTTTCCATCACCACAAGAAGTTCCCGTTGAACCATTTACTGAACTACAGGAGGCGTTCGCACCGTTATATTCACCAGCACAAGTCCATGTCCATGAAGATGGTGTACCGCCTTCTGGCAAAATATTAATATTTGTTGGTAGCACTGTGGGTCCTGGCAACCCGACCGTATTACAAAGATTAGATGTTGGTTTTTTTTGGGTTGGCACTCCATTTGCCGAACCACAAACTCCGTTTATTGGTTCACGTACAGTAACGGTTATTATTCTTGAAGGACAATCAGTTGACCACGCCCCTTTATTATCTTGTGCCCTAAAATAAACAGTGTATACACCGTCATCAGCAAAAGCATAATCAAAATTAATAGCATTACCGATAACCGGGGCTCCAGTACTACAATTACCAATTCTCCATTCGTACGCCAAAATAGTATCCCCGTCATTAGGATCAGTGGCTGTGCCAATAAATTGCTGTGATTGATTTTCGGGTATTGTAATCGAAATCGCTGGACTTGTGATTGTCGTAGTTGGCGCTTCGTTTAATGGATCAACTAAACTAGTTACGCCGTAACCACTACCACTCCATGAAATCCAGCCAATAACATCAGACCCCCACGAATAACCAGACGCTGAGGTGCCGGAAAAAGATACCCCGTAAGGACTACCGTTTGTAGCTGTTCCAGATAATTTTATCCAGCCGTCCCAACCACCACTCGCCGAGAGAGCCTTCGCCCATCCTGAAACCAAACCAGTGGAAAGATTAATTACTGGGGAACATGGAGAAGAGGGGCATCCTGAAACATCAGCGCTATTAAAAGAAATCCAGCCAATATTTTCGCTCCATGCGTACCCCGAAAAATTACCATCTAAAACATTAACTCCATAATTAGACGTTGCACACGTATTTTCGTTGGTACAATTAAATGAAATCCAGCCAATATTTTCGCTCCATGCGTACCCCGAAAGCGCATCTCCAACACCTGCTCTCGCCACATTTGCAGTTTGTGCTGGAAACAAAAACTGCATAATAAAAAGAACGCCCAAGAAAAAGGATAGATTTATTATTTTATTTTTATAAACAACAATTTCCATAAACACAATAATCTAAAAAGTAATACTTCTTTTAGATTATTATAGCTCTAAAAATAGGTTGATGCTAGTCCACAAGAGTCACAATTTCTGCGCCGTCTTTTGTTATAAGCAAAGTGTGTTCAAAATGTGCTGAACGCTTACCGTCTTCAGTGTGAAAAGTGTATCCGTCTTTTTCGTCTAAAGTTACCTTTGGTGAACCCTCATTTACAATCGGCTCAAGCGCAATAAGCATTCCCTCTTTAAGCAGTGGCCCAGTCCCACGTTTGCCATAGTTTGGAATGTAAGGTTCTTCGTGTGGATGCACACCGAGCGCATGCCCGCCCAAAATTTTAACAATTGCAAAACCTTCAGTTTTTACGTATCTTTCAATGACTTCTCCAATATCGCCAATTCTTGCTCCTGCCTTCACAACATTCATCCCCCGCACCAGTGCTTCCTTTGTCGTTTCAACGAGTCTTTTTGATACATCATCAATCTCACCAACGGCGACAGTTATCGCGCTATCAACAAAAAGCCCTTTATGGGATAACCCTAAATCAAGCCCAACGATATCCCCGTCTCTTAAAACACGGCTTCCTGGAATTCCGTGGACAACCTCACTATTAACAGAGACGCATAACGTTGCGGGATATGGTCTATCAGAACCATCAGGTGTGTAGTTCAAAAACGCAGGCTTGTCCCCCTCTTTTGTAATTAGTTTGTAAGCAATTTGATCCAGTTCTTTTGTCGTAACTCCGGCTTTTGCAGAAGAAGCCAATACCTGAAGAATTAGCCCGAGGCGTTTCCCTCCTTCGCGAACAATGTCTTTCTCTTCTTCGGTTGTTATTATTGTTGCCATAAAAAGTAATTTACAGTTTTTAATTTCAAATTTTAAAATAATGTATCAATGAGTCAATTTTTAAATTAAAACATTAGGAAATTATTTAAAAATTAAAAATTAGACATTAAAAATTTTTGCAATAATCTCCTTGTAAACATCTTCCACTGACTGTTCAGCATCTATGTCAAAAAAATCATGATTTTTGCTCTGACTCAAATACATAACAGCAGGAACAACATCGCTATCAAACCAATTAAGTCTTTTCTCGATGTCACCAATTTTTTTATCATCATTTCTTCCTCGAAGAGCAAGTCTTTTTTCTGATTCCTCACGAGAAACATTAAGGTAGATTACCTTGGCCCTCCCACGATTGTAGAAATTTAAAGCCGTCTCCAAGATATATGTCTCAGGTAACGTTCTTGGTGTGCCATCAATAAAAATATGTTCGCCTCCTTTTATATTCTCCAAAAAATTATTTGCCCACATCCAAACAGCCAAAAAAGATGGTTGTAATTCAGCTTTCTCGGCAATTTCCCTAGCCAAAACATTTGAGTATCCATCCTTGGAAAGAAAGTCTCTAAAGCGCGCGCCTGTTTCAAGATAATAACTCGGTCTCTTTTCAGAATCATGTTCCTCCACATATTTTTTCAACAACTCAACTTGGGTTCCTTTGCCACATCCAGAGCGGCCGATAAATATAAAAGTTTGTAAATCCATTTTAGTTAGCGTATTAGCTGTTAGCTTTGTAAATCCTATCAAAATATTAAGTAGCAAGATAGCTGAATTAGATTAATCAGCAAATAGTCTTAATTTCTCTTATCTTCTTATCTAATGAAGCTAGTCGCCTAAAAGCTACTTGCTACCTTCTTAGTACTCTCTCATTGAAACCTGAGCGTCGATTTTTTTAACCAAATCAAGAACAAC
>ORJL010697674.1_pt1 | contig 14136 bp, 19 predicted proteins | sample 1779941 | NCBI WGS metagenome assembly ORJL01 (sample SAMEA104232317, study PRJEB22302) | groundwater metagenome | biome: forest; feature: aquifer; material: groundwater | place: USA | collected 2011-08-07 | depth 5.8 m
CTGCGCGCGCTGGAGGCACGGGTGCGCGACGGAGGGTACGTATATGCAACAGTGCCATTTGGACCATGGGAGTACACCGATTACAGCCGCTACCCGCACCGTGCGCACGTCTGGGAGTTCGATCAACATGATCTGCACGAGTTGCTGGACTGTAAAGGGGCTACTGCGGAGGTAACGATCTCGGCGATGCCTTACGGGCATGAGCCAAACACGGACGAGTCGCTCGGGTGGTGGGTGATCGAGTATCGGGTGACGCCGGAGACGCGTGGGAGGCTCGGCGCGATCGACATGGAGCGCAAGCTCTGGCTCCAGCGCCCACGCCAGACGGTGTCTGCGAACATTATCGCTGGCCCAAATAGCGAGGAGACGCTGCACTGGTGTCTGCGCGCGCTGGAACACGTGGCGGATGAGGTGCTGGTGGCGGACTGCGGGCTGTCGGCTGAAGCGCTGCGTGTGCTCGGTACGTACGACTCGCGTCTTCGAGTGGTGCCGGGCGTGGATCCAAAGACCGAAGGGTTCGAGGCACCGCGTAACCTCGTGCTGGGGCAGGCAACGCAAGATTTCGTGCTATGGGTGGACACCGACGAGAAGCTCCTGCAGCCCGAGCGGCTGCACAAATATCTGCGGCGCAATGTGTTTCAGGGCTACTCGATCCGGCAGCACCACTTCGCCGTGGATACGGCATTCGAGCCCGATCTGCCGGTGCGGCTGTTCCGCAACAATGGCAAATTGCGTTTTTATGGTTGCATCCACGAGCACCCCGAGAGCGACATCAACGAAGGTCCGGGTCGCATCATCGTGCTCAACGATGTGCATATCGCGCACAACGGGTACCTGATCGAGAGTGGGCGACAGCGGCGCTTTGAGCGCAACTACCCGCTGCTTCAGATGGACATCCAGAAGTATCCCACGCGCAAACTTCAGAAACATTTCATCATGCGCGACAACATGCTAATGTGCAGTTACGAACTGAAACAGAACGGCGGCCGCATCACGGAATCAATCTTGCAGCGCTGCCGCGAAACCATCGATCTATATCGCGAGCATTTCTTGGGTAAGGGTCACTTCACGAACTCCGATCCGCTGCAATATTATTCGCAGGCGGTCGGACTGCTTGCCTCGACGACCGGGGAGGGAATCGATTTCGCGTTCCAAATGGCGGCGGATAAGATGGATGCCAGCGGCAAGTTGAACGGCGTCGTCAAGGCGCGCTTCGCCAACATCGAGGACGCGCAGGCGGAAATCATGCACCGCGTGCGCGACGTGGCCGAGCCATACAGCAGGGCGTACTACTAATATGAGTGTCCAGTCGCTTTCTTACACATCGGTGACGCGAGTGAACTCCGCGTTTCCGATGATCACGTCGGTTTCCAACATCACTAGCGGCGTCGTCGCCCAATACGCGGATGACGCCGAGGCGGAAATCGACGCGCGGATCAGCGCCCGCTACGCGTTGCCATTGGGCGTGACGTGTCCGATCCTGGTGGCAATTGCGACCCGCGAGACAATCTACAACATCGCCACGCAGCGCGGGCTGGTGCAGTTCCCGCCCGCGCAGCAGGGACGTGCGCCGCTCTATCAGCGCCACTTAGATGACCAGAAGCTCCTGGAGGCGATCGCCGACGGCAGCGTGCAGCTCGTCACGAGCTCAGGCGCCGTGATCGCGGCGGATACCTCGCAAAAGCAAATCTACAGTACGACGATGGACTACGTGCCAACCTTCAGCGAAGGCAGCCAGGTGGATCAGGTGCAGGATCAGGACAAACTCGATGATGATCTCACGAACCGAGGGCTAACGTGACGACAATCAATTTGGATACCGTGATCCGACGCGCGGATCTCGACCGGCTGCTGTCGGTTCTGGAGCCGAGCGCTGTGCTCGGCGTCATCAAGTTGCGACTGCTGGAGTTCGTTCATGAGAGCTTTGAGACTCGGGGGCGTGGAGGTTGGAAACCTTTGGCCATGTCGACTCTCGCTCTGCGGATGCGCGGAGGTGATGTGCCGCTGCAGGACACCGGGCGATACAAGCAATCGTTCGTCAGCGAATCCGACAACCAGACCCACGTCGAGGTGGGGACTAGCCTGAAGGCGGCGAGCGGCGTGCCTCTCGGGCCGATTCACGAACACGGCACTGGGCCGTACACGATCCGTGTGAATCGAGCGCGCGTGCTCGCGGCGAAGACGCGCGCTGGAACGTGGATGATTTTCGGGCGCGAAGTGCGACATCCTGGAATCCCGGCACGCCCCGTGCTACCAACGGTACGCCAGGCCGAAGACGCTTTGAAACCAACACTGGAAGGTATGTTGGAGCGGACGAAAGATGGCGGCGATTGACTACATTGGAATCTTGTCTTCGCTGAAAACGATCTTCGAGGCGGACTCGCGCACCTCTACGGCGCGCGTCTACGTCGAGGAAGATCCGCAGTTCGGGATGGCTGACGCTGGTCGAGCGATCGTGCTGACGCTGGTCAGCCGGGCGCCGTTCGCGGGTCAATCCATCGCCGCGGGCAAGCGTACACGTTATCTCGCGCGGATCGGGGTGTGGAGCATTGGGTTCGACGTGGAATCGTTCAACGCGGCATGCCAGAAGCGTGATGCGTTGCTCGCGCAGGTGGAGCTTGTGCTTATGGACAATCGCACGATTAGTGGCAAGGTCACCGCTTCACAGCTCGAAGGCGGGGAGTTTATGAGTGTACGTAATCCAGGGGAAAATGTTTTTTGCGCTGGAGCCGAGACGGCGGTCAGCGCGGAAGTGGCGGCAATCAACACCTAAAGAAGGAGGCATCATCATGAAAAGACTCGATCGAATTTACTGGATCACGTTGTTGCTTGCGCCGTTTGTGCAATGGGGGCTGCGGCTCCAGGCGCTCTACGCGCAAGGGCATCTCGGTTATATCGGCATCGCGAAGGAGGCGGCGTTTGGCACCGCGGTGGCCGCAACTGATTACTTCGAGATCATGTCGACAAATCTCACGGAGTCCATCGATCGGTTCCCGACGCGCAACGCATTTGGCGGATTCTACGAGCCGGACGATTACGCGGGTGCGCGGCGTGTTGCCGGCAACCTCGTAATGTTTGGACACCCAGTGTCGTTGGGGCTTTTGCTGAAGGCCGCGATGAATACAATCAGCGGTTCAGCGGTGCTGTCCGGGTTTCTGCATACATCACGATTCATCACGGTGAAGAGCGATTTCAGCAATCTGATTGCGGGACAGCCGCACACGCTCGAAGTTCATCACGATGTGACCAGCTCGCATCAATTCATAGGGGCTGTGTGCAATCGGTTACAACTCTCGCTCGCGCCGAACCAGGATCTGCGGGTCACGGCGGATTGGATTGCGCAGGCAGGCGGTCTGATCGCGAAGACCTCACCGACATTTCCGGGGTCGCCGACTGATCCGTTTACGTTCGATTCTGCATCGCTCTCTATTGGTGGTTCAGCTACGGCGCGATGGGAGGCGTTCAACCTCACGGTGGACAACAATTTCGACGGCATTTTGGCGTTGAACGCTAGCAATCAAATCATTCGTGTACGCCGTCGTGGTCCACAGACGGTACGAATCTCCGGTGTGTTGGACTTCATCGACGTGGCCGAATACTTGGACTTCAAGAACCAGACCGAGCGTCAGATTCAGATGACGCTGACGCGAGCGAATAGTTTCCGACTGTTGATTGATGCGCCACGATTTGTCTACACGACGTTCCCGACCGGCATCCCGGGACGCGATCGATTGACGGTCGGTGTGGACGGTATCGCGCGATATAACACCACATCCGCAGTGGCGATTGACATCGGATTGACAACTACCAAGTCGAATTATTAATTCATCAACCACAAGGAGCGATCTGCCATGACGAGCAGCAAATCTGTAATGCTGAAGATTGGGGAAGAATTAATTGATATCACCAATTTGTCATCATTTACCATCGGCGATAAGAAGGAACTGGCGAAACTCGGCATCAATTTCGCGAAGATTGCGGATATTTCCCCCGATGATGAGGCCAAGTTGATTGGATTCATTTTGCGCAAGGTGCGCCCGACCACGACTGATGTTGAAGTGGACGCGCTGCCAATCAAGGTGGGACAAGATGTATTGCGTCACGCAGTCAACCGCAGCGCGGAGATTGACAGCCCTTTATCTCCTATCTCCACACCGTCGGATGGTATTACGGGTGGGGAGTTCGCGAACTAAACGCGCTATCTCAATCTGAGATACGGGAATTATATCGTTTGATCAGTGAGGAGCTGGAACGTAGCGAAAAGCTTGAGCGTTTGAAGCTCGATTATTTAGCGAATAAAATTCTCTCCGGTATCTCGCAGATGTTCCGAGGATAAGAGCACGTGGACGTATCCATCAAGGCGGTGCTTCAGGGATTTTCCGAGGCTGTGCGTGGCTTTGGAGAGTTGACCGATGGTACGAAGGAATTAGCCAAGGCAACCACTGTCTTGTCTGATGATCAGAAGCGTCTTAATGAGAATTACGCTCGGTCTGAAGAGGTGATGTCGCGCAAAGCGGCGCAACTTCAGAAACTCAAAGACCATACCGAAGAGCTGGTCAAAAAGTTTCAAGATCAAGAAGCTATAGAGAAGAGCCTGGACAGTATCGGATTGCAGATCGGCGACATGATCGGCGGTAAGATTCTCAAGTATGTCTCACTCACCGCTGCTGTTGGTGGGTTGTACTCTATATTTAAGCAAACACTTGGGGCAGAGAAAGAGTCGATTGAAACGGGCCTTCGTCTAGAGGCAATGCTGCAATCAACAGGCTCCACTGCCGGATTCACGAAAATTAAACTTGAGGAGATGGCCACTGCGCTTGCGGCATCTACCAGATTTGATGATGAGGGAATAAAAAGCGGCATGTCCCTGATGCTCACATTTGGGAATGTGCAAGGGGATGTGTTTACGCGGTCCTCAAGACTTGCACTCGATTATGCAGAGTTGATGAAGACGGATGTGACGAGTGCGTTCCGTCTCATGGGACGCGCGTTAGAAGATCCGGTGTCTGGGATGGGACAGCTTGGGCGTGCGATTGGAAATCTAAGTCCAGAGCAAAAAAGATTGATCAAAGATCTTCAGGATACCGGCGATGTGATTGGTGCACAGAATGCTTTATTAGATATATTGGAGGGAAAATTCGGCGGACTTGCGGAGAAAATGGGGCAGAGTTCCGTGACGGCGTCTGATCGATTGAAGAAGTCATGGAACGAGTTGTTGGAAGAGATGGGCCGCACTGGTGGTGTTACGGATCGTGTGGCTTCAAAACTTGACTGGATTACGAGTAAGTTGGTGGTGGCTGCATCGTGGCTAGTCACACCAACCGTTGGTGCGCAAGCTCTAACCGTCGCTAACTTACAACGCCCTGAAACATTCGATGCGAATATGTCGGAGCCTAATACTTTTACTGAGGAGGGACTGGCTGCTTGGTTGAAACTAGAAGAACGCAAACAAGAAGCGCGGGATGCCGCTGCTCGGCGTGCTCCGAAGATGGGGAGTCGGTATTCCGAGGCGCAGACTTCGATGAAGGAAACAGTCAATGTTTTGCAACTTGGCGCTGCGGATGCGAGTGAGGCGTGGGATGATTTTTACGCTGGATGGGCGCAGGCAGCGCAGGGCAATGCAAAACTCCAGATGCACATCAATTCCGAGTGGACCGATGCCATCAAGAAGCGCGAAGAGGATACAGAAAAGGCCGCGGAAAAGGAAACACGAATTCGCGAGAAACAGGCTCGCGATCAAGAGCGGGATCTAGGCATCGTCACCGCTGCGGAGGAACGATATTACAATCAAGGGCAGGCGGGGCTTCGGAAGTTGCAAGATGCGGTCTCCAAGCAAGCTAATGATGAGATCCAAAAGATTCGTGAGACCGTGTACGTAACTCGCGATGAGCGAATCGTGGCTTTGAAAGAACTGGCTAACAGCGAAGAATATGCGGGGCTGAAGGGCATTAAGGCGCAGCAGGATATTCAAAAAGAATTACGTCATACCAAGACGGACGCACAAGCATTTTCCGAGGATTTGGCAAAAATCTTCACATACAACGTACCGCAATCAATTTTGAAAACCGTCGGAACGATCAAGGGTGATCTTAGCACAGCAATTTACGATATCGTCAGCGGTAATAAGTCGCTTGGTGAGTCGTTGGAGAGTTTTTTCAAGGGCGTCAGTAATTCTATTCTTAAGATGCTGGCAGATATTGCTGCCAGTGAGATTATGAAATGGATATTTGCCGGTTCGCCGATGGGCGCGATGCTTGGCATAGGATCATCGGTGGCATCTGGGGCGGCTAGCGCGGCTGGCGGCACGGGGGTGCTAGGCAGCATTGGCAGTGGCATCTCTGGCTTATTTAGTGGAGGAAGTGCCGCGACTACGGTGGGCGGTGGTTTGGCTGCAACTGGGACAGGGGCCGCTGTCACTGGAGCCGGGACAACGACTGGTGTCATTGGCGCTACTTCTGGATTTGCCGCGGCTGCGCTTCCTTTGGTTGGGGCTTTTGCTGTGATCATGGGATTGGATAGTCTTTTTGGTGAGGATGATGACCCTATCGCATTGGCGAAACAACGGGCTGAAGCTGCCGCCGATCAAGATGCTTTTTTGCGGGCAAATCCATGGTCCTCCAATGAGCCAGGGGCATGGTTCCAGGATTTTAGTATGCGCGGACAATCCACGATGAAGCCTCCTGGTATTTGGCCTTCCAAAGAAGCTCTGGATGATGCTTACAATGCATGGGCAATGACTGTGAGTATGACATCCGGCTATGCCACTGGGACAGATATGATTGTCACGCGCCCCACGGTATTCACCGCAGGTGAAATGGGGACTGAGCGCGTAACCGTGGTGCCACTTGGTGGTAGCAACAAGAGAGGGGACGGTGTCTCGATCACAATCAACGGCCCGGCGATGTTTGATGAGTATACGTTTAGGCTCTTTCAGCGCATGATTCTGGGCACCTGACATGGCAGAACCAGTCTACACACTCGGCATTGAATTACAGACAGGTTCATACACCGATGTGACAACTCGTGTTGAGCGCGCGTCTTGGGGGCAGACGATCGTTGACATGTTCAATCCACCCGCTGTAGGACGCGCAATATTTGTGTTGGCGAACGATGACGGCGCCATGAGTCCGCGGGTGAATTCTTCATTTCAGCCGGGGCGCAACATCCAGTTAACAGTGGTGTGCTCATCAATTCAATATTCCCTGTTCACTGGGCGCGTCACTGACATTTCGTTGCGTTCGCACATTGGAGCGCGCACCACAATTGTTGAAGCCGAGGACGACTGGGTGCGTCTGCGTGATGTGAAATGGACGACGAAATTATATTCCGGAACGAACGCAGTAAGCTTGTTCACGGAACTTATGAGCATGTCGGATGTGCGCTCATTTCAGGTGGACACTGTCAACATCACCAGCGATCACAATCTAGGCTATATCTGGTATCGGGATATGCCAGCGGTGGATGCGCTCAACGAATTTGTGTCCGCTGGTAACTATCAAATGCTCGTGGACGGCGCTGGCACATATCAATTGCGGGGACGTAATTGGAGCCGATTCGATACCAATAGCACGCCACAGTTCGATGTCAGTAGTTGGGCGGCGATGTTCCGATCCTCGATGTCACGGAACACTGTCTACAACCGCATCAAGATCAGCGGTCAGCAGCTCGTGGCGGCGCTGAATCCGGCCACTGTTATCTACATGCCACCGGCCATTACGGGCTATGATTCCGCGATTCCGATCTCTGCCGGATTATCGAAGGGATTCTGGTTCACGTATAGCGATCCTTTTACGCCGAATCGTTCAGAAGTGCCAGTATATTCGATGGTGTCGATGGTCGCCAGCCAGGACTGGTATTTCTCGGCTAATAATGACGGCACTGGAGCGGATTTGACCTCCGGATGCACCGTGACGGCGAGCTTCTTCGCTGCCTCTGGTGTGACTACGTACACAAACAATAACGCTGTCACAGCGTATTTAGCTCGCTCTCAGGCGCGTGGGTATTTATTGCAGCCGACTGGTGATTTGGTCGCGCAGATCGACATTGCTTCCAGCCAGACGCGATTCGGTCTGCATGTGTTCACAATGTCTAACCGTATTCTGCAGTGGCAAGCGAACGAATACATCGGTTCATTGGCGACGCATATAGCGAGCGATCGTAAGGACGGCATGCACACTGCGCAACTGACGCTACAGAATCAGTTCTGGGTGCAATATCTGAACAACTCTCTCGGTAACATCATCTTGGTCATCGATCCATTCTCAGGACCGGACACAACGTGGCGCACCCGTGGCACTAATCACCAACTGGATATGACGAAGGGATTATTGCACACCACTGTCTATGATCTCGATACGCCACAGAGTCCAATGGGTTGGGGAACCCCAGTAGAGGTAAGTGCGTTTGGGTTATTTTCCAAAGGCACTGCTGGCGGTGGCACAAATAAATATACATATCATACAGATGCCGTTACCACCGGCACTGACTTAAGTGCTTCTGTTGTGACCCTAGATGCTGCCGCCGGGAATTCGACGTTAGGTTTGTTTGCGGGGGGCATTGTAGGGGGTTCGCATTCTGCTAGTACACGTAAATATACATATTCCACTGATGCTGTAGTGGCGGGAACAAATCTTAGCGCAATACGCAGCAATCATGCCGCTGCGGGAACTTCAACCGTTGGATATTACGGGGGCGGTTACGACACGGTGTCTTTTCTCAAATCCGTAACGAAATACACATACAGTGGTGATACCGTATCGGCTGGGACGGATTATCCTGGCACCTCGACACGGAGATTGCATGCGGCAGCCGGTAATGCAACACGAGGAATTCATGCTGCTGGTAATGATGATTCGGGAACCCCCATCATCGCTACCACGGTAAAATATACATATAGCGGGGATACGACAGCGGCAGGAACATCGTTGGCTACTGCACGGAATCAACATGCGGCGTCTGGTAGTGAGACGATCGGATACTTTGGAGCGGGGGCACCTGGGCTACTCGCATCTGTGGAAAAATATACTTATGCCAGTGATGGGGTTGCTGGTGGTACGAATTTGTTGTCCGCTAAATCGCAGCTCGCTGCGACCGGAACTAAATCTGTTGGCATTTGGGGCGGCGGTGTGACTGATGAAACGGAGAAGTACACGTATTCCAGCGATGCTGTGGCTTACGCTACGTTGCTTAGTATACAACGACAACAATATTCTGCATCATCATCATTACCTGGAGGGTTTTGAAGATGCACGCAAAAACGAATCGGCTTAATCATGATTTTCAAATTTTGTATTTTCTTGTCGGCGCGTGCTATACACCAGATGGTGCCTATGCGCTTCTGTGTGATTTGCGAGAGGGGCGCGAAGACGCTCTTAAGCAACACCAAGCTAATGTGTTGCGTCGGAGCGCACAACGATTGCGCGCGGAAAGAAAAATACAGAGTCGCGATGAAGCAGAACGGTTAGAGGGTGAAGCTGATATCGCTGAGTTGAATGGGGGTAACGATACTCTTACACGGTGCGTTAATGGTGCTCAAGCAGAATTGGCGTTCATAAATCTATGCATTGAACGAATACAACAATTCCGTCGGTTTAAGGATTTACCGGATGCTGAAGCACATGAAAAAGCGCAATGCGACGAGTGGCGCGAAGAACTTATATCGCGAGCAGAAAATTTACTGTTGTCTGGCGGAATGATTCCCGCCGATCAATTGGTGGTTATGCGTCAACACCCGGAGTTTGAGTCTGCGATCTGGCCTGCAATCCAACAAATAAAGTCAAAAGGGACAGTCGCCGCTCCGCACCGGAATCTTGTGAAGTTGCTTGGTTTTGAAGATAAAGAAAAATTAAGGATTGTCAAATGAACTACATCTTTACGCAGCAACCGGATGGGCGATACTTGCTCACCACGTCCGAGGCTCCGCCCACTGTGCCGCCTGTCGTTGTACCGTTTCCGCCGCCAGTGGCGCCGCCTCCACCTTCAACGCCTGCCGGTGCGTGGCCATTGCAATCTACTCAGCTCTGGCCGGTCCCGCCGCTTCGTGGCTCGGTTATTTCAGTGCCGTTCGTCGCCGATGTGGCTCAGTACCCGAATGGGTTTCTGCTGCAAGGGGTAGATGAATCAAACGGTCCGGCGAAGGATTATGTCGTCAGCACATCTCAAGGATCATTCGTGCCGCTGAACGCCAATGCTGAACAGCTCGGAGCCGGGAATGTAATGGGACCGATCTATATGCGCTGCGGTCCGGCGCGGCCGCGGATTTGGTTCGGCCTACCTTTGCCATCGCTCGACGTGCCGACGACGCCGGGAAAAACCTATTGGATCAATGTCCGCGCCAGCGATGGCTCGGGCGCCGTGGTGAACACGCAATTCGTGTGCTACGCGAGGACTGACAACTAACAACGCCGGAGAACAGCATGGAAGAAAACGATCTCCCTGCCGATTATCCTTTGAAGGATTCCACGATGGAAAACGAAAACAGAAGGAAGTGGCACGTCGGCAGGGAGATACCAGTTGCAACACTCCTTGTCCTCGTCATGCAAACTGCTGGTGTCGTGTGGTGGGCAGCGTCCACGTCGGCCAGAGTGGACTACATGAAAGAGGCCGCCGTTACATCGCAGATCGTGCAGGCCGCCATCGACCGCAGGCAGGACGATGACTCTCAACGTTCCGAAGCGCGCATCATCGTGCAGCTTGACCGGATCAACGCGAAGCTGGACATGCTCACGGAAAAGAGCGGCTGGACGCTGGGACAAATGCGGAGAAGTGGCGGATGAATGCCAATGAATGGCGTGCTGCCATGAACGACAGGGAGCGAAACTTTCTAAGCAAGGGCATGGGCTATGTCGTGGCTGCGTTGTCCACGATTGCCCTGATCCTTACGATTGCATCAAAAATCACCGGAGGTACACCATGACACTCGCGCTTGTAATCGTTGCCTGCATTCTGTTCCTGCTCGCCGGGGTCAATGTACCGGCAGGAGCTCGCGCAAACTGGATCGGCCTCGGGCTGTTCTTTTTTGCATTGAGTGGGATATGGAATCAGATCCTAAAATGAATGCTGGTATATATCAGATCCAAAACTTAGTTAACTGGAAAAGATATATTGGCAGCGCCATAGATATTAACAGGCGTTGGGGCGAGCATAGGAGAAGGCTGCTTTGTGGCACGCATGTCAATAAGCATCTTCAGTCTGCGTGGAACAAATATGGTAGTGCGCAATTTTCGTTCAAGACACTTTTAATATGCACTCCAGAACAGCTATTAATTTTTGAGCAGATATGTTTTAAGGCACTAAATCCAGAATACAACAAAACACCCACCGCTGGCTCCAGCTTTGGCTATAAGCATTCAGAAGAAACAAAACAGAAATTGAGAAATATGAAATTAGGCGTGAAACTTTCTTATGAAACTAGATTAAAAATGAGTCGGTCATCTATAGGGAAACGCAAAACAAAAGCAACGAAAGAAAAAATGAGCATTGCCGGAAAATTAATGCGGGAGCGAAACCTCGCTAATTTACAAGTGGCTCGCTTTGCTCCAAGCAGAAAGGGGGTACCACTATCTCTTGAAACGCGCGCAAAGATGAGCGCAAAAGCCAAGTTAAGACCAGATTCATATTACGAAAAAATGAGATCCGGGAAAGCGGCATATCTAAAACGAATGGAGGTTGTTCTATGAGAACTTTCTTCTGGGCGCTTTCGACAATTTGGTCGCAGATACTGCGATGATCAACTCCAAGTTCGAGGTCTACCGCACACGCACCGGCCAATTCCGTTGGAGACTTCGCGCCGGCAATGGCGAGATCATCGCGCATGGCGAGAGCTACAAGCGACGCATCGACTGCATGGCTGCGATCAAGCTCGTCAAGCAGTCGGATCTTGCGAGCGTCGAATGACACATGAAACGAGAGCCAAAATCGCCGCTACGTTCTCGGACGTATTGGTGTGGCTGAAGGCGCACCCGCGCGTGGTTCACGCTGCGGGCTGGCTCGTGCTCGGGTTCGTGCTCGGGTTCGTGCTCGGGAAAATACTGTGAGCAAAAAAATCCCCCGCCGAAGCGGGGCTAGGTTATGCGGCTTGACTAAGCTGCGGCGGTTGTTCGTGAGCAGTGCCGAAGTTAGGCTGTTCAGTCAATGCTCTAAAGCATCCTTCCCACGAGTCTCCGCAGGCTTTGATAGCGTTGAACATGCCCATTTCTATTTTCCCAATGCAGAACCGATAGTGCAAAGATTCAGATTGAAGCCTATCAAGTTTCTTGCGATGCTCTTTGCGAAGTTCTGGAGTTTTGCATTGTTCACGCAACTCTTTGAATGCCGTTCTGGCTATCGCCCGCGCTTCGTGCGAACTTGGCCAAGCAGGCCCGTAATCTTTCACGGTGGCATTCTTGCCAAACAACTTTATGGCCTTGCGTAGTGCTTGCGTGCGATTCATGTTTCCTCCAATGTTAAAGATCGAAAGTGTGAGCTGTCCTCACACTTTAAGTATAGACAATGCAATTTTGCGAAATCAGTTTGTACAACGAACCATCAATGAGTTACCCATTTTGGTGCATTGAAATGTTTGAGAAAAAAATAATTAAAATATTTCTTGCGCTGTTTTTTGTGTTGTTGCTGCTGACGGCCTCGCTCGCCTCTGCCGAGCCGCTCGCGCAGATCGAGCGCGACGGCGTGCGCATCGTGATCTACTCGGATCCGTGCGAGTTGAAAGAGCGTGTGGTGAACTTGCCGCGTCGCGCCGAATGGACAGCACTGGGCAGGGTGTTTCAAGGCTGCTGGACACTATCGCCACTTGGGATCGTCGTGCTGTTCTTCGACGACCTGACCGTCACGGCGATTCCGGTATCCATATTTTCTCAAGTAAGGGAGATTTGACAATGGGCTTGACCACAGACCCGAAAGACCCCGCACTGGGCCATGGCAGCGACGACAAGCCGGTCCCGATGAACGAAAAATACCTCGTGTTGAGCGACGAGGAATTGGCCAAAGGCTATGTGCGGCCGTTCCGCAATAAGTACATTCATGTCGGCATCGGCGGTCATGAGACCGACCCGAGCGACGCATCTAAGCACGGAAGGACTGGGAACGCCTGTGGTACTGAAACAGCGATGGGCTATCAGCTATCGGCTACATATGCCCGCGACCCGAAATTCTATGGATCGACGTACTGCGTGGGCTGCCGGATGCACCGGCCTGTTGCTGAGTTCATCTGGTCGGCGGATGGTCAGGTAGTGGGGTCATGACTCCCAGCCAAGAAGAATACAAAGCCGACATGCTCAAGATCTGGGCGTGGCTGCGGGCTAAATTCCTTCTCGTAACTGCCGCTATTTGGGACTGGCAGATTGCTCATCCGGTACTGAGTAAGTGTGCGGCCTGTCTGATGATCGGCCTCATTCTCGGCCTGATCGCCGGCTGTGCGTCATTCGATCACGTCTACTGGTGCCTGCAATCGTCACCCGGTAACGGCGGACCGTTCTGCCCATGACATGAAAGGAGAACCGTAAATGAAAGACAAATTTAGGATGGTTCAGTGGCTGCTATTCGCGGCATTTTTCTATGCACTCGCGCTCCTTGCCTTCGGATCACAACCGCAACTGCAAACTCTGTGCTGGAAATTGGGCAATGTAACGGTAGCCGGCTTCGTCGGTTACAAGTTGGATATCCACGCGTTCAAATCGGTCTGGAAAGGAAACACAGGCTCCGACCTATGGCAGATTCGGCGCGCGATCGTGATGGCGGCGGCGATGCTGGCGGTGTCGACGGGACTATGAGGCTCGCCGTTCTCCTGATGCTCATGCTCGCTGCGTGCGGTGAGAAAGAGGAGCCTCCGAGTGCGGCGCTCCAGCCCGTGCCGGTCGTCACGCCCACGCCTACGCCAACGCAGACGCCTGAACCATCACCGACACCATCCCAGGTCCCCGCGGTCGCGCTGAAGTACCGGCCGGATCTCACCCGTGAGGCGCACTTCACGCTGGGCCTGCGCGCGCCGATCGACTACCTGGCTGGACAGATCCACCAGGAGAGCGGATGGCGCGCTGGCGTGACGGCGTTCGACAACGGCCGTGGCCTCGCGCAGTTTATGGATCCGACCGCCAAGTGGATCGCCGAGCGCTACCCGGAACTCGGCGAGCCGCAGCCCTA
>ORJL010207704.1_pt1 | contig 14131 bp, 11 predicted proteins | sample 1779941 | NCBI WGS metagenome assembly ORJL01 (sample SAMEA104232317, study PRJEB22302) | groundwater metagenome | biome: forest; feature: aquifer; material: groundwater | place: USA | collected 2011-08-07 | depth 5.8 m
CAGGGCAGCATTATAACTTTTCCAGTCTCTTTCCCTGACAGGGAGGTTTTCATTCTTCATATGGGTCGCCAAAATCCATAGAAGAACACCTCCCTATTAATTCTTGCCTAGTTTTGCCTCGGGGTTGTGCGACACCCTATATGCTACCCTCCGGGCTGTTGCATGCTCCAAATTCAGGAAGCGCTGCACTTATTATATGTTGCCGGAACAAGTTTTTAGCGTGGGAGAAGCAAAGCCGAAGGGAAGCGGGGGCGCGGAATTGCACTTTGATGGAAGGAGATATCCATGAGAATACTTGTGACCGGCGGCGCGGGCTTTATAGGCTCCCATCTGTGCGAGTCGCTCTCCAAAAAGCACGAAGTCATCTGCATGGACAATATGGCTGCCGGAAAGGCCGGGAACCTGCGGGGGATGGATGTCGAATTCTTGCGGCAGGACATACGAAAGCCGTTTTCCGTGGATTGCGGGCTTATTTTCAACATGGCTTCCCCTGCATCGCCTGCGGACTACCAGCTGCACCCCATGGAAACAATTGAGGCAAATGTATTTGGAATGAGGAACGTGCTTGAGTGCGCAAGGAAATGCGGGGCAAGGCTCGTGCATGCCTCCACGTCCGAAGTCTACGGCGACCCGCTGGTGCACCCGCAGAAGGAAAGCTATTGGGGCAACGTGAATACCCTGGGCCCCCGCGCCTGCTATGACGAGTCCAAGAGGTTTGCCGAAACCCTTTGCTACAATTACCACAAGGCTTACGGCACCCGGGCAGTGCTTGCCAGGATATTCAACACGTACGGGCCGCGCATGAGGGCGGACGACGGGCGCGCGGTGCCCAATTTCATAATGCAGGCGCTGTCGGGGAAGGACATCACTATTTATGGAAGCGGCAGGCAGACGCGGAGCTTCTGCTACATAAGCGACCTGGTGGACGGGCTTCAGAGGCTGGCGTTCTCAAGGATAAATTTCGGCGCCTTCAACCTTGGCAACCCGTCCGAGATAACGCTTCTGGAGCTTGCGGAAAAGGTGAGGAAAATCTGCGGCAGCAAAAGCGGAATTGCCAAAAAGCCCCTTCCGCAGGACGACCCGAGGCAGAGGCGGCCGGACATTTCGAAAGTGGCAAAGGCGACCGGCTGGAAGCCGCAAACACCGCTTGATGAAGGGTTAAAAAGAACGGTTGCGTGGTTCCGGTCCGAGGTAAAAAGATGACTGGCACGATGAATGCTCCGGGCAGCGCCGGGCGGCGCGCAGCATGCGGCAGGCGGGGATTGGGATGATTGGCATCATACTTGCCGCAGGGAAGGGGGCAAGGCTCCGCCCGCTTACCTACGCCATACCAAAATCGCTTCTCCCGGTTGGCGGAAAGCCGGTGCTGGATTATGGCATTGAGAACCTGTCAGCGTGCAAGGAGATAAAAAAAATTTACATTGCCGTTTCGCACGGAAAAGAAACAATCGGCAGCTACGTCCGGCATGTTGATTTTGGCGTGGAGATAGGGCTTGTCACCACCCCCGGCTGGGAGACGGGGGGCGACCTGAAGACAGTGATAAACAAACGCGGGATAAACGGCGCGGTTATGGTGGCTTACGGCGACATTGTTTCCAAAATCGACACTGCCGGCATGCTCTCTTTCCACAAGAAATCCGGCAAGGGCGCAACAGTGGCGCTTTTTGCCGTGCCGCAGGAGGAAGCGGACCGCTTCGGCATCGCGGACCTCGAGGAAGGAACGGTGAGGAAATTCGTGGAAAAGCCCAGGCTTTCCCTTGCGCACTCCAACCTTGCAAACGCCGGGTATTACATACTTGAGAAAAAAGCGCATGAGAAGCTTGCGCTCGAGCGCAGGCGGGTCGAGGAGGGGCTTTTCCCCATGCTCGCCAAAAGCGGGCAGCTTGCAGGCTACGTGTGCAAGCCCCCCTATTGGCTGGACATCGGAACCATAGAGTCATACCGCAGGGCGAACCGCATGGTGGAGGGGCTGATTGCCCCGAATGCGCCTGATATCGTGTCAATGGAAAAATCCATGATGGCCGAAAAAGATGAACAAGACGCCAAATGAATATCTGATGGAGGCGACGGGCAAAGGCTTTTGTATTGAAGCCCTAAAATGTGTGCAGGAATGAGGGGGTCATTCCACAATCTCCCAACCTGTTGTAAATCAGAAGCTTGACGGAAGGGATGAAGCTTTTGGCTTTTCCCTCCACCCCGGAGAGCACAGCCTTGAAAAAGCCGAAGTCGGCGTCAGCTTTTTCAATTACCGCTAGATTACCAATAGAGAAGGCGACGTTTTGTCCCATGAGTTTCACCGACAAATGAGACGGCGTCCCTTCTATTAAGCTTCAAGTGGCGAGGTCAGGCTAGGAGGCATTTTGACAGAGTAACTTTCATAGGAAAATCATTCGCAACAAATAGAGAGTCATCTTAGGAAATTAATAAAGTTTTGTTAGAGGATAAAACGTGACAGACGTTCATAAAAGATCACAACGAAGCTACAATATGTCTAGGATACGTTCAAAAAATACAAAGCCAGAGGTTCTTCTCAGAAAAAGGCTGTACAATGGTAGACTGACCGGATACCGCCTCCACTATAAATTGCCTGGACGACCAGATGTTGCCTATACGAGCAAAAAAGTTGCCATTTTCGTGGATGGCTGCTTCTGGCACAGGTGCCCGAAATGCTTTGTAAAACCAGTAACTAATGTTCTTTTCTGGAAGAAAAAGATAAACGCCAATGTACGCAGGGACCATAAGACAGATCGGATTCTAGCCTCTATGGGCTGGCGGACTTTACGGATTCGAGAACATGAAATAAACCATAATTTAAAGAACTGTTACGAAAAGGTTAAGAGGAGCCTCAAAAAGGCAAATTTAGGTGTGAATTGATGTCAATAAAGATACTTGACCTGTTTGCAGGTGCAGGCGGCCTGTCACTTGGCTTTGAACTTCTTAGAGATGAAAAAGGCAAAAAAGTTTTTGAACTGTACCGGGCAGTCGAGATTGACAAATATGCCTGCGAAACGCTTAGAAAAAGATATGGCAAGGAAGTGGTGATTGATGGCGACCTTACAAAGAAAAAGACCCACCAAAAAGTTATTGCAGCCTGCAAAGGTGTCGTTTCAATCGTAATGGGCGGGATACCGTGTCAAAGCTTCTCTATGATAGGCCCCAGATCCGGATATGGAAAGAAGATGGAAAAGTTTAAACAGGACCAGCGAGACCGCCTCTATCTGGAGTTCAAGAAGATTGTTGACGAGCTGAATCCAAATATCATAGTGATAGAGAACGTTAAGGGCATACTTTCAAAGAAGGATGCACGGGGCAGAAAAATAATTGATAATATTATTGCTGATTTTGAAGAAACTTACAGCTTTGAGAATACACGGAATGAAATAAAATACATGTTACTGAATGCTGCGGACTACGGGGTGCCTCAGCGAAGAGAACGGGTCATACTGGTTGGGATTAACAGGCGATGGAAAAACGTTAAAGTTCCTTATCCGGAACCTACACATGCTGAAGACCCGGAAGAAACTGATGTTTACTCCCCCTATGTTACCCTGTTTGATGCTATTGGAGACTTGCCAGGTGTTAGTGCAAAGATAACAAAAACGGACTTGAAGCCGAAACAGGTAAAACAGATTGCAAGAAGAAACAAATATGCAAGGAATGGCAAGGATCAGATAATATATCCGAAGGAACGGCTCCAGAGGCATTTGGCAAGAATCGAGACGGCGGGCAAGAGATTCTTTGAATTTGTAAGACCAAACGGCTATCAGTTTCTTGATCACCATATAGCAAGACCGCAGCAGTATTCAGACATTATGCTTTTCCAAAACATGAGAGCAGGTGAAACCGCAAAGGATTTTACTGCAAGAAAGCCGGTATTAGCCAAAAAACTCATAAAATATGACATGAGCACATTCTTGGACAAGTACAGGAAACAACGATGGAATACAATATCAACGACAATATTTGCTCATCTGGAAAAGGATGGTAATCGTTTTATACACCCAAAACAGCCAAGAACGATAACTCCAAGGGAAGCGGCAAGGCTGCAATCTTTTCCAGATGACTATATCTTTGAAGGACCAACAAACAAGAAGTTCAGGCAGATAGGGAATGCGGTGCCCCCGTTATTGGCTAGGAGCATAGCCAAATCTGTATCTATCTGTATACAAGAGAACCAACTGGGGCTGAAAAAATGACAGAACCTCAATCACATGAAGTTATTCCAAGTGCAAAAAGACTAATGAAATCCCTAAGAGATGTTGGGTATGATTTTTCATCTGCAGTTGCAGACATTGTGGACAATTCCATTGAGGCAGGCGCCACTAAAATAGAGATAAATGTTGAATTCCACGGCGATAAATCCTTCGTAACAATTGCAGACAATGGACGAGGAATGACCCCTGAACAGATAATTGAGGCCATGCGCTTTGGTTCTGATAGAGATTACAGCAAAGAGGATCTGGGGAAATTCGGTCTTGGTCTCAAAACATCATCACTGAGTCAATGCCGCTTTTTTGCAGTTGCGAGCAGAACCGCAAAGCAGGATAAAGCCGAAGCCTATTGCTGGGATATGGATTACGTTGAAAAAACAGACAAATGGCATGTTTTATCTTTGGAAGACAAAACGTGGGCACCAGTCGTGTACGATCCACTGAAGAAGAACACAGGTACAGTAGTACTCTGGTGGAAAGTGGATCGGATGTTAGGGTATGAACATCCGTATGGAGAACATGCCAACAAAAAACTAATTTCTATGTGCCGGGATTTGGAAGAGCATTTGGCGATGGTATTCCATAGATTCCTGACTGGCAGAGTACTCGGAAGAGAAACTGTTAGGATGTCAATTAATGGTAATCCTATCAAATCATGGGACCCGTTTGTTAGATATGAAGCAAAGACGCTAGTTCTTCCTCCGATCAAGTTGGCTATCGAACACGAAGGCACAAAGGGCGAGGTGCTTATTGAACCATATGTGCTACCATCTCAGCAGGAGTTTTCAACAATAGAAAAATTTGATTCAGCAGCAGGTCCGGCAAACTGGAACCAGCAGCAGGGGTTCTATATCTACCGGGCAGGCAGAATGATTCAGAGTGGCGGCTGGTGCAGACTGCGCACACCAGATGAGCACACTAAGTTAGCTCGAATCGCTTTAAGCTTTTCACCAGATCTAGATGACGCATTCAAGTTAAATGTAGCTAAGAGACAGGTTCAGCTCCCAGCTGAATATAGAGATGCAATTGATAAAATTATCCAGCCAATAGTAAAGATCGCAAGGGAGAGGTATGATCGAAAAGATAGACGAGATTCTCATGCTTCTGGTGGGAATTTACAATGGCCTCGGATAGATACTTCGGATCCATCACAATTGGCATTACAACTAGAAAAACAGCCATTCAAAAGAATTGTACCGGACGATGCGCCACCACAAGTCTGGACTCTTGATGAAGTAGAACAAAAAGCACTTAGTGTTGCCAAACCACATGAAAAAAGCATAATCGAAAATGTTTTCGAACGTCTGCGCAAAAAGCTTTGGGGTCAATTATGAACAAAGAAAGTGCTCTCGGTCTCGTTCGCCTTCTGATTTCATTAGGCCATCAGAAGGAGGATGCCCTGAGCAATTCTGCCGTCCCCCCGGAATTCCGTGATTATATCCGCAGCGAATTGGAGATGGAGGAGAATATCACTCTTGAGCCCCCGCGCTTTATAGTCGACCATGAGGGAGAAGATTGGCTGCGCGGGGTTGACCGGACCGCATGGTATTACTGGCCAACTCTGAGAGAGCATCTGCTTTCACATGATTGGTCAGATGCATCTGTTCGTTCCCTAGATGAAACAACCGACCGTATTCTGAGGCAGCTGGCCAGCCCCGAGACCACACAATTCGACATCCGTGGCTTGGTTTTGGGTTATATCCAAAGCGGCAAGACTGCGAATTTTACGGCCGTAATAGCAAAAGCCACAGATTGCGGATATCGCCTCATAATTGTTCTTTCCGGAATAGACAAGGGGCTCAGAAGACAGACACAAATCCGTTTGGAGAAAGAACTTATCGGGCCACCTGGTATATACAGAGATTCAGTCCGATTCCCACCTCTAGGGCGTCAATGGCATGCCTTCACCAATAGAGAGATTGATGGAGACTTTTGGCCTGGTAATGCAGACCAAGGATCGCTTCAAGGACCTCAACCCGTCATCATGGTCGTCAAGAAAAATGGGGCGGTGTTGCGGCGCCTGCAAAGGTGGCTTGATGCCGCCTCCGATGAGGTTAAGCGGATAATACCTGTTTTAGTTATCGATGACGAATCAGATCTGGCAAGCATTAATACCCGCGGAACCTATCAAACTGAGGATGAACCGCTTCCTCCTGATTATGAGCCGCCCAATGTGATTAACGGACTTATCCGCAAGTTGCTGTCCACTTTTCAAAAAAGAGTGTACATAGCATACACCGCGACTCCTTATGCAAACATCTTAATCCCCAATGATACGTATGACCCGGAAGCGCAAAACGACCTATATCCCGCAGACTTCATTGTTGACCTTCCGAAACCAGCCGGATATTTCGGGGCTGAGGAGCTATTCGGCAGGATGGAGCCGGAAGAGGGAGAACCGGTTGGCGGCTTGGATGTCATCCGTACGGTTACCGACAGCGATATTCAGCAGCTTGAGGAGAGGCACACCCCCAAATGCCTCGAGGATGCGATTCTACAGTTCGTTTTGGCCGGTGCAGCCAGAGCTCAGCGGGGGGACGCCGACAAAGCTGCAACGATGCTGATACACGTCAGCATGCTTATCGAGTCGCATACCCACGTGGAAACCTTAATCAGACAGAAGTTCACCGAATTCAGGGATGCTTGGCGGTACCAGCCGAAGGCAATACGGGAGAGACTGAATACCCGGTGGGACCAAGAATTCCGGCCAGTCACTGAAGCAATTAATCCCGGATTGAATGTCGGATTTGACCAGATCGAGCCGCATGTTGGATCGTTTTTTGAAGCGATCCAGATCAAGACTATCAACAGCTTCACCGGGCAGGTTCTTGACTACGAGCATGAACCAGGGCTGAAGGCCATAGCTATAGGCGGAAACAGACTTTCACGCGGTCTGACCCTTGAAGGTCTGCTGGTAAGCTTCTTCATCCGGCGGTCCCTAACCTACGATTCACTGATGCAGATGGGAAGATGGTTTGGCTTCCGGCGCGGATATGAAGATATCACCCGCATATGGACCACTGCGGAGCTTGCCGGCTGGTTTACTGACCTAGCATATGTTGAGCACAGGTTGCGTGAGGATATCCAAGTTTATGAGGACATGCACCTCACGCCGAGCCTGATCGGCATGCGGATATTCCAGCACCCGGCCATGCAGATAACGAGCCCTCTCAAAAGGCGTTTTTCAAGAACCACCATGATTTCCCAAAGCTATAGCGGCAAGATAGAGCAGACCTTCAAATTCCCATTAGACCGTCTTGATGAACTTTCAGCGCAGGCAGACATTAACCACACTGCTGTGACCGGGTTCCTATCAAAAATTGGCACGCCGGTTTGGGATAAGAAAGGACCGGTCTGGTCCGATGTGAATGAAAAGCAGGTATTGGAATTTTTGGGAAGTTTAAGGCAGGACACTCAAGCCAGTAACAACGCCTGTTCGCTGCCCCTGATCTGTGCGTATATTGAACACCAATCCCGACCGGAAATCAACGAATTAAAACGATGGACGATAGCGGTTCGCGGTCTTGAGGAGGAGGGAGAAGGTCTGGGTGAAGCCGATTGGGGCGTTGCAGGGGGCAATATAAGGCAGATAAGCCGCACAAGAATCGACGGCACCCTCTCCTTGGGCGTTATCACATCTCCGGGCGATGAAGCGGTTGGATTGTCAAATGAGGCACGCGCACGTTTCGCACAGATAAAACAGGAAAAACCAGATCTCGGGGTGAGTGTTGCAGCGAGGCGTGCTAGGTTGCCGGGAGAAGGGCTGATACTGATATACCCCGTCAGCAGGAATTCTCACCCAGATTCGATAAATAGCCGCAGACCGCTGTATGATGACTTGACAGACTCCCGTGTTCGCGACCTGATTGCATTTGCCATATCATTTCCAACTTCGGACAACCCCAAGCCTGTTCAGGCGTATCTAGAAGGAAGGGTGGCGTGGAGGGCGGTAGAGTGACTTACATAGATTCCAGCGTCTGGGAGCGCCTTCAAGCCGATCTGCCAAAAGGGGATGCAATCACGGCCAGACCGGCCAACCCGGAGGTTTCCCAGATCTTGCTCGCCGGAATAGATGCAGAGGGAAACCGTCACTTTCTGATACCACTTTCACAGGAAGAAAAGGCGCTTAATGACAGCCAAAGCCGTGGGATATTAGTCACATCCAAAGACCTTCGAGTGAAAAGCCATGCGCAGGATCAGCAACCTAGCAGGTATATGGACATCGTCTGCCAGGATGCAGCGGGCCATGGGGCGTTTGATGCCATAGGCCGTGAAATTGCAGTGTCATTGGCTGCCAATACCGGTTCAAAGACAGAACTTGTTCGCAGTATTCTTTCCAAATGGAGACGTTTCTGGGGAAGAGCCCCAAGCATTATGCTTTCGCGCGAAGAAATCACGGGACTGTTTGCAGAAGTATGGTTTCTGCATCGCTGGCTTTTGCCCTACGAAGACCACATTACTGCAGTAAAACGATGGCGTGGGCCATATGGAAGCAGACATGATTTTGAATGGCAGGGTAAATCTGTTGAAGTAAAAGGAACAACTTCCACTAGGGGAAGAATTCACTGGATTCACGGGTTGGATCAACTCTCACCACCGGAAGGAGGAAAACTGTTGTTTTTCAGTCTTCGTCTCCGGGAAGAAGGAGGCGCAGCAAACACACTTCCCGCTCTGATAGCATCCTGCCGAAGCGCACTTGCAAATAATGCCGAGGCTTTAACTGGTTTTGAAAATTCGCTTGCTTTGACTGGTTACTCGCCTTTGCATGATGAGGAGTATGAAAAACTTCATTTGAGAGTTGTGGATGAAGTACTCTTTGTCGTCCAAGACTCTTTCCCAAAGATAACGGTAGGCACCTTCCAAAATGGTGTTCCTTCGGGAGTTGAATCAGTGAATTATGAAATTAACCTAGAAGGCCATGATGCTCTGATTATAGCACGTGAACCCAGTAAGGAACTTTTGAGATAATTAACAGCTATCTAAATAGACCTTCTTTCCTAGGGGGCTTTGCGTCAAAAATAGCCATGTTCAAACTGCCGAACTTCCACCCTGAGCTTGACTTCGCCAACTGACCCTTGCTCCCGCTAATTCTTTACCTCACATCATTTGCCAAATGCGTTTTACCAGCGCAAATCAAGGCTGTGATCTCCGTATTTTCCAAGGAAATCCCCAAAAAGTGCCCTCATTTCAGCAGAATTATTGGACAAAACCTCAAACCTGAAGGCATTTGTACTGACCCCCTCCCGGGCTGGACAGGTTGAAACCTGAAGGTTTCAATCGGCAGCGTCGATATGCTGCCGGTGATAACCCTCCAAAGCCCAAAAAAATTCGGAGGGTTCGCATGAAAAAGCATTCGCCGGAAATAAAATGCCAGGCCGTCATCGAAATGCCCGCCGCGAAGGCGCCCGTGGCGGAAATGTGTGCAGGAATGAGGGGGGCAGTCCAGTTCTCAACGCCACAATGTGACCGCATCAACACTTAATCCATGCTATTTCTCCTGTGCGCATGAAGAATCCCAACTATCCTGATTTTTCTTTTAGCTTCTTTATTGAAACCTAAAGAAGGCGACCCTACATCAACGTCAAATCCAGCTCCCCTGAGCTTATGCTCCAAATCAAGATAGCCGTGGTGGTATTCCAAAATAATTTCCTCAAATCTCCTAAGTACATTGTCAGGCGTATCGAGTAAAATTGCGTATTCTCCGCCTTCTACGTCAATCTTAAGAACAGCGTCTTTCACCAAGAATCTCTCAGCTATATCCGAAAGCGTCACTATCGGTATGGTCTCACCCTGATTGAAAGACTTGAGGTCTGCGGACGGCTTGTTCTGGTAGTCTTTATCAAGAGTTATCTTTCCTCTCTTCGCCCCAACAGCGGCATTTACCAGCACGATGTTTTCTCTTCGGTTAGCCTTCACGTTTTTCTTGGCAAGACCAAAAGCGTACGGATACGGTTCAATTGCTACTACTTTTTTCGCCCCCCTAGAAAAGTAAAGTGCGCTATCTCCGATATTGCCCCCAATGTCCACCACGGTTTTGTGCCTAAAACTTAGTTTTTTGTAAGGCTCGGAAAAAAATATTTCTTCAACAGAATAGGCGGCACATTCACCAAAAAATCTCAGGTTCTTTCCTTTCCACAATAACTCCAAGAAATTCCTCTTCTGCTTTATCGGAAGATGATGAAATTTGATCCGCCGCCTGCACTTGTAGAACCAGAAATTCCGTTGGGTGATTTCGCTGTCCATTTCCCCATCCAAATACCTCGCATCAAAGCGGCGCTTCAGCCCCATCATGAAAAGCACCACGTCATACCAGTTCTTTGTAGTAATTATAGTGGAATACAGCCAAAGCGGTGCGCCTAATGCGTCTGCGAGTTTAACCAAATTTTTGGCTCTAAAGAAAATTTTTAGCCTATCTCTATTTGCGATATTGAAAAACTGATTCTTACTGTCCATATCACAACCTCATAAACTAATTTCCTATAGCCTTCGAATAGGGAAAGGCGGCGTGTCAGTAGACGCCGTACTTGCGCTCAATGCAGCCCGGGTTGATGACTGCGACAACCAGGCCTGCGAAAAACAAAGTCCGGGCTGCGGCGAATACGGCAACCATCGCCGGATAAGCGTAAAGCGGCACTTCCATCGTCCTGCCGTTCATCAGCAGGTTCTTGACGTCTTTCAGGAAGTTCTTTGCGGCTATCAGCGGGAGGGAGACGGGCCAGAAGGACGGGAAAGGCACGGTGGGCAGGTGCGGCGCCTGCTGGATGGAGCGCACGTAGTCGAGGCTGTCGGTAAACATCTTGAAGAACAGCGTATCGTGCGTGTACTTGTGCCTCGCCACCATCCTGGGGTTGAGCCAAATCCGCTTGCCTGCCGCCAGAAGCTTGCAGGCGAACCGCCGCAACCCGCCACGGGCAGGCGTCTCGGCGAGCGGGAACTCCTCAAGCAGCTTCCGCCTGAACGCCATGTTGTTGCCCACCACCAAGTCCGTGTAGCGCGGCTCTTTGAGCTGGGCAAAGCCAAACAACATGAGCGAAGCGGCCTTGGCCGGGAGCCGGTCGGTCTCGTAGTAAGTCCTTCCGGTAACCGCTTCCTCGGAGCGCAGGGCCTTCACCGCCTCTTGAATCCAATTTTCATTCACAACCACGTCGGAGTCCACGAATCCGATGAGGCCGTAATTGGCCGCCTTGAGGCCGTCGTTCTTCATCGCAATGTAGCCCCAACGGCCAGGCAACACCCGCACGCCCCTTATCGCCTTCACTTGCGCGAGCAGTTCACGGTTCTTCCCCTCAACTACGACAATCACTTCGAACTGGACGCCTGGCTTCTGAGAAAGGAGGGACTTGACGTTGGCCTTGAGGCTCTCAAGATCCGCCACGTCGCCCTCGAAATTGAAGGTCTCGACTATTACCGACATCCCTTCAGGCATTTTCCGTTTCATTTCCAATCACAGCCCCGGCTGCGTTTGCCGCCTCATTTCCAGCTGCAGTTCCAGTTGAATTCCGCCGATTCCGGCTGCGCCTGCCATCCCATTTCCCGTTGCTTCTGCGGCTTCGCAGGGCGAAGGGCCGGCGATGGTGCGCACTATCGAAAAACACATATAAAAACTAGTGCCGCATTATTTTGCATATGGCTTCTATCTGCGTCATCGGGACCGGCTACGTCGGCCTCTAGTTAGTTGGGTGGGTAGTTTTGGAACTATGCGAACAGTGTGGAAAGGAGATGTCAAAGAGTTATAGATCTCGTCATTTCAAGCGAGTTCATCCGATTGTATGGAAAGCCATTAATTCGATTAAAAACACAAAAGAAGCTACTAAGAGCGTAGGGGACGCAATTCTCAATGCATTACTGAGCGAGGCCATTGGAAAGCGACCACTCATAGCGGTTGGTAGGGATTTTTCTGACAAAACAGGCATTCCATTTGACGAAGTATGGAAGAAAATGAAAAAATGGTACGCTCAATATAGTGATCCTGAGGGGTTTAAATTAGCGAAGCTGAAAGCCAAGCTGCGTAGCCAACTAAGTCCTAAGTGGCGAAGACAAATATTCAAGAGAGACGGGTACAAGTGTAGAATTTGTGGCTTTCATAAGAATTTGGAACTTGCACATATTACCTCTCTTAAAGAGTTTCTTAAAGCTAAATTAGAAATTGCAAATTCTTATAGAGAAGATAATCTTGTAACTCTTTGCCACTGGTGTCACATAGCTCAAGATAGATTTGCTTCAAAAAGCGACCCAGATAACATACTTCAAGAATTAACGAAAGTAAAAAAGATATTGGGACAGGAACCAGTTGTAAAACAGTACTTGGAATTAAATAGAGAACTAATGATATTGGAATACCCCGATAAACGAATTACACAAATAATCGAGGAAGAAATCAAACTTAAGAAGGACAAAAAGGTGTCCAAATATTTGCGCGTCCAAAAAGCTATTGCTGAACGGCGAAAGAAAATAACTGAAGATAAGAGAGACAAAATTGTTGCGTTATTCGAACAATTAAAAGCGGAAAGGAGATGGAAACGGCCAACAAAATTAGCAAAGATAATAACCTCGTCTGTTGGTCAGGCTAACGAATAATGGTCAGTCCATCCGCCTGATTTCATTGCTGTTCCTGCGGTGTTACAGCATTTTCAAGAGCTCTCAGACTCTCATTTCCATATCCGAAATACTTCAGCCCATTCTCCATGGCGGAAAGATCGGGCCTGGACGGCATTCTGGGATGCGTTTCACCTTTGAGGAAATAGGAAACGGCTTCAGCATCGCCAGTTTCAGTCCTGACAAGAACGTTTCTCCTCTCGTAAAAATTCGGAACGCCTTCAGTCTTGTCTAGGTTCGTAAGAGCGGCTCATCGAAGAAGAAATATAAAACTAGTGCCGCATTATTTTGCATATGGCTTCTATCTGCGTTATCGGCACCGGCTACGTCGGCCTGGTGAGCGCGGTTGGCTTCGCGAGCCTCGGCCACGCGGTCTCTTGCGTGGATTTGGATGGGCGCAAGGTGCGCAGGATAAACTCCGGCAAGCCCACAATCCACGAGCCGGGAATCGAAAAACCGCTGGCCTGGGCGGCAAGGAAGGGGCGCCTCGTTGCAACCACCAACTATTCAGATGCAATGCGCGATGCGGATTTCTCGTTCATATGCGTGGGCACGCCATCGCGGGAGGGCGGCTCAACCGACCTGTCAGGCATTTACAAGTGCGCGGCCTCGATAGGCGGGGCGCTTGCAAAGCGCGGGAAGACGGGAAGGCACATAGTCGTGATGAAGAGCACCGTGCCTCCGGGCACCACGGAGTCGCTCGAATCTGCCATAAGGCGGGAAGGCGCGAAGGATTTCGGGCTGTGCATGAACCCGGAGTTCCTGCGCGAGGGCAGCGCGGTGCATGGCTTCATGAAGCCCGACCGCATAGTTGTCGGCGCCGCAAAGCAGAAGGATGCGGACGCGGTTGTGGGGCTGTATTCTCGCATCAAGGCGCCGCGGCTCAGGACCGATTTGCGCACCGCGGAAATGATAAAATACGCCAGCAACGCCTTCCTCGCCACAAAAATATCATTTGCGAACGAGCTTGCAAACATGTGCGAGAAGTTCGGGGTGGACGTTTACGGGGTTGCAGACGGCATGGGCCATGACAGGCGCATAGGCCGTTCTTTCCTGAATGCGGGCGCGGGCTTCGGCGGCTCCTGCCTCAGGAAGGACGCAATCTCGCTTCTGCACGAGGCGCGCTCGCGCGGCTTTGACGCCGGAATACTGCGCGCGGCCATGGAAACGAACGATAAGCAGCCATACCGCGTGGTGGAGCTGCTGCGCTCTTCGCTTGGCCCCCTCGAAGGCAAGCGCATCGCGCTGCTCGGCCTTGCGTTCAAGGACAACACCGACGACATACGCGATTCCGCGGCGATAAGGGTGGCCAGGGCGCTCGTGAA
>ORJL011862848.1_pt1 | contig 14121 bp, 8 predicted proteins | sample 1779941 | NCBI WGS metagenome assembly ORJL01 (sample SAMEA104232317, study PRJEB22302) | groundwater metagenome | biome: forest; feature: aquifer; material: groundwater | place: USA | collected 2011-08-07 | depth 5.8 m
AACATCAAGCCGTAACAAGTCCTTGGTGACCGGTCCGGCCCGCCGCTCACGAGACTGTAGCAGGCGCCGCAATTCTTCGCGCAAGCTGGCCATTTCGGGTGATGCGGCATCTGGTGCGTTGGTCCGGGGAGGGAGCGGGGGGGGGAGGTGGCAGTTCTTGTGGCATGGCACCTTGAGGACCCCCGGCCGCGCCGGCGGGGCTTGTTAACGCCGCGCCCAGCCGCATATAACTCCGCAACAGGCCAAACCGGTCGCCGCCGGTGCCCGACAGAGACGCGTGCACCAACCGAGCAGCCGCCACCTTCACCTCATCGCCAGCCCGTCCGCCATCAGGCGTGGCATCATTCTCCTCCGAATTCGGTAGGGTCGAAGCGGCGTCAGCCAGGAACTCCAACTGGGAGGCGGCCGTGGGCAGGCTCGTGAGCGAGAGCATGTGCCTAGTGAACAATAGTCGAAGCTTCCCATCCACCCTGCGCTGCACCGACCAAGGATCTCTCGCAACCTGGAATCGGAACGGTTGGTCATCGCCTTCGCCGACAGGGTTATCCCATCTCAACGGGTCGCCAGAGGAGCTCAAGAAAGGGGATTGCTGCCATTCCGCAGCGGTAATCAAGTGCTCGAGCCAGCCGGAGGCTTCTCGGGCAGGGTTCGCGGGCAACTCGCGCCAGTGTTCGGCCGCGAGGTTAGCAAGTTCCGTGAGTTTGGTGGCGCCAGTCTGGACGGCGTTAGCCTCCGGTCTTGAGTCCCGAAGAAGGCCGCGAAACACCGCGAAGCTGGCGTTGACCGACCACCGCTTTGCGAAGAATTGACTAGCGTCCGCCACCCAGGGATTGCTCACCCCAAGTGATGCGAGATGGCGCATTGCGTACGCCTTGACCGCAAGCTCAGCATTCAGAGATTCGGCCGTGTCGAGTGCCTCGAACATCTGCTCCCAGCGCGTCGGGTCTTTGGCGCACCACTCCGGGTATGGTGAAGGATTTCTTTCTCGCAGCGCGGCGATCAGTCCATAAACCCGGACCAAGGGAACGAGGATCTCTTGGAAGACGAGGTCCTCGATCTTGGACTCCCGCACCGCTTTGCGGAAGTCCTCGTCCAAGGAGATCTCGCAGAGGACCTCGCCGCGGAATTTCAGTGCATCATCGGTCCACCGGATAACCGCGCCACGGGGTTCGACCGCCGCCTTTGCGTCATACTCGGCGGGGAAGCCAAACACCCGCGAACGCAGGCCTCCGCAAACCGTGCGAACCCAGCCGGGCGGCGCCGCCCCCCCCTGAACGGTCGTTTCGGGTATCAACTGGTCAACTTTCAAGGCGAGTTTGAATCTGCGTACAAACAGGCGGACGCGCCCCTGACGCCCCTCTTCCGCCGAAAGTTTCTCGAAGGTTTCTATCACGCTTTCGGCAAGACGCGCGCGAAACTCCTTGAGTGGGCTACTCCCTGACAGGTTGGCCCCTGCGCGGCGGCAACCACGCAGGTGATCGACCAGGGGCATGAATCCTGTTTCAACTGCCTGAAGCTCCTGGTCGTTATCAGAGTCGCTGGCTTTGATAAACTGCGTTAGGTGGCCCTTGAGCACTCGTTCCAACAGAGGACGTTCGACATGGGCCTGTTGGTCTGTGTCGCCCAGGTTGCGGAACAGCAGATCGGCGGTCTCGAGCCGGCTCCTGGTCGCGCTCTTCCACGCCGGATCCCGCTCAGGCCCGGACTTAAGGGTGAGCACTCCCAGTTCGTGCCGATGTTCGGTTGTCCAGCCACCATCCAGCGCAACGCCCAGCACCAGACCCGCTGCGAGCCCTGCTTTCGCGACCTTGGGTGCGAGGAGATCCCGGAACAAACCGTTACTCAGCTCAGCCTTGGCGTAGTAGGGGTCGCGCACCAAACTGAAAAGTTTGCGGAAGCTGGTATCATCATCCGGCGCGCAGAAAGCAACCAAACGCGCTGACAAGTCTCTGGCGGCCGCAGAGTCCGCCAACAAGTGCTCGATAAGCTTTTGGCTGCCGTGACACCAGACGAACCAGTCCAGAGCGCAGGTCGTCTCCTGGAGCCCGACGATCCTCGATCCCTCCGAGGCGGACAGGGGCAGTGCAAGCCGAGTGAGCACCATTATGGCGCCGTCGTTGCGATCCGCGGATGTCGTCTGGAGCCGGCCAGCGGCTTTCTTGAGGAAGCCTGACGTGCCTGCCTGAGCACGCGCGGACATGGGAACCAGTGTGTCGCCGGCTTCGCTCCAATCCGCGACCGGCTTCGCGTAGCACTGCTCGGCCAGTTGCGTGCGGATCTTGTCCCAGCCCTCGATGGGGTTGTCAGCAAGCGCGTTGAAATACACCGCTGAATCGCCCACCGGAGCGGGCTTCCAGTAAGTCCTATCGAAGTGTTCCTGGACTGCGTCTCGCTCTCCGGCGCGCGCCAGACGCTGCAGGAATCGCAATCGATCGACTACCTGCGCGGACCGAGGAGCCACCTTGCCCAGAGTGGGTAGCAGCACTAGGCGGACAGAATCGCTTGGCAGGGCACCCCGGGCCCACTCGATGAAACCATCGTCCGCAGCAGCAGCGGGGAGCGTCCCATCGCCGGCCATTAACCCTGGGAGGTCTTTGTTCCCCTCGCCTAACGCAGCCAACGGGCCAGCCGCCAACTCAAGGTGTTCGAGCTTAAGACCGCCGCGAGCCGTGACCCAGTTCTTGGTGAAGGCCAGGCGGACGAGGTGCCGGGCTTGATCCTTCTCCCCCGCGGTCAAAGACCCGAGCGCGGAGGCCGAGGGCATGCTCCTCGGCTTCGCCTCTCGCAGCGAGTAGTCGAGTTGGACCAGGACATTGCGCTCGGCATGGCCCGAGACCCCAGCGAACGCCAGCGCTCCGATCAGGAGGCCTGCACGAAGTGAGATGGTTCGCATAACCGGAGAGACCGTTGACTATTCGCTCTTGTCCGCGTCTGGACTCCCCGCCGCCTGAGGCCCGTGTTGAGACAGCCACTTGGTGAAGTCCGAGCGCCGGGGATCCTGGGGATTGTCAAGGTCCGGCCAGTTCACATCGGCCTCACCTGCGCGGATGGCCCACAGCATGAACATCCCATCCAACTCGACAATACCGTCCTTGGGTACTGGGGGATCAATCGCCAGCGTCTTGCCGGCGGCATCGGACATCTTAAGTCCAGCCGCCCAATCGCTTACCGCTCGGCTTGCGAGCGGGTTCACGGCATACGCGGTGGGCTGGTCCTTGTTCGGGGCGGCCCACTTGCTCGACGCCAGGACGAGCCCCAAACCGGCGTCCCGACTTAACTCCGGACGTCGGACTGCTTTTTCGCTGCACCCGGCGAGGATGCTGAACTCGATGGCATCCCGCGCGAAGAGCGTGGCCGTTCTGGGGCACCCCGCCGCGTCAAGCCAGGCTGCGAGGACGACGTTCTGCAGGCAGATCTTGGGAAGATCGCTCCAACTCGGAGCCGCGAGATACTCACCACGCTGCTGAATCGCCTGGGCAACCCACCCACGCAGTTCCGCGCTGAGCTTCCCGGGCGCTTCATCGTACGGCCATTTGCCAGGCTGAAGGGCATCATCCAGCAGTTGGAGCTTCCCACCTCGGCTCACAGAATGTACCTGCGCAAGTTCCTGATCCGCCTCCTGGCTGATCATGCGTGCGCGCTGGGTAAACTGCTTCTTGGCCTCATCCGACAAGTCCAACCGATTGGCGGGCGTGATGTTCAACTCCGGAACCGAAGCGCCATCAATCAACCTGCGCTCGGGGCTCGTGCCTGGATTTGCACCTCGATATTCGCCGCTGGAAATGCCCGGCTGGTGATCGTCCGGGACCCGCATCGATCTGCCGCGTTTCGCTCCCAGGAAGCCAGGCGCCTTCATGAGCGTGGCGATGTGGTTGGCCAAGCAGATGTCGGAACGGACGGGGACGCTGTTATGCCAGCCTTGGCTGCTGGAGGTACCGAGCTCAGTGACTTCAAAGTCGCAAGCGAAGGATGGGACGACGTTCTCAAGCGGTACCGGAACTGCTGAGGGGGCGCCCTCCTCGGCGATGAAGACCATGTCACCCGGCATCAGGAGATAGGCGAGTTTGCCGGTGGCGTACTTGTCGTCCTTCCCTCGCACGAGTAGGGACTGGCTGCCAGCGACCTTCAGTTGCGTCTTGCCTGCCTTGAGAGTGAGTGCACGTGTTAGGGTGCCTGGGGTCGCGCTGCCCAAGACAGTCCACCCGAACACATTGAGCGGGGGATCGTAAGCCGCCACCTTTTCGCCCACGGCTTTCTCAGGCGTGGCCGACCCTCCGACGCATACGCTAGGCACTACTATTCCCTTTGCTTCCTGCGAGGTCAGGTCCGGTGCCGGCTGCGCGGCAGCAGGGGCCGCCGGCTGAACGGACTTACTCAATGCGAGCAGCGACTCGCGCGCAACGCCCATGTTAAACATGTGCTCTTGCCGCGACTCCCACTCGACGAGAAGGGGTCCGCACTGGGCAAGGTTTAAGTTGACCAGCACGAGACTGATAAACTGCTGTTCCGGTAAGGTCAGCTCTTCGATTCGCACGACCTTGCTCACGATCGGTGTGCTGCCATCGACTGCGAAACTTGACACCAAGGTTTCTCCCACTTTGGCATTGAAGGCCCGGCGGGGAACAACCTGCCCAGTCGGGGAGATTGTTCGCATTTTTGTGTTCCGAGAACATACAAAATCACGCTCCACGCCTCCGGGATCCTTCACCACCAGACGGATCGCCCTCGTCAACGGTCCACCACTTTTCAGCGAGACGTAAGCTTCGCCCGGGAGGAAGGGGGGGTAATTCCAAGGCGACCCTGCGGGCTTTTGAAAAAAGGCCGATACGATTGAAAAGCCGCCATCAGGCTTACAAGCTGGGTTTTCGACGAGATCCTTCAGGGGTGTGCGCCCGGTTTTTGTGGTCAGCATCTCCGTTTCGACCACCATGGAAACGTCCCCTGAGGTACACTCGACGGTCGCGCAATCGGTGCCGTCCGCGCTCTTCGCGAGGACAAGGTTGTTGGCAAACGCCGCGAGTTCGTCGTTGTCGTGGGAGAGGGCAAGGCTCACAAGCTGCTGCGGCTCATCGGTTTCCTGCACTGACTTGATAGGTGTTACAGGGAGCTGCTTCTTATCTGGAGCGGCACCTGCAAAAGGAAGATACCCCGCGTCGAGCCGCACTGCATCGACCCAAATCGCGGCCTTTCCCACTTCGAGCAAGACGTGTTGTGGCATGGCTACCGCCAACCGCCAACCGCCAGCAAAGGCGATGATCACTGTCCCTTTGACGTTCTCGTATCGCCGAATCTTGCTGATGGTGAACCATTCGGATCTGACCTTCTCATCAAGCCTCGTGGCGATGCCCGCATTCGGGTCGCCGACTGGCAAGTGGCCGAGGACTTCCATCCCGGTGACCAGCTCTGATGCGACAATCCATCGGGCTGATTTTCCCGGCATCCTGGCGAAGGCGTAAGCACCGGCAGAAAACCCACGAATCGGCTCGCCGTCCCCCGTGGGTGGAATGGCAATCAGATCGACTACGACACTCTCCAACAGAGGCGAACGGCCGCCTGCAGGCTCCACCCGGACGAGGTTCCTGAATGTCATCTTCCCCAGAAAGACAGTCTGCCCGCGAAGTTCAGGCTTGGAAGCCATCTGGAGAACCGGTTCCTGCCCCGTGATCGCGCAGAATTCCAAGAAAGCGGGATGGGCCTTCAGCTTCGTTTCAGCCGCTGTTGCGCCTTTCGTGTCCCACTCCACGAAGACCTCGTGCGAAGCATTGGCAAGGAGAATCACTCCCGCTGGTCGGAGAGACTGGGGCACAGATGCGAGCAGTTTGCCCCCGGGAGTCCAGGACGGAGCCAGCGTGTCTGTTTTGCGGGCCGAATTGTCCGCCTTCAGAGCCGTCGTGGTCTCAGCCGCCAAGGCTTCCCAACCTGCCTTCTGCTCGCCGCCGATCGGCAGTGGCGTGAACCGGGCCTGGGCCACGGCCGCTTGTGCCATGAGGCGTACCGTAAGGTGGGGGATCGAAAGGACCCGTCCTTGCAGTGTGCTTAGGGTAAGCGGATGAGACGGCATAATGTTCTCCAACTTCAATGGGTCACCTTGCACGGCCCGTTCCCAAGGCCCGGAACTCAGCATATCCGCAGTTGCGAAATCACCGGGCGTCGAAGCGTTTTCTCCGACCGCGCAGAGCCGTGCGAGCGCCGCGGTGACGAGGTCCTTCGCTGACTTGCCCGCCACGATGCCTTCAACCAGTCCAGGTGACGAGGCGTTCAGAATCCCTATTCCCGTAGCCGGCACGACGACATCATCGGGCAGGACAGCGAAGTTCTCTGGATACACCACGTCGGCCGCGATCAACGCCGCAGGGCCGACCGCCGAGAACGAATGTGTTTTGCGCAGGGAGGCTGGTAAGTGGCTGTAGGCCCTCAGGTAATACCAAGTGAAGCGTTGGATAGCGCTCGGCGCCTCACGCCAGGCCTTCTCCGAGACTTCGTAGAGCCCTCTAGACGTGTTCCAAATCAGCGGCATGTCGCCTGTCACCGGCGCGTGCGACCACCGAGCCAGGTCACACGCATTCGTGGGAATCGGGCCGCCAAGCCAGTTTGCTAGAGTCGAAGCCGGCGCCAAGCCAGCATAAGAGTCCAAAACCAGACGGACCTGTGAGCGCATGCCTTCCACCGACTTCACCATGACGTCACCTGGCGTGGTGGGCTGAACGACTGCGGCCACAGGTGTGGGCAGTGCGGAAGATGGGTTGGTCTTTGCCGCTTCGACGGGGTTCTGTGTGCGCGCGGTGGCAAGAATCAACGCCGCACAGAGCTGGATTATGCACATTTGTGAATTCATAGTTTTTCTGGAGGGAATGCCCCTCATAAGGGAGTCGCGATCACTTGCCGAGTGTGATGTTTCGCACGAAGATTTTGTTCTGGCCCTCATCCCCCGAGGAGAAGGCGAGTCCGAACCCGCTGACTAGGCGGTCAGTCCGCTCCGCAGGCAGAGCCAGTTCCACATTCTGCCATTGCTGATCGAGTTGTACTGTTTTCTCAACACGCGGGTTGAGCGACTCATTCAACCTGCCTCCTGCGAAGAACGTGACTTTCACGGCCCCTTCCTCTGCTTTGGCGGAGATGGACAGCCTAACCGTATCGCCAGGCCGAGCCTGTGTCAGGGCGGCGATATCCACGCCGGAAACCGCATCGTTCGCCAGCAGCACGAGGCCCGACACACCACTGCCAGATGGCCGCTCGACGGTAAGCACACCCTCGGTGGTGAACGTTCCCAGGACGAGCGGTTGGCCGAAGACCTCCAGCCGCGGGAACGCGGAAGCAGCCGATCCAATCCCCGTCAACCGCACGGAGGTCTCCGGGGGCTGGTGGGCTGCAGTGCCAAATACCGCGGCTCTCTGGAGGACTTCGGCCGGCGCAGGCGCCCCCGGAGCGCTGTCACGCCATTCCGCTCCCGCGCCCGACCATCCGAGTCGGACCGCTCTGAGCAGCACGGGAGAGCCGCCTGTCGCCAATAAGACCGGGCGGTGAGCAATGCCGACCAAGTCGCTATCCATCCAGACCTGGCAAGGCCCGTCAGGGACGAACTCGATCAAACCCGGAGCGCTCATGCTCGCGCCAGGTGGCGAGAGTCGAGTCGCCATCTGCTGCTGCACATTGAGGATCACCTCATCGGCCAAGCCTGGTCGGCCTTCCTGCAGGACCGGATGCTGTATGGTATCGGTGAGGCGGCACGAGGCATCGAAAGCCTCCCGCAGGGTAATCACGCCGTCGCCATTGGCGTCGGCCGACCCTTGGAGTCCGCCGAACCAGGCCTCGCCGAACACCGAGTCGATCGCCAACTCTGAGGCGCCCGCTGAGCCCACCACGCATTGTCGGGGACCCAGGGCGAGATCCTTGAGTGCCCCGCTGTGGCAGACGTCCACGAGCAGCACCGTCGTTGAGGCCAGGGCTGCCAATGGCTTCAACAAGTCCTCCGCAGGCAAGCCCGTAACTGAAGCGCTCGCGTGCTCACCGGGGTGCTGGGAATCCGACAGGATCAGGTGCAATCTTCCGTCAGGCCCCGCATAACCGTGGCTCGCCACGTAGATGAAGATCAAATCCCCGGGTTGATCGAATCGTTGCAGCCACCTCACAGCCGCCCGCGCAGCGGTCTCCGTCGCCGAAGCGTTCAGAAGCGACATGATGTGCGGACGGGCGGCCCGCATTTGTATTTCGAGTGCTCTCCTGGCTTTGGCAGCTTCGCTGGTTGCCAACGGCAAATCCGCAAGGCGGGGCTGACGAAAGCCGCCATAGTCAGAGACGCCCATGGTCAGGCCCGCTCGCCGCCACCCAGCTCGGCCTAACCCGCCCTGGACGAGCGTGCTGAGCGATTGACCAGCATTCCCGGACCGCGTCACCCACGCTGTGCGCGTTCCCCATTCAGGGCTCTTCTTGAGGATCAAATTGACACTGACCAGACTCAGTACAACCGACGCGGCGACGGCAAACAGGACCGGTGTCCACCGATCGAACAGTGGACGCCAGACCGGGGTGAAAACCCCAGAATCCGGAGCCTGCCGCTGACTGCGCGTCGTGCGACGGATGCCGGCCTCGGCGGATGCCTTTTCCGCTTGTCGCAGGCGCTCACCCCGCAGTTCCAGGAGGCGTTCGAGTTGTTCGTCAGTTAGCTTCATGAGGGGTCAATCTCAACAGCCCCGCACATGGTAGTCGTGACGGGTGACCGATTGTGATTTCTTTTCTCAATCTGGGATGTCCTGAGTCTTGCGATCAATGCACTCTCGCAAGGTCTGGCGAGCGATATCGACCCGTTTTCTCACGGTGGCTGGCTTGAGATCAGCTTCTTCGGCGATCATCTTCCAACTCGCTTCACGCTTGTAATACCTGTCAAACCACTCCGGCAACGGGCTCGGAAGCGCCCGCAGGCATTCCTCCAAGATCGCCAACAGCCATTCCTGCGTCTCAGGGTCTTCCAACGGGTCCATCGAGGCTTCAGCGGACTTGACCCGCTCGGCCTCCGCCATGACGGCATCTGGGGAACCCCTGTTCATCTGCTCTTTGATCGTCGTTCGGCTTCGGATCACATCAATGCTTCGCTTCACGGCGATGTCTCGCAGCAACTTGGTCCCGCTGGCGTCATGGCGTTGACAGTTCACCGGCCAGGCCGCTAAAAACTCAAGCGTCGCTGTGTCCGCGATAGCGTCAGCCCCGGGATCGTCGCGGCTTCCGAGCTGTTTGTGGACCGATTCCCGGGCTACAGGGATGAGCAGCAATGCCAAGTCGTCGCCCCTTTGTTCGGGTTTCAACTCGCTAAATTCCTCTAACCATATGGCCGCCAAGTCACGTGCCTTGTCTAGCGCCTTGTTCTCTTCTAGCCCTGATGGAAATCGTTGGCACACATGATCAAGGAGCCCTTTGAAGTACTCCGCCGCACGCAAATCTTTCAGCGCTTCTTGCACCAGGGCTCTCACCTCTGCGGCATTCTCGCTCACAGGAGGCTGGGAATCGTGCCTTCTTGGTGGTTGTTCCCAGAACTCCTGCGAAAAGGACTCCAGGACCGATACAGTTCCAACTCATTCGCTTGTTGATGAAGTCCATCTGGACGGATAAGATCGCGACGGACGTCTTGGAGGAAAACGTCCTTGACCGGGCCGAACTGCCCCTCCGGTTTCGGGACGACAAGCCCATCTTCCCAGACGTCATGCTGCACTGCCTTGCGCACGCATTCGGGGTGTCCGGCGAGTGGGCAGTCACTGATATCCCGAGGCAGGACCAAGAGATGAAGGCCTTCTTCGCTCGCCGCAGGGACCCCGCGTGGCTACGCGAGCCGCCCCACTGCTGCCAGAGTCTCGCGCTTGGGTGCCCCCTGTCGCCAACCCCACCACGCAACTGACACACCCGCCGCAGGCACTGCGGAGATCACAGTCCATTTTGATAGACGCCACATACATCGCAGGCATACATCGCAGGCCCCCCGAACGGGCCATCTGTCAGAGCAGTGAGGTGAGTATTGCCCCCCGCGAGCTATTCTCAAGCACAAAAGTAGCTCCCAAAATAGAGCGAGTTTCCCAACAACCTTGCGCTGCTCAAAGCGGATGAAGATCTGCACTTCCACCGAGGCCATCTCGCGATCTGGCCGGCGCCGCGACTGAACACTTCCTCCTTGTCGGGGACGTTTCCGTGAATACCTGTTCTACTGGCTGTACGACGCTTCCGTTCGGGTACCCCATTTGCGAGACCGCCTGGACTACATCGACGAGCTTGCACCACACTTTCTTAATTCTACTTTGTCAGATTCAACTGCGGCGCCACAATGGAACGGCCTTATATATGACATGATATATGCTTATTCTTGCTCGTATGCAAAGAATAAAATCACACCCTTAGACAAACTCAAATCACACCCAGTATGACAGTAGCCGCCTGCAGGGGGTCAGCTATCGGTTTCTGCACTTCATAGAGAGGTATCTTCCTAACTTTCAGACAGTTACACGCGACGTATCCTCAGCCGCGCCCCACTATTTCCGCGGTTTGTTTCAGTCCGAAAAGCGGAACATGGAGCGTATGGAGGAGTCCGTTCCTGATGCCGACGAGCAACAATTGCAGCACTTCCTCTCCGTCTCACCGTGGGATGAAGACGCCGTATGGGCGCAAGTCACGGGCGAAGCCAATGGCACCCTGGGCGGCCATTCCGACAGCAGCCTGATTATCGACGAAAGCGGCGTCACCAAGAAGGGAACCCACTCAGCCGGGGTCGCCCGGCAATACAATGGACGCTTGGGGAAGATCGACAACTGCCAGGTGGGTGTTCATGCCGCGCTCTCCCACGGAACGGAAGCCTGTCTGATCGGCTCACGGCTGTATTTGCCCAAGGAATGGACGAAGAACCGCAAGCGTTGCGGCCGCGTCGGCACTCCCAAGGCGAAAATGCGGCATCGCACCAAACAACAACTGGCGCTGGAACTGATCGCACAAGCTGGCGAAAACGGGGCTCAGTTTTCCTGGGTGCTGGCCGATGGGGGCTATGGGCACGACCTCAAGTTCTGCCAGGCACTGGACGAGCAACTCCGTGTGACGTTCATCGTTGGAGTGCATAAAACCCAACACATCTACCTGAACGATCCGGAGCCGGCGATTCCGGAGCGAAACCACAAGCCGGGACGAACGCCCACTCGGCTTCGGTCTCAATCCGATCCGACCACGGTGGAGAAATGGGCTAAAGCGCAGAGAACATCCGTTTGGAGGCCGATAACACTGCGGGATTCAACCAAGGGTGAGTTGCGCGGCGAAGTCGTGTGGCGCAGGGTCTGGGTCTGGGATGGTTGTTCATCCACAGGACGGCACTGGTGGTTGCTGGTGCAGCGGGATCCCCAAACGCATGCCGACTACAAGTATTCCCTCAGCAACGCCGCTCCCTGCGCCGACGGCGAGCAACTCTGTCGGCAGCGAGCGCAGCGTTTCTGGGTGGAGCGCGTGTTCGAGGATGCCAAGGGACAGGTTGGCATGGACCAATACCAGTCGCGTGGCTGGGTCTCCTGGCACCACCACATGGCCATGGTATCCATGGCGATGTTGTTTCTGCTGGAGGAGCGCCAACTCCAAAAACCGCAGCGGCCCCTGCTCAGTTGCGCCGACGTGCTGGCCCTATTGCGCTATGTGCTGCCCAAGCGCAAGGTGACGGGAGAGGAAATAATCCGGCAGTTGGACCAGCGGCACAGTAAACGGCAAGCCTCGATCGACTATCACCGCCGCAAGCAGCGAGAAATGGATCAGATGCAAGCAATGGACGGCTAAACCGGAAATCGGTCCGCTTTCCAACGGCACCAACATAGTTCCCTAACATTTCAAGCGATGAAAAACATGCGCCACGTCGCGTGGACGCAATGTTGTCACCTCCGTCAAAGGTCCTGTTGGTGAAAAAGCGCCTTACACTGATGTTATTGCCAGCGTCCTTCGCCGACATCCAGGTGCCACTTCTCTCACATCGAATCTGACAAAGTAGAATTAAGCGTTTCTTCGATAACCGCCCCCTGAACCGTGCACAAGCCCTCTATCTCATCCTCCCGCAATTGCCATATGCCCACAATCTCACGGGTCTCATTTTGCTCGCTTTCTCTTCGAGGTTTACGACCGGAATTAATCGCAACCTGTTCTTGTCAGCAAACCAGCGCAAGCCATTTTCCGCAGAAAATGCACCAGTACAGTGTCATCGTGGCGGTGATCGCCGATTGGTACTCTCAGGGCAGGCAAACGAGGCGATCAAACCCGGCACCCATGGCACGAGTGGGAAGCGGATGGTCGGGCCTGACCCAGAGGGCCAGGACCCCTGCTGGACGCAATGCTCAGGTGGATGACGCTGCAGCCAGCGGGAAGGGACGTTCGGCGCTCCGAATGGTGGTTCGGCCGGCGTTGAGTTCGATCCGAACCGGTGTCGCAGATCCCGGTACGGCGACCGCCGGTTGCAGGGTCACGGCGATCTGGATTTCCCGGTGCTGGTTCGCGCAGATTGACGATAAGCTCCGGTTTGTGCGGCCCTGCGCGTTGGTCGCGCCGATTTGGACCTCAGGGACCTCGACGGTCTGGGCCAGATCCGCCTTCAAGAGGCTGTGAGCTTTCATGGTGGCGATCGGGCGACCCTGCAGAAACAGATGGAGTTCGAACTCCCCGGAGTGCGATTCCAGTGGCGTTCCTCCGACCAGGACGGGTAATTCCAGCATCGTTGCTTCCACTGAGCGAGTTACCCACCCTTGGGCGACTGGGACATCCCGGCGGGACACCCGGTTCTCGATACGCGATAACGGCAGCATCCGCGTCGCGGGTGATCGTCACCTCGTCGAGGCAGGCGATGTACCGTTTCTTGCGCGTCATGTGACGGGGCAGGAGCAAAGCCTGGCAACGCATTGTGTCCCCCCCCTCGCGGCAATCGGGTCGGGACCAGCTTACCAGGGCCAGGTGTCGCCGCTGTGGCGGAAGTTGTAGCAGTCCGACGAAGGGTGGTTGATCAAGGCGTTCGGAATCTTCTGCCCAAACGTGGCCATCAAGCAAAGCTCTGGCCGCCACTCCTGGATGAAAATCGCGAGGAACTCCGGTGTCTTGACGCCCCCAGTGAACGCCGGCAGGCCCTGCTGTCTCGCGAATTGCGGCACGATCAGTTCATCGTCCCGCTCATGGGGATACTGCCAGAGCCGGACGCTCGCTTGGGTGAACACCTGGGTGGGATCGTCCGCGGGGAGGCGGACTACAACCACCCGGCGGGCGCGCGGACCAAGCAGTAATTGCTCGAAGAACGTGGAAACCGCCCATGAAGCTGCCGAAGACGGCGACGCGCGTCTTGCGGGCGTCGGTCGGGGGTAGGTGGGGGAGGATTCGGCGCGGCTGTGCTCCGCTGGCCGTGAGGTTGAACTGTGCATTCATGACAGGTGCTGTTTGCTCCGCGCACCGCTTGGCGAAAAACAAAGGGCCTGCCCCGGTCACACCCTCGCCAGAGGCACGGCGAAGCGCCTATCAGGAAAGTGTGTCGAGCCACGCCGCCGACAGAACGCAGGCTTTGAGCCATCGTCTCCCGAGAGAAAAGCCCCCGTTTTCTGGCGACACATTTTCTGGCGTGACTCGCAGCCGAGGCTGGGCTAAATAGTTATGTCGAGATAGATGTCGTCCCGGACCGTGCCTGGATGAGGATCTCATCTGAAGCAGACTCGAGTTGTTAAGGCAACCACTCCTCCTGGCTCTGCGCGATAATCCAGAAGCATGCTTGATCCGCCGGTTCGGCCGAGCAACAGGAAGTCGTCGCCCCCGAACGATTCGGTCAATTTCCAACTGTCGCCGTCCTTTTAGAGGCGGCTGAAGGTAACGGCATAGCGAACGCCGTCCTCGGTGTCGTTTCTCCGGACCTCGGCCTTGATGGAGCCGAGCCGGAGCCGGTGTATGGGTTTTGGTTCGTTTGCTTCCATGCGGACATCGGTTGTGGACCAATCACCGGTGAACTAGACCTAATTCAAGCGTGATTTAGGAGCGAAATAATAACAAAAAGCTCGAAATGCCCATCAGCATTGGCTGATAGTGAGTTTGTGAACAAACACCGAGTCAGCCAACAAGGACATTTCGAGTGAGCAGAAAATACCCTAAGAT
>ORJL011139076.1_pt1 | contig 14120 bp, 10 predicted proteins | sample 1779941 | NCBI WGS metagenome assembly ORJL01 (sample SAMEA104232317, study PRJEB22302) | groundwater metagenome | biome: forest; feature: aquifer; material: groundwater | place: USA | collected 2011-08-07 | depth 5.8 m
CGCTGCCGGATGCCGTGGTAGAGGTTAAACACATTGGCCGGTTTCTCTTTCAGGCCCAAGTTGACATCGAGGGTTCGTTTCCTGTGGACGCCCAGTTCAATGGCCTGTACCGGGCATACCGCCGTGCAGCGCCCGCAGAGGGTGCACTTTTCCTTTTCCCATTGTATCTGCCAAAGCAGATCCTTGGGTCCTAATGTTGAGGGAGCAATTCTTCCCATTGACTCCATTTTTTGACCTCCTTACGTTCTGGTCCTACAAATACGGTATCGTACTTCATGGGCTGAAAATCGCGGCTCTTGTCACGCCCGGGTATCGCCGCATCGATACCGCATACCTCGGACGAGAAAGCAAAAATTCCGTCACCGCCCCCGACGACGCCGGGCCGCAGCTTTTTACTGTCCTGGACCATAAAAAGGGTTTTGTCGGGCAGACAGCCAATGACACAGTTGGGACCATCGATAATGAGTGGACGGCAGCTTTGCTTGATTACTCTCAGGAAGGCGCCATTGGGATGGCGGCTGAGTTCCTCGTCTTTCAGGGGGGTTATCACGTGTTTATACATCTCCAGCCCCAGCCCCAGATGTTTTTGCGTATAATGGAGGATATGGGTAAAGACTTCCGAGTCCGACTGGTAGCCCACGTACCCCGGCTCGCCGCGGGACATCAGGAATTCCCTGATCGGCACAAAGGCGGTATTCTCCCCGTTGGTCATGCTGGCGAATCCCTGGATGAAAAAAGGGTGGCAGGCATAGATGTTGATGGCATAGTTGGTGTTCTGTCGTCCCTGGGCGAGAATGGTCCGCGCCTGAAGCTCCTTGCGTCCCAAGCCCAGGTAATCGGCAATGACCATGGGGTCGCCGACCTCTTTGATCATGATCACGTCGGGCCAGAAACTGAAAACGATCATGGAACCGTCCCGATCACCCATTTCTTTGATCTGCAGGCGGCACATAAGCAGACGGCGTTCCATCTCCGCCGGGGACAGCCCCTCCCAGGCGGGCGGGTAATCATAGACCCGGATCAGGTAGTTGTCCCGCTGGGGAGTTCCCGCCGGTGCCTGCTTCGCCGGCCGGAAAGACAGTTTATATTTGGTCATGAAATTCATGTCCATCATATAACGGTCGAGTTTTTTTATGCCCTCGTCGGAAAAGATGCCCGAGAGGATCGGCCCGCCACGAAACTGTTCGAATTCCCCGCCCAAATCGGTCAGGAACAGCCCCACACCCGAACCGTCGTGTCCTTCCTTCATGACATTGAGGGCATTGATAGCCACCATGGGCGACAATGGCTCAGTACTGGTAACAGCAAACAAACGGCACATATATTTATTATCCTTTCCATTACCCAGCTTGCCTCTCCCGAAAGCGCGCAAAATGGGTTAGTGATATTAGCAATAATCATACCAATTATGCAAGTCAATAATGACCGGGAGCAATTCGCCCCGATCAGCCTTTGAGTATGCCGTACTGGTTATTGTAGTTCGAGAAAAAAATCTTTGTTGGTCAACAGTGCGGAACGGATGAAACTCAGACCGGCTGACGAACCATAATTAACAACCACCATCCTTAAACAGAACAATTTTGTATTTTTGCGTGGCAAAAAGCACAAAATTGTCCGTTTTTTTACCTGGCGCAGCGGTAAAAAGCAACCCCTTTTATGCCCCTTTATGCATCGAGCAGCGGGTCATTCTTTTTTTGCCGAAAACGGCGGGGATCGATGCCCAGCTTGTGTATCTTATATTGAATAATGCGTTTCGTGGTGCCCAGGAGCTTAGCCGCCTGACTCTGATTGCCCAGCGTTTCCTTCAATGTATCGACGATCAGGGCCCGTTCCTGGGATTCCACCAAAGCGCACAGCTTGTCCGATTCCTTCCTCTGGCTTTCGTTGCGGATGTTGAGCTGCAGGGAAGGCGGCAGATTGTGACCCTCGATGGCATCCCCCTGCGCCAGCAGTACCGCCCGCTCGACGCAGTTTTCCAACTCCCGCACGTTGCCCGGCCAGTGATAGGCCAAAAGCGCGTCCAGGGCGGAAGTGGATATCCGCTTGACTGCCTTGCCCTGGTCTCTGCTGTATTTCACAATGAAGTGATCGGCAAGCATTATGATGTCATTCCCCCTTTCCCGGAGGGGGGGAAGGTAAATGGGAAAAACATTCAACCGGTAATACAGATCGGCGCGGAAGCGGCCCGAACTGACGTCCTCTTCCAGATTCCTGTTGGTTGCGGCAATGATCCGGACGTTCACCTGGATCGTTCTTGAGGAGCCGAGCGGCTGAAATTGCCTCTCCTGCAAAACGCGCAGCAGCTTGGCTTGGGCCGCGGCGGAAAGTTCGCCCACTTCGTCAAGAAAGATGGTGCCGCCGTTGGCCTCCTCGAAACGGCCGCGCCGCTTGTAAAGCGCCCCCGTAAAGGCGCCCTTTTCATGGCCGAAGAGTTCGCTTTCCAGGAGGGTGTCCGGCATGGCGGCGCAATTCACCTGGACCAGGGGCCCGGAGGCGCGGGGGCTGCGCAGATGGATGGACCGCGCCACCAGTTCCTTGCCCGTTCCCGTTTCCCCGTGAATCAGCACCGTGGTGTTGGAATCGGCCACCTGGCTGACCATGCCGTAGACCTCCTGCATTACCTTGGAGGTGCCGATAATGTCCGAGGACGGCGGCGTGGTCCGGCCGATGATCATGCGCAGGCGGCGGTTTTCCTCCTCCACGGCCCGCATATGGACGGCCTTGGCGATCAGTTCCGCCACGGCCACCAGATTAGCCAGTTCGCGATCCAGGTTCTCCACATGGACGGCCGCCTTGTCCGCCGACAGGACCCCCACAACCCGGGCATCGTAGATGATGGGAACACATAAAAAGGACAATTCCGACCGGTTGAGAAATTTCCGGGCGCCCGTCCGGTCGAGAAAATGCACTTCCTGATCCAGATTGGCCACGGCCATGGGACGTCCAGTCTGAGCTACCTTGCCCGTAATCCCCTCTCCCGGCCGGTAGATCACCTCCCGGCCCTCGATCTCGACGTCGTGCGCCACGTCCAGCCACGCCTCGCCGGTGCTCCTGTCCAGGAGCGATATCATGCCGCGCTGCATGCCCAGCCGCTGACTCATCTCTTTAAGGACCTGCTCCAGCTGGTCACGCAAATCTTGAGGCTGCGCCATGGTTTTCGCGATAGCGTGCAAGGCGGCCAATTCTTCATAATTATGGATACTCATTATCCGTAAATCGTGGTAGAAAATGACTATTATGTCAAGAAGAATGTTGATCCCCTAACGAAGCGAGCCCCAAGATGCAATGCCGAACCCATCAGTCACGTGAGGCCCTGGCCGTCTGCCAGAAACATGAGACCGGTTATTGCCGGGAATGCTGTGAATGCCTGAATATCGATCACTGCTGCGAATGTGTCGATCCCAGCATCTATTGCCGATTCAGAACGCAATGCCTCATCTGGGAGTTGTCCCGGGACCGGCGCAAGGCCAAGGTCCGGAACGGGTAGCAAGGGCCGATTAAGCTGTCAAGGAAGGGGTCATGTCCGGTTCTATCGCAGAAACCGGTTCTCGATGAGATCGACGATGCCGTTGACATCATTGCCGGAAAAACAGGGGACGCTTATCGGCGGCGGTGGATCGCCGGCCACTGCCAGCAGATTGATATCGCCGCGGCAGATCAGATCGCCTTCGCGGTCGGCGCGAAAGGCCTCGACCTTTGGATGGCGATTCTTCTTAAATCCTTCGGTCAGAATAATGTCCACATAGCCGATATATTTTTCCCGCAACTCGGCTATCTCATGGTCCTTTTCCACATCTTCCACAACGGCAACCTGCCAGGGAGAAGACAAAACGGTCACCCGCGCCCCAGCCTGCTTATGGCGCCAGCTATCCTTGCCTTCATGATCGATGCCAAAGCCATGCACATCGTGCTTGATGGTCGCCACCCGGTAGCCGCGCCGGTTCAATTCCGGGATGAGCTTTTCTATCAGGGTAGTTTTCCCCGTGTCCGATTTGCCGACGATGGAAACAATGGGGATTTCTTGGCTTTCCTCCGCCCCTGCCTTTGCCTGTGAACTGACGGTATAAGCTCCTGCTTTGGCCCCAGGTCGGTCCATTTTGTGCCACTGCTCTAACGCTATCTCATTACCCATGTTTTTTATACCGCGATGGAAATGTTGCACAGGACGTGATCAAAATCATCCTGTCTCAAAGGTTCATAATATCCCATGGTCGCGCAGGATTTACACAAAGGCCTGCCTTTTCTGTAAACTTCCTTCGCATCCTGAATGTGCTCGCCGCAAGCATCGCACTGAACCCTGCTTAGCGGCCGCCCGGGCATATCTGCCGGTTGCAATCTGATTATTACTTCCATTACTTCGAAAAGATCATCATCGGGCATTATCTTATAGGCCTCAAGCTGCGCCGCGTACTTGTTTTCGATTTCGGGAAAGTATTCTTTAGCCCTTTGCTTTGATTCCTCTTTAGCATAAACCCTCGCCGCCCGGCCTGTCTTGAGGTTTAAAAAAGTCGCTGCCATCTTTCCGTAATCCATGAATTTCATGGTCCGGTGGCCGAGGCTGCAACCGGTGACCGATTGCACGGCATCGGTCGCACATCTGTCCATTTCCACAAAAACAATAATATTTTTCCGGTCTTTTCCCTTGGGATCACTGATCCCTGTCTCACGGAGTCCCAGCAGGGACATCCGGACTCCCAGTACCTGGCCGGGACACAAATGCCCGTGAATCCTTGCCGATTCCTGAAGAAGCGATAGAAAATCCATTTTGACACCGCCCATATAAAATTGACGCCGGGAGAAACTTAACTCATGCATGATCCTTCCCTCTTAGCGTTAGTGAATCTAAAAGGATTTCCGCCGAAAAACCCCATTTCTGTACTCATGCACCTTTTCCGGCAGAAGCTTGCACAGAGGCCGCAGGCGTTGCAGAGAGCAGTACTGAAAAACAATCCTCTCTGTCCCTCCTTTTCTTCTATCTTCAAAGCACCTGTGGGACACATGCCGACACAGGAAAAACAGTGGTCGCAGTCTTCATCGACCTGGACACGGCAATAGCAGTTTTCCAATAATGATCGCTGCGGCTCTTCCGGCAGATACTTCAGGGCTCTGTTCAACAACTCCCTTTTAAAAGGCACTTTCTTGGCTGAATATGACGGCGTCTCCATACCGCCATGCTCAGCGTCGAATAATCCCGCGGCCTGCCTTAAGGTCATAGCTTTGAGAACGTTGAAAAATCCCCGCCGGTCACAGGGTGGCTCCCGAAAATCCAGATCAGCCTCATTATGTATAAGTTTAACCCTGTTAGAAATTTCCAGGGATGTCTTGCTTGCCGCACTGGCAATTCTTTCTTTAAGGGCCTCAAGAATAAATCCGTTGCGGCAGTTGGCACACCCTGTTACGTCAAGCTGCAGGGTATCCTCCAGAAAAACGGCCAGGGCGATTATATGTTCCTCCGACAAGAAGCCGAAACAGCAGGTCATGGCGTGCCCCACGGCATCGCCTCTCGCCCGACAGCCCAGGACCGGGGTTTGTCCGGATGACCGGATTTTTTGCAGCCGGCCGATTACGGAATAAAAATCCTCTCCCGGCACGGTAAAACAGTCCGCCGGACATGCCGCCACGCAAAGCATGCATTCCGAACAAACATCTCCACTGATGAGCACGTCTTCAGCTATTGTTATCGCTCCGGTGGGGCACCGGGCGGTGCACCGGGAGCATGCGTTGCCGTTAAAACGCATTCTCAGACACCGGGAGCGATCGGTCGCCATGACCTTTCCTGTGACCAGAGCCCTGTCTATAAGCGTTCCTCTCAACATTGGCTAAACGGGAGCCGCTTCATAACGGGGCAAGTGTGGAAGGAAAGCGGCCGCTTGGGAGTCTTTGATAAATGTGGCCGTGCAGCCGGCAAGCGTTCTGTAAAACCCACTGTTGGCGCCGGCCGCCATTTTATCGCAAAAAGGCTGAATCCACCGGTTCAGAAATCTTGACAAGAACAGCTCCTGTTTATCAACAAAGTCGCCGGCACCGGCAATATCGGACTTTTCCAGCGCCTCCACCTCTTTAAATATCAGATAATACATAAATTCTAGTTCCACAGTGATGTGGTCGGGCAAATTCCTGAACTCCCCGTCCATGGTGAGCCCTTGTCCCTCGTAGAATTTAATGACTTCCATCGTGGAATCGCCCATAACCCGCCTGTCTCCGTCAAGATAGACCGAACCGTAGGGAGGGGCTAAAAGCTCGTTGGGGCCCACAAAAAGTCTTGCATAATCCACGTTAAGCTCTTCTTCGCTGTACCGCGAAAAGGCCTCTGCCATGCTCAGGGCCAGGGCTGACGCCTCCGGGTAGGCCCCATCCAATAACGAGGCGAGATTATTAAAGACATTATCCTGCAGAAAGACATCCTTCTGGGGCGGATATAAACAGGCCGCGAGCAGCCTGTAGCAGTCGCCCCTTGCCTTTTCACAGCCAACAAATTCTTCCATATCCATCATTCCCGCCTTTACAGGTTATTTTACGCGCGCGGCCTTAAAGCCCCTGATGTAATAGACGTTCGGCCTCGTTCCTTTTTCGCCGGACTTCAGCAATTCGCCCTTGTTGTTTTTCAGGGTGACTGCTTTATACTTCTTAAGAAGCTGGCTGCCTTCACTGTTCTTGTCGTCAAGGTCGCTGAAGATCCTGGCCTTGGCCGGACAGGAAACTACGCAATAGGGAAGTTCCCCCTTCATTACCCGGTGCTCGCAAAAGATGCACTTCTCGACCTTTCCTTTTTCACGGACATCGGCATAGTCGGAGTGCTTGTACAGCGTCCGGTGCGGAGGCGTGGCTCCGGCCCTCTTGGCCACATCGGCGCCCGAGGAGGTGCATCCCGGGATAAGTTCTTTTTTGTCCTGGTAGAAGGGGTGGACCTCGTCGGCAAAGTCATTGAAGCTGATGACACTGTAAGCCGCCTTACTCTTGTCCAGGTCTTCGGAGCTGTAAGGACAATTCTGCTGGCAGCGGCGGCAGCCGATGCACCTTTCCTGGTTGTGAATTGTCATGCCGTTTTCGTGCTTGTGCATGGCTTTAGGCGTTACGGGACAGACCTTAACGCAGGGCGCGTCGGTACAGTGATTGCAGAGGACGGGCCGGGCAGTAAATTCGACCTGCGGGAACTTGCCCTCCGTCGTAAAAATGAAGTCCGCCCAATTGAAGGCTTGCCCTTTGGCCCGGTCCTGTGAATTATTCTCCGTTTTACATGCTATCGCGCAGGCGCCGCAGCCCACGCACTTCTGCAAGTCGATAACCATTCCATATCTTGGCATCCGTCTTTACCTCCCTTCCTTAAACCTTTTCGATTCTTACCGCGGTAAAGCCGCCGTTTCTTGAATTACTGCCCGTAAAGCGTTCGGTGTCAAAGGGCATGAGGTCGTTGTTATTGCCGCCCCTGGGCTTTTTATTAAATTCCAGCGTGGCTACCTTGCCGTATGCCCAGTGTCCCTGACCGTAACACTTGGAAACAGTTCCCGGCCTGACGCCTTCCCAGAGCTTGGCCTGGACTGTAATGCTGCCGGTAACGGAAGTAAGCTTAACCATATCGCCGCTCTTGATGCCGAGTTTCTTGCCATCCAGGGGATTCACCCGGACCACGTCGGCCCAGCTGTCGTCGCCGGCATCCACCTTCTTGAATTCCTGGAACCAGGTGGTATTCTGGCTTCTTCCCTCCCGGTTGAGCCGGGATTTGAAGTCCACGAGAATGAAGGGGTACTTCACCGGGTCGCCCCACACCTTCGGCGGTTCGTAATGGGGCACGAAGACCTCTTCGCCCTTGGCCAGGTAGCCGGCCGCATCAACCACATCATCGATGGATGTCTTGTGCTTTGCGGCATGGTCGCCCAGCGCCTTCTTCAGCGCTTGGCTGTAAAACTCGAACTTCTTGGTCGGCGTAGGGAAGCCTTTTTCCCACAGCGCCTTGAAGGGATAGCCCTCGGAATTGTAAACCCCTTTTTCCCGGAAGTCATCCCAACCCGTCAGCTTGTCGCCTTTCAGGGGCTTTTCCGGTTTCCAGACAGCTGCGCTGATGATCCGGGTGGTAATCAGCGCAAACTCATCGGCATTCGTCGGCGTCTTGCCGGTCTCGGGATCTTTGAATGACTTGAAGTAGTTGAGCATATTGGGGAATCCCTTAGCACTCAACTTTTCGGCGAGCAGATACATAATCTCGGTTTCGTCGGCCTTCTCTTCCCACATCCGGCCGACCACCGGCTGCTGGATGGAGAGATGGGTATGCAGGTTGCCCTTGTTGTCAATGATGGAAAGCTTCTGGGTGGCATGGTGGGCCGCCGGAAGCACAATGTCGGCAAACATGGCCGCCTCGGCGGGGTTGGTGCCGATATGGACGTAAAAAAGTTTGGACATGGCCTGGTCCCACCGGTCGGCCCCGGTGCAGGAGAAGTTGAAGTTCGCCCAGTAGCTGAGGCAGACCTTGATATCATAGGGATCGGCATTCAGGATGCCGGTTGCTACATTATTGGTAATAACTGCACTGCCGGCGCTTCCCGAGGCAATCGCCGGGTACTGCTTATACCCCCGTTGGTCGATCTTTTTCTCCTTGCCGTATTTCTTCGCCAGATCGTCCAGGAAAGGATCGAGAACGGGCAGTTTGCCGGAAGGGGAGCTGGCGTGGTTCCGCAGGGAACCACCCTTGCTCTCGCAGGCGCCCAAAAGCCCGTTCAGGGCATGGATGGCCATGGAGGGATAGGCGCCCCGCGGGCTCATACACGGCCCGGGCCCCATCCATACCGCCACCTGGGGGGCGGCGGCGCCCATGGCTTTCGCAACTCTGACAATCTGCTCTTTGGGTATGCCGCAGATCTTTTCCGCCCACTCGGGCGTCCTGTCCTTCAGCTCCAGATTCCACCATTTAACCAGCCCGCTGGTCAATTTCTCGGCAAAGGCCGCTTCGTCAACGGTCTTGCCGGCCAGGAACCGAATCTTGCCATCTTTAAAGTCACCCACAAACTCCGTGTTCCAGAGTCCCTGCACGAGAAGGACATGGGCAATAGCCGTTGCGAGGGCGCTGTCTTCGCCGGGCTTCACGGGCAGCCATTCGTGCGATTTCGCACCGATGGAGCTGAGCCGTGGATCGATGGTAATCAGCGTACCCCTGCTGATCAGGTCACCGATCTTGTTGATGGTGTTCGGGACGTTTCTATTGGAACTCAGGGGATCGCAGCCCCATACCACGAGGCATTTCATGTTGGCGAGATCATAATCCCGGTAGCCCCAGTAGCCTTCCGTGTAAAAAGGGCCGAATTTCTCCGCTTCGGCGCAAATCGCGCTGTGGGAAATCGAGTTCGGCGAACCGATTATCTTCGGTAAGGTGCCGTAAGCCAGTTGTTCCGTTTTGGGCGAGTACCTGCCCCTGATGAACAGAAATTTGTGCGGCTCGTTGTTCTTTCGGAGTTCGAGCAACTTATCGGCCACCGTATCGAGCGCCTCGTCCCAGGAAATGGGAACGAAGCGGGGATCGACGCCTCTTCCTTTTTCCGGGTTGGTCCTTTTCATCGGCACCTTTACCCGGTCGGGGTCGTAAAGTTCCTGCAGCATCAGGTGACCTCTGGGGCAGCAGTAACCGCTGTTGACTTTGGACAACTGGTTGCCCCGGACTTTGACAGCCCGGCCGCTCTGGACAAAAAACTCAACGGGGCACCACTGGGTGCAGCCCTGGCAGGTAGAGGGTATCCATTTGCCCGGCGCTGTTTCACCGCTGATCTTTTCCTGGCCCTTCGGGGCGGCGGCAAAAGCGTTGAGCGAAGGTCCCCTTAAGGCCATTGCTGCGCCGGCAGCCACGCTCACTTGCAGAAAATTTCTTCTTCTAATCTTCATCCTTACCTCCTTATCGTTTCAAGCGGGTAAACCGACTATTCCTCCCTGCTGTCATGCCCACAAAGGCGGGAATCAAGTGTTTTTAATTACTTGCGCTGCCTCTGGACCCCGGCCTTTAATCTTTTGGTCAAAATAACCGCCGAGGGCGTAATGTGCCGCTTACAACTGCAAGTAATTTGCCATTTATAAGTCATGGGAAATAATGAATAATTTATTTAGAGGTGTTACGGAAAAGAAACGAAACAAAGATACGAAAGGCAACCATTTGATTTATTGACTGAATCCAGAGGAAAACCGAAAGTGGCTTGTGTTACGAAAAAGAAACGAAGCGAGGTTTTCATAAATTTTTTAGTGAGTTATGCCATCATGATCAGCAAGCTGGCGCGGTCAAGCTTTGATGCCGTAGGCGTTCATCTTTTCCCAGAGGGTCTTGCGGCTGATCCCCAGCATCTCGGCGGCCCTGGTCTTGTTACCCAGCGTTGTCTTCAGGATTTTCAGGATATGGTTTCTTTCCGCCTCGCCGGCGATGTCGGCCAGCCGGAGGTTTTTGCCCCGCCGCTTCTCGCCGGCGATGAAGGAAGGCAGGTCCTCCCTGTCGATGGTACCGGAAAGGGAAAGGGTGGCGCACCTCTCGATAATGTTCGACAGTTCCCGGACATTGCCGGGATAATCGTAGGCCAGGAGCAGGTCCAGCGCTTCCGGTGTAAAACGGACTTTTTTCGCCGTCCCGGCGGCGTATTTTTCCAAAAAAACTTCGATGAGGGCGGGGATATCCTCGCGCCGCTCCCTGAGCGGCGGCATGACTATCGGGATGACATTGAGCCGGTAATAGAGATCTTCCCGGAATTGCCCGGCCTTCACCTCCTCTTCGAGCGCCTTGTTGGTCGCCGCAACGATCCGGACGTCGACGGTAAGCGTCGCCGTGCCGCCGACCCGGTCGAATTGCCGCTCCTGGATGACCCGCAGAATCTTCGCCTGCGTGGAAAGCGGCAGATCGCCGATTTCGTCGAGGAAGATCGTGCCGCCGGCGGCGGCCTCGAACCGGCCGGGCTTCCTTTTTACGGCGCCGCTGAAGGCCCCTTTTTCGTGCCCGAAAAGCTCGCTTTCGATGAGCCCCTCGGGAAGGGCGGCACAGTTCACCTTGATTAAAGGCTTATCCCGGCGCTTGCTCTGGTAGTGGATCGTAGTTGCCACCAGTTCCTTCCCCGTGCCGCTTTCTCCCAGAATAAGAATGGTGGCATCGGAGGCGGAGACCTTCTCAATCAGAGACAGGACCTTTTTGACGGCCGCGCTGTCCCCCGTGATGCCAGGCGCATTGTAACACCGGCGCAGATCCTTGCGGAGTCGGATGTTTTCCTCTTGCAACCCCTTGATCTCCAGCGCTCTCCTGATCAGCAGGAAGAGCTCGTCCAGGGCGAACGGCTTAGTCAGGTAGTCGAAGGCCCCCAGCTTCATCGCCTCCACAGCATCCTTAATGGTACCGTACGCGGTCATCATGATGACCGGAACCTCCTGTTTACTGGTTATCTCCTTCACGATATCGAAGCCGTCCATGTCAGGCAGCCGGAAGTCGGTAAGGGCCACGTCAAAAGGGAGGCTCGTGACGGCGCGCAAGGCCGCACTGCCCGTCTCAAAAGAAACGACGTCGTACCCGGCCCCCCGCAAGGCATCTTCCAGGCTGATGCGCATGATCTTGTCATCTTCTATCAACAGGACCGTCTCTTTCATGGGGCCTCCTGAACCGGAAAACTCATTATGAATCTGCTGCCTTTTCCTGTCTCGCTCTCCACGGCAATGTCGCCGCTGTAGTTCCTGACTATTTCGTAAGTCAACCAAAGACCCAGCCCCGTGCCTTCCCCGGTCGGTTTGGTGGTGAAGAAGGGATCGAATATCCGGCCGATGTTCTCCGGCTCGATGCCGCCGCCGCTGTCTATTACCTCAATGTTGACGGCCGAGTCCTTCCGGACGCCCCTGACGGCCAGTGTCCCGCCGTTTTCCATGGCGTGAATCGCGTTGATGAAAAGATTCAGGAGCAACTGCTGAAAATCATGAACGTCAAAGGTAAAGCGCAGGTCGTCGACAACCTCGTTCCGGAAGGCGATCTTCACCTTTTTCATTTTATATTCCAGCAGGTGATAGACGCTATCCACGCTGTTCCGGATGTTCATGTCCACCGGTGCATGTTCGCCTTTGCGCGACATCCACAACAGCTTGCTTACCGTGGTTTCTATCCGGTCAAACCCTTCATTCACCAGGTCCAGATACTTTTCCCTCAATTCAGGTTGGTCGCCGTTCTGCCTGAGCATCTGCAGGCAGTTAAAGATGCCGCCCAGGGGGTTGTTGATTTCATGGGCGACTCCGGAGGCGAGGATGCCGATGGAGGCCAGCTTTTCCGACTGTACCAGTTTCTCGTGGGTTTTTTTCAGTTCCTCATTGGCCTGCTTTATCCTAACGATCATGCTGTTGAACCGCTCTCCCAGGACGGCAAGCTCATCGTGTCCCTGGACATCGACCTTGACGTCCAGGTAATCCCCCCGCGCCTTTTCCATGGTATTTACGAGCTCCGTTATGGGGCCGATGAACCGTCTGGTCAGGAGCAGGATGATCACAAAACCTGCGACCAGAAGAACGACCGTCAAAATGATAATCTTCTCGATGGTGGCATAGATCTCCCGTTCCGCCCTTTCCAGGGATATGCCGAACTTCAGACTTCCCCACCTTTTTTTGCCGATGGAGAGTGGAACGCCGAAATCTAGTGCGTTGTGTCCGTCCGGTAGCAAGTGCTGGATGGTGGTCCCGTCCGCTTGCAGGGTATTTCTTGTCAGGGGATCGGCGTACACCTTGCCATATTCGGTAATGTCATTGTGCGACATTACCTTACCCTCTTCATCGAGGATAGCTATGTAAAGCAGGGCGACATCCTTTCTGTTGAATATCTCCAGGATATAGTTGTCCAGCAGGCCCCCCTCTTCCACCAGACCGAGCCTTTCGTAAATCAGGTCGTTGATGATGGGAATGGCCAGCGTTTCGCCCAGCAGGCGCCCCTGCCTTTCCACTTCACCGTAAAGAATGGTTTTTTCCCGCGCGACGGCAATATAGCCAACGATGCTCATGAACACCACGATGGACAGGGTCGTAAGGAGGATGAATTTATACCGCAGACTGAGCCCGGCAAAGAATCTTATTGCCTTTTTCATAACTTAAGCTTCGGATGGCAGCCCATGCCGCAGGTTTGCGGCACAGCGTTGATCTTAGCGCGTATTCCCCCGTAATCCTTGTCGGTCGCCTCGGTAAAGCCGTTTTTAAAATCTTCGTCCAGTCGCTTCAGGACCGCCCGGCCTTCCTCGTCCCGGGGATCCAGTTCCAGGAGCGCTTTTTTTATGTTCTCGATAACGGCATAAGGAGTCCCCGGTCCGGCCACCAGTGGCCCCGTGGGAATAGACTCGGATTCCGCGATTACGGCAATGCCAAGCTTCATATACTTGCGGGCAACGGAATCGCGGACGGCGCCGGCCGTGTAGCGTCCTTTCAGCACCGCCTTCACAACGGAATCATGATAATCAAAGTTTACGTAGCCGCCGAGTTCGCTGAGGTGGATTCCCGAACCGGCCAGCAGGTAGCGGGGGATGAGATTCCCCGAGGTGGATTTGGAAGAGGCAAAGGCAACACTTTTCCCCTTCAGGTCGGTGATGATTTTCACGGGCGAATCCTTCCTCGTGATAATGACGCTCTTATAATTTGTCGTGCCGTCCACGCCTTTGGATTTCAATATGCTCACGGCGCCGTATTTTGCCTGGGCCTCAAGATAAGTCAATGGTCCCAGCAGCGCCACATCCATTTCTCCTCCACCCAAGGCATTGACCGTCTCTTCATAATTTTTCTTCAGGATGAGCTCATACTTATAGGGCGTCTTGCCGGCCAAGTAATCAAGCAGCGGTTGATATTTTTCATACATGATCCGGGGGTTGTCCCGGGGGATGACGCCAAAATAAACGACTTTATTGTCTTTTATCTTTCCAGCAGTCCGGGAGCCGCCGGCTACATCCCGCTCCATCTCCCGGATGGAATCATAATTAGCGTCGGAAACCTCGACGAACCCGCCGATCATCATGGCGTCAAGAACCGCTTTTCCTTTCGCCGTCTTATGCATGGTGAGCAAGGCATCCTTGACCTTTTGCCGGAGTGCCGGCGCGATATCCTTTGTCACTACCACGGGCGGAATGCCATAGGGGGGAGAACGCTTGATGATTTTC
>ORJL010726533.1_pt1 | contig 14118 bp, 10 predicted proteins | sample 1779941 | NCBI WGS metagenome assembly ORJL01 (sample SAMEA104232317, study PRJEB22302) | groundwater metagenome | biome: forest; feature: aquifer; material: groundwater | place: USA | collected 2011-08-07 | depth 5.8 m
ACCACCTTTGACCTCCACGATCGCAGGGATGGTGGTGGCTGGGCAGTAATGATACCGATGGCAAACTACCTTGTGCAGAACTATCAGGGCGGACCGGGCATTGGCCCTGACCTTGCAGAAAGCTGGGAAATAAGCCCGGATGGCAAGGTATACACGTTCCGTCTGGCAAAGAACGCCAAGTGGCACGATGGGCAACCCATTACCTCGGCGGACGTGGTGTTCAGCTTCAACCGGATCAAATCCGACCCGTCCCTACCTTCCGCACCATTCCGCTTCGTGTTCGATCCTGTACAGGCTATTGAGGCTCCCGACGCTTATACAGTCAAGATTACCTTGAAAACCGTGTCCGCCTCATTCCTGAGTCTCATTGGGTCCATTGGGAACGTCATCTACTCCGAGCGCACCCTTCCTTCCGTAAAAGCCCTCAAGCCCATCGGAAGCGGCCCATTCAAGTTTGTGTCATGGGACGCCAACTCGAAGGGAGTCCTGGCTCGTAACGCGGACTACTTCAAGAAGGATAAGCAAGGTAACGCGTTGCCCTACCTCGACAGTATAGAGCTGTTTGTGATTCCAAACGCCACGTCGAAGATCGCTGCGTTTAGGACCGGCAAGCTCGACGTCATGGACAATGTCACGCCGGTGGGGCAGGCAGACTTCGAAAAGATCAAGGTGGAGTTAGGGGGAGACGTCGAGGCCGTCCCTCTGCGTACTGGCTGGTTCTACTGGCTCTTCCCCAACAAGGCTCCTTGGACCGACGTTCGTGTACGCAAGGCCTTCAGCTTGGCTTTCGACCGCCAGGCCTTCAACACCGTTATGAACGAAGGCCAGGGGGACCCATTCGTCCTGATGATGAACAGCGGAGGCAAGTGGGTCGTCCCGCCGTCCGAGGTTGCTACCTTCCCCGGCTACAGGCAACCCAAGGATGCCGATATCGCGACAGCCAAACAGTTGCTCCAGGATGCCGGTTTTGACATGACAAAGACCTACCAGATTAAAGTAACCACATACGAGAACCAGGCCATCGCGGCAACGTCGATCCTCCAGAAAAACCTGGCGGTAAAGTCTGAAGTCAAGAACCTGGATCGCGCCACCTTTACTCAGGACCAGAGAGCCAGGAACTTCGAGATCCTGTACGACTCCAACTCCACGGCCGTTGACGATCCTGCTACCGTTTTCCCTGCATACTACCGCAGCGACGGCAACCTCAACTACGGTGGATGGAAAGATGCCGACCTGGACAAGCTGATCGACTCCCAGGAAACGACCCTCGACCCGACTGCTCGTCTCAAGATAGTCCAGGACATCCAGAGGAAGATCACCAACGAGCTTTACTGGAACGTCGAGCATGGTTCCCCCTTCCGCAGATGGATGTGGCGGGGATACCTCAAGAACTGGATCCCCGGCCTTGGTTCCCAGGACGGTCCTCCCTACAGGTTTGAAACGGCCTGGCTGTCCAACGCCAGCAAGTAAAGAAAGGCAGAGCAGCCCGGCTGCAATGAGAGGTAAACAATGAGTACCTACCAGTCCTCGATGAAGGAAGCAATGGGGATCATCGCCGACGGCACGAGCCTGTCGATGAAACACCTGCTGCCGGAAGGTGCCGTCGGCTACGTTGGCGCCATGAACAACTGGACTGGCAGGTACTCCCTCACCGACCACTTCGTGGGATACTATCCTGGATACTTGATGGGACGGTTGTGGCTCCTCCACCACCACACCGGCCATGAGCAGTTCAAGAAATGGGCGCTCAGAGTGCTGGAGCCGATGGTCAAGGACTTGACCGCAAACCCCTACACATCACAAGCCGTCGGGTTGGATGTCTACTATGGGCTCTGTTGGGCCGCCGAGTCCACAGGGTCGAGCCAGCTCAAGGACGCCGTCCTCAAGGCGACCGACCTGGTCATCCAGGGCCTCTGGTCTGACAAAGCCGAGCTTTTCGCCATCAGCAAGGTTCGGATGTCCGTCAACATCGATGCCGCGGCCTGCTTCTTCCATTTCCCGTGGGCCGCGAGGTACGAACCCAGGTTCATGGACTATTGGGTCAAGCACAACGACTCTCTTCTTCGCGTAGGACTCATTCGCCCGGACGGCTCCACCTTCCAGGTCGCCGCTTTCGATGAAAAGGATCATTCCCTTAAGTACCTCACGACCCTCCAGGGATACCGGCCGGAAAGCACCTGGGCGAGGGGGCAGTCGTGGGCGATGCACAACTACACCGCAGCCTACGAGTCTACCGGCTACCAGAGATACCTCGACGCCGCAGTGAAGACGTCCGACTGGTGGGTCAAGAACGTGCCATCAGATTTTGTACCGCACTACGACTTCACCGACCCGAACCGCGCATCGCTTCCTAAAGACTCGTGTGCTGCTACCATTGCCGCCAATTCGCTCATCCGCCTGGCACAGATACGACCGGAACTAGCCTCCAGGTACAGGCCCGTCGTCGAGGGCACCATGATGGAGCTTGCTAAGAACTACCTCACCGATGGCGGCATTCTGTTGCACAGCAGTTTCGGAAACATCAAGCCACAGGGGACGCTCGCTGTGAGGTTCCCGCAGGAAGATGTGGTGCCGTTCGGAAACTATTATTTCGTTGAGGCCCTCAGTCGAGAGCTCTCGCCGGGCTGCAACCTCCTGAAACTGAAGCCTTGATCGAGCGTTACCCTGGAGAAGGAATCGTGCAGCCAAGATATGCATAGTATCGTCTGCGTAAAGACCATCCTTGATCCCTTGGGTGTAGCGCAACTGGCGCAGAAAAGCGAGCTACGAGTCGACCCCGCCTCGAACAGGCTCGCTGAGGGTCAGGGCGTCACCCAGGTGATAAGCCCTTTCGATGAGCAAGCGGTGGAAGCTGCATTGCGTATCCAGGACAAGCTCAGCGGCAAAGTCACCGTGCTCACCCTGGGTCCGAAATCGAGTACTCCTACAGTCAAACATGCCCTGGCGATGGGCGCAAACCAGGGTGTGATAGTCCAGGCATCTCCAGAAAACCACAACGCGTACTCCACTGCACACATCCTCGCAGCGGCTGTCAAGAAGCTCGGTGAGTTCGACTTCGTCTTCTGCGGCAGGCAAGCCGCCGACACCGACGACGGCCAGGTCGGCCCCATATTGGGCGAAGCCCTCGGAGTCCCATGCATTACCTTTGCCAGGAACGTCGAGGTCGGTGAGGGGAAAGCCCGTGTCACGCGCGTGCGACTGGATGGCCACGAGGTTATCGAGGCGCCCCTGCCGGTTGTCGTAACGGTCAGCAATGAGCTTGGCAACCCCCGCTACCCGAGCCTCTCGGGTATCATGGGAGCGTCGAGAAAAGAGATAAAGCTCTGGAGCCTGACCGACATCGGCGTAACTCAGTCCGAAGGGCGGGTCAAGGTAAAGAAGCTATACGTCCCTCAACGCGAAGGCATGTGCGAGATTATTCCCGGCGAAACGCCGGAGGATGCGGCAAAGAACCTGGCACTGAAGCTCCGGCAACAGGGGCTGATCTAAGATACAAGGGTTGGGCCGGGCCTTTTTCCGGCCCACATTTTGACGGGAGGGCGAACAATCTATGCCAATGCGTAACTTCATTCACACCAGGGTATGCGACCTGCTCGGAATCGAATACCCTATCATGAACGCAGGGATGGGCAGCGTCGCAGGCCCCGAGCTTGTAGCTGCGGTATGCAACGCCGGAGGCCTTGGCTCCCTCGGAACGGGCCGCGAGGGCCCCGATGAGATGCGCGCTGCAATAAAGAAGATCCGCAGCCTTACGGACAAGCCCTTCGCCGTCCAGCTCGCTGCCCGGAGTTTCCATGATTCGACCGCGCCACTCCCTCCTCCCCAACCACCTCCGGCTGCACACGTTGCCTTCGTCAAAGACCTCAAGAAGAGGTACAACATTCCTGACCCCAAGCATCTACCGTCGGTCGAGCCCAGGGAGTTGACCCGCGATAGGTCGAACAAAATCCTCGAGGTGGTGTTCCAGGAGCGGGTGCCGATTCTTGTCACGTCCTATGGCAACCCAACGCCTCTGGTCAAGGAGGCGCATAAGCACGGGATGAAGGTCCTTTCCCTAGTGGGAAAGACCAGGCACGCTCGATACTGCGTCGAGGCTGGTTCCGACGTCCTGATCGCGACTGGCTGGGAGGCTGGAGGTCACAGCGGCCAGGTGGCCGCGATGGCCCTCGTCCCTCAGGTCGTTGACGTAGCCAAAGGCACCCCTGTGATGGCTGCCGGAAGTATCATGGACGGGCGTGGTTTCCTCGCGGCCTTGTCCCTAGGCGCTTCCGGAGTAGTCCTTGGGACTGCCTTCCTCCTCTGCCACGAAGCCGGCCCCTTCGCCGATAGCGACATGCCCCCTCTCGCTCGAGACGAGGCCCTGGCGCCCTGGCACGTGAGCAACTTCCGGAAGCAGCTTATCGACGCTACGGAAGACGCGACCGTACAGAGTAGAGAGTATTCCGGTGGCCCCTTGCGCAAACTCAGGACGGCCTGGACCGATGAATGGGCGAAGCGCACCGCTCCCGAACCGCTCCTTGCAGGTGGCCAGACCCCCCTCATTCGCGAACTGCTTCGCGGCGCATACGAGGCCAAGAAGTCGGACCTGCTGCCAAACCTGGTGGGCCAGGGCGTAGGCATGCTTCACGAGATGCGCCCCGCCCGGGCTGTAGTCCTGGGAATGGTGCAGCAAGCTGTCGAGCTCGCGGAGAAGATGTACATCGAGGAGTAGGCGCCGCCGCATGGAGAGACGTAGGCTAGGGAACTCGGGCCTGTTCGTAACAGTAGTTGGCCTTGGTTGCGACAACTTCGGCCTGTTCAACAACCAGGACGAGGCGACCAGGATCGTCAACAAGGCCCTCGACCTGGGCGTCGAGTACTTCGATACCGCTGATACCTATGGCAACACCCTCTCGGAGGAGTGCCTCGGGAACGCACTGAAGGGCAAACGACAAAACGTCATCGTCGGCTCCAAGGTCGGCATAGCCTGGGGCGGCGACAACCCTAACAAGGCTGGCACCTCCCGTCTCCAGATAATGCGCCAGGTCGAGGGAAGCCTGCGCCGCCTCCAGACCGATTACATCGACCTTTACCACTTGCACGTGCCCGATGCTCTCACCCCTATCGAAGAGACCGTCAGGGCGATGGACGACCTCGTGCGGCAGGGGAAGGTGCGCTACTTGGGCCTCTCCAACTTCGACGCCTGGCAGGCCAGCGAGGCTGTCTTCACTGCCAAAATGCTGAACCTGAACGGCTACGTTTCGTGCCAGAACTACCACAACATCCTTCGCCGCCAGATCGAGCTTGAGCTGTTCCCCTTCTGTGAGAAATACGGCTTGAACATAATGTCGTATTTCCCTCTTGAAGGCGGGCTCCTTGCTGGCAAGTACCGTCGGGGCGAAGCCCCGGCCGCAGGCACGCGAATGGGGGAGCTTCGCAGCTTCCGGAACCTGCTCTCCGATGAGTCGTTCGACGTCGTGGACAAGTTGCAGCGCTTCTGCGATGAGCGCGGGAAGCCCCTCGTCGACCTGGCCCTCGCCTGGCTCCTGGCGCTACCCATGGTCGCCACAGTAATCCCGGGGGCCACTAAGATTGCGCAGCTAGAGGCCAACGTCAAAGCCGCCGATTGGCGCCTTACTCCAGAGGAGATGGTCGAGATCGATAAGATTGCACCTCGGCCCCGCTTCCCCGGTTACAACATCCCACGAGGTCGCTCCTGGGCTGACTTGACCGGGGCAGGCCACGTTTCCTCCGCGGGCTACGCTCAGGCCAGCAAGCTCTTCGCTCAGCACGGCAAGGCGCAAGGGTAGTCCAGGCCATGCGCGAGGTCTCCACGAAGGTGATGCCCCTGACCGTCGGGGAGATTGGTGCCGCCCATCTTGAGGGCGTCCTCAAACGATGGAAGCGGGACAAAAGCATAGCGGTCAAGGTCTTTCAGGTCGAGCAGGAGCCTTTTCGCTTCCCCAAATTCGGCGACAAGAAGTTCACCAGGTTCGTGGTCGACTTCGAGAGTGCTTCCGGCCCTCGGCAAGCTCGATTGGTGCTGCGACAACTCCCGAAGCAGGACATAGCCACCATAGCTACCGGCGACGTCATGCACCGCGAGCTTCAGGCTGTGAGAAGCGGCCTCCTCCGGGACCTCCACTGCGGCTTGTACGTACCATATATTGAAGCCCTCGAACGGCCCGACCACGATCAGCGCTGGGTCTGGATGGAGGACGTCACAGAGGACGTCAAACGTCTCGGGGCGGTGGACGCCCTGAGCAACGAGCGGCTCGAGGCCATACTTTCAGACGCCGCAGGCTTTCATGCCATAAACTGGGCGCGCCAGGACCGTTTGAGCTACCCCTGGCTTCTGACACTCCAGGGCCAGACCGCCTCTTTCCTCGGCACCCTCAGAGAGTTGCTCTTTGGCGCCCGGGAGTACTCGGAAGTTACCAAGTGGCGCCTGGCAAACAGGCCGTGGCTCAAGGACGGCCTCGCCTCTTTCTGGCCCTCGCTCGAAGCCAAGACGCGAGTGTATCTCGAGGGCCTTGTACGCGATCCTCAGCCCTTCTTCGACCGCTGGGACTCCCTACCCCACACAATCGTTCACGGCGATTTCGACCAGCGTAACATGGGTGTGCATATCGGCCCCGAGGGCGAAATGACGACCGTCATCGACTGGGAGCTCATTAGTCACGGGCATAGCTCGATGGATGTGTCCCTCCTTCTTGCCTACAACAAGCCGAAGAACGCGAACGAACTGCTCGACCACTACTTGGACTCCCTCGGTAGAAGCATGAAGCAGAAGGTCGATAGAGCGGAGTGGCGTGTCGGGTATGACCTGGCCACTATCAATCACTTCCTCACAAGAGGTATAGTATTTGGGTTGATGGCCAAGCATGGCATGCCCAATATCCCCGAGGAGATGCGCCCGCAGTTCGTGGCCCGTGCACAGTCGGACGCGGACAAAATAACCGAGATTTGCCAGCGCATCTTTGGCTAGACGCACCGGGGGCCTCACATCTAAATAAGAGGAAAGTCAGAGGACAGATATGCACATACTCCTATCGAACGACGACGGCGTTTACGCCCCCGGGATCTGGGCGCTGGCCGAGGCCCTGAAGGACATCGCCGAGTTGACGATCGTTGCGCCCGACCGACACCTGAGTGGCGCTGGGTTCAGTATCTCGACATACGCCCCCGTGAAACTGAATGAAGTCCCTTCTCGCATGGAGGGTGTGCGCACCTACTCTGTCGAGGGCACCCCCGCCGACGCCGTCCTCATCGGTCTCCGCGTTGTCGCCAAAGGCGCCGATCTAGTCATGGCCGGCATCAACGATGGCAGCAACATGAGCAGCAATATCATGGCGTCCGGCACCGTCGGGGCGGCTTTGCAGGCCCAGATTCTCGGTGTGCCCGGCATATCAATGTCTGTGACTTCGGCCAAAGACCCACCCTACGGCCCTTCGGCCAGAGTGGCAAGAGAGCTGGCGGGGATCTTCCTTGAGCGGGGCATTCACGAACCGCTGCTATTGAACGTCAACGTTCCCGCGGTGCCAGTGGAAGATATCCGGGGCGCCGAAATGACCATCCCCGCCTTCTCCACGTACAAGGATGACGTGGTTAAGAAGGCCAAGAGCGACAAGTTCGACACGTACTGGCTTGTCAGAAATAGCCTTAACTGGGACTACGCCCAGGGCACCGATGCGGGCGCTGTCCGCAACAACCACATTTCCATGGCGCTTCTGAACTTCGGAATGGCGTTGCCCCCGCCCGCGAAGCTGCTCGACGGGGTCGCGCCCAGAGTCTTCCAGGCCCTGAGTAGGGGCCGCTAGCTGGGAGGGTCCATGAACGCTCCATTAGATGGAATTCGAGTCCTGGATTTGACCATCTTCCAGAATGGCCCTTGGGCCACTGTGATGCTTTCCGACATGGGCGCCGAGGTCATCAAAATCGAGGACCCCGTCAATGGAGACCCCGCCCGCGTCGTCCACCAGGCACTTATCGGCCCTGGCCAGATCGATGTCTACTTCGAGACAATGAACCGCAACAAGAAGAGCATGACGCTTAATCTCAAGGTGCAGGAAGGCCGCGAGATCTTCTATGCATTGGCCAAAAAGGCCGATGTGGTCGTGCAGAACTTCCGGGTCGGCGTGGCCGAAAAGCTCGGCGTCGGCTACGACGAGATCAAAAAGCACAACCCCAAGATCGTTTATGCCTCCGCCTCCGGCTTCGGCCCCAAGGGCCCCGACGCGACCGACGGCGTCTTCGATATCCTCGGCCAGGCCCGTGGCGGTTTCATGTACCTCAACTCCATCGGGGAGCCTCACGTCATCTATCGCTCGAATGCTGCTCTTGCCGACCAGCTCGGGGCCATCGTCCTCAGCCAGGGTGTTCTCCTGGGTCTCATGGCCAGGGAAAGGTACGGGATCGGTCAGCAGGTCGAGGTCTCCCAGCTCGGTGCTCAGATGATCCTGCAGGCTCTTGCAATCAACGGTTGGCTCATAAATGGCAACCGCCCTCGAGGCCTTAACAGAAAAGAAGGCACCAACCCCCTCTTCTGCATCTACAAGTGCGCCGACGCGAAATGGATCGCCCTGGGGTGCCCCCAGTTCGACCGCTACTGGCCCGGTGCCTGCAAAGCTCTGAACATCCCCGAGTTGGAACACGATCCTCGCTACGCGACAATCGCAACGCGGCAGAAGAACTCGGCGGCCATGATCGAGTTTTTCGACAACCTCTTCGCGACCAAGCCTCGCCACGAGTGGATCAAGGCGCTTAAGCAGCACGGCATCCTGTGCGCCCCGGTCCAGGACTACGAGGACCTCTCGCACGATCCCCAGGTACTGGCAAACGAGTACCTCGCAGACGTGCCGCACCCATCTAGGGGCACTCTCAAAGAGATGGGCATACCCATCAAACTCAGCGCTACCCCCGGGCGTATCGGTTCGAGCGCTCCTCAGTTCGGACAGAACACCGAGGGACTCCTTCTTGCAGACGGGTATACGTGGGAGCAGTTGGAACAGTTCCGGGCCAACGGAATCGTATAAGAAGAACTTAGAAACCGGCGCCCGGCCTCGGACCGGGTCAAATTGGCAGCGGAGGCTGAAATGGCAAAGGTCCACGGGCACACGCTCGTCGTCAAGGCTCTCCAGGCTGAGGGAGTAGACACCGCCTTTTACATCATGGGTGGCCCGAACTACGGCTTGGCCATGGATATGGCCAAGGCTGGCTTCAAACTGATCGACGTCCGCCACGAGCAAGCAGCCGCCATGGCGGCCCACGGCTACAGCCGGGCCAGCGGCAAGCCGGGCGTATGCTTCGGTGCTTCCGGCCCGGGCGCCCTGAACCTGCTCACGGGCATCGCCACCGCCAACGTCGACTGCATGCCGGTCATCGCGCTAGGAGGTTCGAGCGGCTGGTCCCAGTACCTGCAAGAAACATTCCAGGAGATCGACCAGGTATCCATATATAAACCTGTCACGAAGTGGTCCGAGCGCTGCACTGTGGTCAAACGTGTTCCCGAGCTTGTAAGCATGGCGTTTCGCCATGCTCTTACTGGAAGGCCCGGGCCTGTGTTCCTCGACTTGCCCGGAGACACCCTCCAGGAGGAGGTCGAGGAGAGTGAGGTGCCCTGGCCGGCTAACTACCGCACCACCGCGAGGCCTCTCGCCGAGCCGGCCCTCATCGCCAAAGCGATTCAACTCCTCGCCAAAGCCGAGAAGCCAGTTGTCATCACTGGCAGCGGCATCCTGTGGTCTGGCGCAGAGAAAGAGTTGAACGAGTTCGTCGACCTGACTGGCATCCCGTTCTACACCACGCCCCAGGGCCGGGGCGTCGTTCCCGAAGACCATCCCCTCTGCATGCCTTATGCTCGAAGTGGCGCCTTCCGGGAGGCGGACGTTGCGCTGGTGATCGGGACCCGCACGGGCCTCATCATTCAGAACCTGCGCGCGCCTCGCTTCCGCCCTGACCTCAAGGTCATCATGATCAACATCGACCCGACGGCCATCGGCCACAACCGTGGCGTCGACGTTGGTATCCCTGCAGACGCCAAGATGGTCTTGCAGCAGCTCATCGCCGAGGGCAAGAGCAAGCTCAAGGACAAGTCCCGTCTCTCCAACTGGGTTGCACAACTGAGCAAGACTAATGCAGCCCGGCGCGAGCAGCAGTCGGCCCTGGAGAATTCTGACAAGGTCCCTATGCACCCGCTACGTCTCATGAAGGAAATCCGCGATTTCATCCCCCGCGACGCCGTGCTCGCCGTCGACGGCCACGAGACGTTGAACTTCGGCAGGCAGGCGTTGCCCACCTACTACCCTCGACATCGCCTCAACTCGACTCCTCTCGGTTGCATGGGGGTTGGTCTCCCGTTCGCGATGGGCGCCAAGGTCGCGCATCCAGACAAGATGGTCGTCTGCGTTCACGGCGACGGCTCCTTTGGCTTCAACGGGATGGAGATAGACACCTGTGTCCGCCACAAGATCAACGTCCTGACCGTGATAAACAACAACTCGGGCTGGACAGCCAAGATCAAGGACTTCGAGAATCCGGGGCGAGACCTGTCTCCGTCGAGGTACGACAAGATGGCCGAGGCCTTTGGGGCCCACGGCGAGTATGTGACCGAGCCAAAGCAAATACGGCCTGCCCTGGAAAGGGCCGCTGCCTCAGGAAAGCCGGCTGTGGTCAACGTCATCTCCGATCCCTACGCCCGCTCCGAGACGACCCGGTTCGCCGTCTACGAGATGTAGTGGCCAGGCCAGGCTTCCAATACCAAAATCCTAATTGTCGAGGTGCCATCCGTGACTGTGACAACCGCTGACAATGTTCAAACGATGCGCCGTATTTTCAATCCTAGGGGCATAGCCGTAATCGGCGCCTCTGACACACCCGGGAAAATCGGCTTTTCGGTCGTTCAGAACCTGATAAACGGCGGCTACAAAGGTCACATCTACCCCGTCAATCCCAAGGCCCCCACGATCCTCGGCCTGCCTGTGATCAAGTCCATCGCCGACCTCCCGGGCGACGTCGATGTCGCCGTTGTCGCGATCCCCGCCGCTGCAGTCCCCGGCCTTATCGAAGGCGCAGCCGCCAAGGGGATCGCGGGGCTGGTGGTCATAAGCTCCGGCTTTGCGGAAATAGGCAACAAGGACCTCCAGCGAGAGTTGGTTGAGCAGGCGCGGAAGTACAGCGTTCGTATCCTGGGCCCGAACATCTATGGCTACTACTACACGCCCCAGGCCCTGTGCGCGACCTTCTGCACGCCTTACACACAGAAGGGCGGGGTCGCTCTCGTGTCGCAGAGCGGCGGCGTCGGCATGGCGGTCCTGGGCTACAGCCGTTCCAGAAAAATGGGCGTCGCAGCTATCGTTGGCCTCGGAAACAAGTCCGACGTCGATGAAAGCGACCTCCTGGCGTTCTTCGGCCAGGACCCCAACTGCCGTGTCATCGCCATTCACATGGAGGACCTCAAGAAAGGCCGGGCCTTCTTCGAGATGGCCAAGAAGGTCTCGATGACGAAGCCCATCGTGGTGCTAAAAGCGGGACGTACGGGGACTGGTGCCCGGGCGGCGGCCTCCCACACGGCAGCCCTCGCTGGAAACGACCTGGTGTACAGCGCCGCCTTTGAGCAAGCGGGCGTCATTCGCGCCAACACCCTGGAGGAGCTGTTGGGCTGGGCCAAGGCCCTAGAGGTGCTCCCCGACCCCAAAGGCGAAGACATCGTCATTATCACCGGAGCCGGTGGGTTGGGCGTACTACTCTCCGATGCCTGTGAAGACCACGGCTTGAAGCTCATGCAGATGCCCCCGGACCTCGACGAGGCGTTCAAGAAGTACATCCCGCCGTTTGGCGCCTCCGGCAACCCCATCGACATCACCGGCGGCGAGCCACCCGAGACCTACTATAACTGCATCAAAATGGCCCTCATGGAGCCACGGATACATTCCCTGCTCATCGGGTACTGGCATACAATCATCACGCCCCCGATGGTGTTCGCCGAGGTCCTATCCCGTGCGGTGCGTGAGGCTGCTGATGCCGGGATCCGCAAGCCCGTCATCGCCGCCCTCGCAGGCGACACTCAGGTCGAGGAAGCCGCCAGGTCCCTCGAGGACAAGGGCATTCTCGCCTACCCATACGCCGTCGAAGATGGCGTCGCAGCGCTTGCCGCCAAATACAAGGCGTGGCGCCACACCAGGGGTCTCTAGGGCGAGTCGCTGCCAACGCCAGGAATCTCCCCTCCCCTTTGAGGCTTTAAGGGGAAAGGGTTAGGGTGGTCCTTCGTACGGGGGCAATCGGCTTGTTGGACTGGTCTCCTTCTCCGTCGTCGCCCTCGCCCTGGACACGGCCGTCCACGATCTGCTCTTGGGGATGGGTGGCGCCCGCCGGGCAGTAGCAGCCTAGGCCGCAACGAGTACAGTCGGACACTGAAGGCCAGAGCACTCTATCACGCCGACGATGGCGGGAGGCAGGGGGGCGACCTTAAGACGCAAGGACCTCTATCCGCCCCTACGCTTGGCCACTTCCTTCATGAAGGTCAGGTCTGTGGTGGTCTGTCGGAGCCGCAGGCACAGATAGCGTGCGAAGGCTTTGTAGACTCGAACTCCGAGGGCTGCCTCTTTGGCCAATAGTTTCTCCAGGTCGTCGCGCTTAATGCGGATTAGCTCGGTGTGCTCCACTGCATCGATAGTCGCCGATCTCGTCTCGTCGTCCACCAGAGCCATCTCGCCGAAATGCTGGCCCGGTCCCATCCTGGCAACCTCTTGGTCGCCACCCTTGAGCACCCTAACCGTGCCGTACTTGATTGCGTACAACGAGTCGCCCGCCGACCCTTCGCTGAACACCTGTCCGCCCACTGCGAGACTCTCCTCGGTAGCTATCTCGCTTATCTTCCACAGGTCTGATTGTTCCAACCCCTTGAAGAGAGGAATTTGCTTCAACAGGTCCACTTTCTGCAAGAGTTGTCTCCTTCCTGGTAATGGCAACCTCAGATAAAATGGCGTGGACTGCCAGGCTTTATCCGGTACAGGGGTATTTTCCTGAATTTGGGGAGATTGTACTGGTATTGCTGTGCCAAAGTCAACACGCCCGAGGCTACACCCCAAGTTCCGTCTGGAGTTGAAGCGCCCCGGCGAGGTTCGGCTCGGCGCCTAAACGCCTGAAAATCGACATCGCCTGCCGCAACGCCGTGCGACATTGCTGTCTGTAGTGTGGACTCTGCTCGTCATCGGCGTACGCGCGAGCAAGGCTGACGAGAGCCAAAGCCTCTTCATAGTCGGCGCTTGCGCTTCTGGCCAGATCGACGCTTTGCTGGAGATACGTTCGGGACTCCACCAACGCCCCCTGCATCAGGGCCACGCGGCCCAGAATACGCAATGCACGGGCTTCCAACAGCTTCATTCCAAGCTGGCGGGTCTCATCAAGGGCATGCTGACCCGTCCGCAGCGCGCTCTCGACATTCCCGCCCCCAAGTTCCAACTCGGCTTGTTGGAGCAGTGCCTCCGCCATGAGACCCCTGTTTCGGGCCTTCTTCAAAAGCTCAATTCCTCTGCTGAGGTACTCCAGGGCTTTGCTGTAGTCTTGCTGCCGCTGGTAGGCCCTTGAAAGGTTGACAAGGGCGAGGCCCGTGGCGGCCAGCGGGTCGCCCCTCTGTTCGAATGTTTCGACCACTTTACTGAACTGGTCCGCCGCGTCTTGAACCCGGCCTTGTATCAACAGCACCTCGCCGATGTTGTTCCGAACGATGGCAACTCTGATCAAATTGCCGACTCGCTGGAAACCCGCCAGGCCCAGTTCGTAATGGTGCAAGGCATCGCTCAGGGCACCAAGTTCCTGGTAGCATTGCCCGACATTGTTATTTGCCACGGCCTGTCCACTGATGTCACCCGCTTCTTCGTATAGCCGGACTGCCAGCCGCCGGTGACTTAGCGCCTGCTTGATCTTCCCTGTTACCCTGTAGGAACCGGCCAGTATAGTATGGGCATAGGCGATTTGCCGCTGGTCGCCGCTACGTCTGGAAAACGCTAACCCCTTGCGCCCCCACCAGACTGCCTCATCGCAGGCGCCCTTACGGAATAGCGCCAGGCTCTTGGCTATGTATATCAGACCGGCTTTTTTGGTGTGTGCTTGTGTGGGGGGGGCTGCCGCCGCGGCCGG
>ORJL010050327.1_pt1 | contig 14117 bp, 10 predicted proteins | sample 1779941 | NCBI WGS metagenome assembly ORJL01 (sample SAMEA104232317, study PRJEB22302) | groundwater metagenome | biome: forest; feature: aquifer; material: groundwater | place: USA | collected 2011-08-07 | depth 5.8 m
CAGATGGTGTTCCAGGACCCGTACGCATCCCTGGACCCTCGCATGACCATCCAGGACATCGTGGCGGAGCCGCTCGACGTGCAACATGTGGGCACGCGGGAGCAGAGGAAGGAACGGGTGGCGCACCTCCTCAGCCAGGTGGGGCTGGACGCGTCCCTGGTCAGGCGTCTGCCCCGCCAGCTCAGCGGAGGCCAGCGCCAGAGGGTGGGCGTGGCCCGCGCCCTCGCGCTGTCTCCCTCGCTCATCGTGGCGGACGAGCCCACGTCCGCGCTGGACGTCTCGGTGCGGGCGCAGGTCATCAACCTGTTGCGCGACCTTCAGGAGGAGATGGGGCTGAGTTTCGTATTCATCTCCCACGACCTGTCCGCCGTGCGGCATGTGTCGCACAGCATCGCGGTGATGTACCTGGGAAAGATCGTGGAGCAGGCGCCCGCAGAGGACCTTTTCAAGATGCCGTTCCACCCTTACACGCAGGCGCTAATCTCGGCGGTGCCCGTGCCGGACCCGGAAATCGAGCGGGGACGGACAGTCCAGCTCTTGCAGGGAGACCTCCCCAGCCCCGCCAATCCCCCATCCGGGTGCCGGTTCAGTACGCGTTGCCCCCTGGCCATGACCCGGTGCAGGGAAGAGGAGCCGGCCCTGCGGAAGCTGGACGGGGAGCGGACAGTGGCCTGCCATTTCGTCTAGGTAGGGTGTCTGGGGATCCCGGAGCACCGCACCACATCCGTTACGTCCCCGGCCAGTTCATGGAGTGGACCTTGCCCCACAGGGCGGCTGACGCACGGGGCAACGCCGCTATTTCACGATTGCTTCATCTCCCACGGAGATGGATATCCCCATCGTCATGCGGTGCCGGACGCGCACGGTACCAATAGGCGCGCAGATGGCGTTCTTGCAGTTTGAAACTTGTTGGACAGGCACAGGAGAGTCATATGACTTTCAATGCCTTCAGCCGTGCCCGCTCCTCTTCCGGCATGTCGATCCATCCGCTGAGTATTTCGTCGGTATGCTCGCCCAGCCGGGGCGCTGGCCGACGTATCCGGCCCGGCGTCTTGGAAAGGCGATGGACCGACTGGGGGAATTGCGGGCTCCCCATGTCCGGGTCTGCGGTCTCGACGATGAAATCCCGGCTCCAAAGCTGTGGGTCGTGGTAGAGGTCCTCGGCATCCTGGACAGCGCATGCGGCGAGTCCCGCCTTCTGCAAGAGAAGCATTGCCTGGTGCGGCGTATAGGACTGAAGCCATGCTTCAACAATGCCGTCAAGCTCCTCAATGTTGCGCGTCCTTTCGTACAAGCTGGCAAATCGGGGGTCAGCGGCAAGGGCGGGCTTCTTCATGACGGAGCAAAGCGTCTTCCAGTCCGCCTCGGTCTCCAGTTCGATCGCAATCCAGCGGTCGAAGCCTCTGCATTTGAGGACGGCTGAGTAGGATGAGCCAGGGATGCGGTTGCCATACGGTTTTGGATCGCGCCGGTTCACAGTGGCGTCAAGGAAAAGCGGACCCATGAGGTTGGCGCCGGCTTCGCTCTGGGCAAGGTCGATGCTCAAGCCCTTCCCGGTTCGGTCGCGGTACTGCAAGGCGCCAAGCAACACATAGGCGGCGAACGCCGCAGTCGCGTAGTCGTTGTGGGTGCCGTGACTGTACCCCCACATGTGCGTCATCCCCGTGAACGACGAAATGATGGACCCGTACGTGATATATGAACGCTTGGGACCTGTCTTGCCAAGCCCAGGCATGGAAAGCGTGATTATGTCCGGGTTGACCTTCCGGAGGTCCTCGGATTCCAGTCCCCACTTCTGCATCACGCCTATCCCGAAATTGTCTAGGACGATATCGGCCACGGACGCCAGGCGCGAAAAGACCGCACGTCCTTCGGGGACGCTCATGTCGATGGTGATGCCCTTCAAGCTTCTGTTTGTGGAAATGTAGGACTGAGACGAGGGAGCGCCAGAGGCCTTCTCCACTGCGGGCGGCACATCCGGCTGCCGCACGTTCCTGGTGGGATCGGGCCGTGTCCACGATTCGATCTTGACGACCTCTGCCCCAAGCTCAGAGAGGTACATCGCTGTCGTGTTGCCTGCCAGGGCGTGGCAGAAGGCGAGGATCCGAATGTTGTCAAATGGCAGTGTCATGGGTCCTCCGGGTAGACAACGCCGCTGGCCCGCCAGCTGGCGACTTGGGTGGCGGAGAACCCCAGCTCGTCGATGTAGATGGCCTCGTTGTGCTCGCCCAGCGATGGCGCGGGGCGCCTAATGCTCCATATCGGCTCACTGACGAGGTATGGCGCGCCAGGCATTTGGTACGTCCCAAGGGAAGGATGCGTGACGGAGACAAAGGAGTCCCGCGCCCTGGTGTGCGCATCCTCGATGTAATCCCTGATCGTATTTATTGGGGCTGCCGGAATGTGCAGGGCCTGCGCCCTGTCGGCGATCTCGCCCTTGGCCCCGTCCAAGAAATACGGCTCCAGGATCTTTCGGAACTCGGCTGCATGGGCGCTCCGCTGATCTCGGTCCGCCCATCGCGGGTCCATCAACTCTTGGGGACTGTTGAAAAGCTGAGGGAACCCCGCCCAGTGGCCGGGCTGCACCACATTGATTTCAACAAGGCCGTCTTTGGTCCTCCATGTTCCGGAAGGAGGGGCCGCCTGGGCTCCGCCTGTCCGCCGCGTGATGCTTCCCAGAGCAGCGTAGTTCAAGATGCTATGGTTTTGGCTCGCCATGACCTCGTGGACGGACATGTCGAGAAACTGCCCGCCGACAACGGGGCGGTTTCGCAGCGCCACCAGGATCCCATATGCAGCGTGAATGCCCGCCACGTCGTACATCTGATTGCCAGGGATGGTGACCGGCGGTCCTTCCGGGCGGCCCTGGGAATACATCCCTCCCCCGAGCGCATGGCTGGTCAGGTGCGTGGAGCGAAAGTTGCGGTACGGCCCGGTCTTGCCAAACGACGTGACCGAACAGTGTATGAGACCGGGGCTGTAACGCCGCAGCGCTGCCCCTGAGACACCCTTGGCCTTCGCCTCCAAAGGAGTGAACGACTCTACAAGGATATCCGCGCTGCCCACGAGCTTCCGGAGCGCCGGGCGGCTCTCCGGGCGGCGAAGGTCCAGGGTTATGCCCCTCTTGTTCGCATGGTAGAAGGCAAAGTGGAGACTGGTCTCCGGGTCTGGACGGTCGTCCTTGAAGGGTGGCTTGAAACGGAGCCGGTCCCCTTCTGGAGGCTCCACTTTGATCACATCCGCCCCAAGGTCCGCCAGGAGCTTTGTGCAGTGCGCCCCTTTCTCATCGGACAGGTCGACAACCCGAATCCCCTGCAGAGGACCAGACGCTATCTCGGCCATTCGCCCTTTCCTTCCTCGGGTCTCGCGGAACAGGGTCTCCATGTTACTTCTTGCGAGAGGGCAATGTCACAACCACCGGTCCTGGTCCAACGGCAATGCCAGCACGCACATGCTCCGTCATGACCTCCAGCTCCACCAGGTTCTGGCCATCCTCTTGCCACTTCCTCTTCACCGTGCCCTTGGTCACGATCTGGTCGCCGGGGATCGCAAAGGTCCGGATCCTGAACGGACCGATCCGCTTGATAGTACCGCGCAGCCCAATGTACTCCCGGGCTGCACGTTCCCACCACGTTTGAACGGTGACGTTGTTCGCATAGATGTCCGGCGCTGCATAGTGGCGCGCGTATCGCGGGTTGGAGTGGGGCGGCTGCGGCATCCGAAGGGCGATCGCCCACTCGATGAGGCGCTGGAAGGTGAGGTTGAGGGGCACCGGAGGGATGCTGTCGCCCTCGTGGACGTCCTCGAAATACCGTTGGACCGACCAGTCCGGCTTCGTCAACTCCATCAGGCCCGTGGTCTGCATATAGGGCTTGTCCGCCTCTGTCTGGGCGGACGATTGCTTGCTGGCTTCTTTCTTCCCCTCCGACGGCCAGGGGTTGAAGTGATACCCGGTGGTGCGTAGCTGGGCCACAAGCTCTTTGCTCTGGTTATAGAAAGACTCCTCCATGGTCACGAAGGCGCCGGAACCCGCGGAGGTATCCCGCAACGTCGCGGAGACGAGCTTCCGCCCCCGGGCCGTGAGCCGGTCGCCGACCACCATCGGGGCGAAGTACTCCGTCTCGATGCCTGTCACGAAGTAGGCCACGGTCCCAGGCATGGGAGGCTCTCGGAACGTATAGCCTCTGGCTGCCCGAGAGAACGTATCGGGGTCTGTAGTCGGGAACCGCGTCGGGTCCCCGGGCTTCCACTGGCGCACCTGGCCCATGAGGAACAGGCTGGTGGACGGGGCAAGGAGCCCGCGGTACCCCATTGTTCGGGCTACGTCTTCGTCGTGGTGCAAGGGGCAGTCAAACTCCAGGACTTCACAGAAATCCCCTATGCGGTTCTTGGCTATCGGTTCATCAGCCACCCGTTCGGGGCCGCCGAAATCCTGTCCTATCGCGGCCATAAGGTCTTCCCACGTATGGTCCGGGCTTCCAGAATGATACTTTTCAGGCATCGGGGCTCCTCCTAAGTCTTCAGGCCAGGCCTGTTTTTGTCCGCGTGATCGAATAGTGGTCAATAGTGGTCAGTAAAGGACCTTTGCCGCTGCCAGACGTTCGACGTCTCCATCCGAAAGGTGTAAGAGTTCCTTGTAAACATAGTCGTCGTCCTGATCGAGGACCGGAGCGCCGGTGATCCTCTTCTCCGGCACGGCCCCGTATCGCACAGGCACTCCCATCACCCTGCGCGCGCCCAACTCCGCGTGGACAGGGGTGACAAAGAAGCTCCTGTGGAGGAGCTGCGGGTTGGACACCAGTCCAGAGGCATTCAGACACGGCGCAGCGGGTACTCCCGCCTCCTGCAATAGATTCGCTATCACGCCGGGGGAAAGGGTCCGTGTCCAACTTGTCATGAGGGCGTCAAGCTCCTGAATGTGCTGCTGACGCCGGTAGGCATCCTGGAAACGCGGGTCCGAGCGCCACTCCGGGTATCCGGCTGCCGAGCAGAATGCGGCCCACTCCTCCTCAGTCTCCGCAGTTATCGCAACCCACTGATCGTTGCCGGCGCAGCGGTAGACGTTGTGCGGCGCCATCATGTTGTCGCGGTTGCCCTGCGGTTTTCGCAGGCGACCGTTCATTTGAAAGTCCAGGATAGCCTGGGGTATCGAAGCGCTCATCATTTCGCACATGGAGATGTCTATCCACTGTCCCTGGCCGGTCCGGGACCGGTGTCTCAGGGCCGCCAGCACGAGGGCGGGCATGGACGTACCGATATGGAAGTCAGGCCAGGTGCCGCCCAGGAACATCGGCACCTTGGAACCCTCGTATCCGGTCAGGACGGGGAGGCCGGAGTAGGCCAGGTTGGACGGGCCGAATCCGACGGAATCCTTTAGAGGTCCGGTCCTGCCCATGGACGACATGGAGAGCAGGATGATATCCGGCTTCACCTCGCAGAGATTGTCGTAGGTGAGACCGAACCGGGTCGCCACCTCGGTCGTGAAGTTCTCCGTAACGACATCGGCGTCGGCGACGAGGCTTCGAGCAAGCTCTCGGCCCTCAGGCGTCGCCATGTTGATGCAACAGCTCTTTTTCCCATAGTGAAGAGAGTTGAACGTTGAGCCCCGGTTGGGGCCGGAGACCCTGTCGGCCATGAAAGTGATGGAGGGATTGGTGCGGTGGATGTCCAGATGTGTCTTGCTCTCCACCTTGATGACTTCCGCTCCCAGGACCGCCAGCCATTGCGTGGCGTGCGGGACGGCCAGGACCAGCCCGAAATCAATGACCCGTATGCCTTCCAGGGGAAGGCGGGACCGCGAGTCCACCTTATCGTGACCAGCGGATAGGGAAGTTTCTGGCTCCGCAGGGAGGACTGGTGCGGGAATCGAATAGGCGCTCCGTGCTTCCGGCCCCGTGATACCGGACTCATGCAGCATGCGGAGCATCTCTCGAGAGTAGCCCAGCATGCCCCCCAGGACATCCTCATTGTGCTGTCCCAGAAGGGGAGCGGGCTGCTCGATCGTGGCAGGGGTTGCGGAGAACCTGTACCCCGCGCCAGGGTACAGGTAGGCGCCGGCCACTGGATGGGAGACCTGAGACCAGAACCCTCGGTGGTCGTATTGCTCGGACTTCAGTATCTCCTCGACGGTCTGGAACGGGAAGCATGGCACATGCCGCGCCTGGCACATCTCGAACAGCTCGCGCTTCGTGTGCTGTGCGGTGAACTCCTCGATGAAGACCTGGATCTCCTCGCTTTGATTACGCACGCTCGGGTCGTTGAAGATCTCCAGTTGCGCCCACTCCGGTTCGCCAAGCATACGGACAAAGTTGCGCCAGTGGCCGTCGCTCGTCAGCCCGATCTGCACGAAGCCATCCTTGGCGCGATAATAGCGTGCTCCCCGCGTGGTGACGCGCGGGAGCTGCTCACCGCCAAACGAGAGGCGTCCGACAGCCGGGCGCACCATGTTCGCCACGGCTTCCTGCGCCGAGACGTCAACGAACTGTCCCTCGCCCGTCCGCTCGCGGTCCTGGAGGGCAACCATTCCCGCCGAAGCGGCGGTCCAGCCGGTTGTGACGTCCGCCTGATACTCGGGGCCCTTGAGAGGGTGGTGCTTCTCAGGGTCCGTCACAAAGCCGGACGGCGTCTCGTACCCCACGCCGCCGCTGTGCCAGCTTGTGAAATCGTTGCCTTTCCAGTTACTCCACGGGCCATCCCAGCCGAACGGGGTGACCGCCACGTGGATGACGCGCGGATTTGCAGCCCGCAACTGCCGGTAGTCAAGGTTGAGAGCGGCCAGCTCTTCGGGGCGCAGCCCTGTGAGGACAACGTCGGCCCGCCGCACGAGGTCCAAGAACATGTCCCGCCCTGTGGCCATACGCAGGTTGAGGGTAACGCTCTTCTTGTTCGTGTTCAGGTAGAGGAACAGCCCGCTCTTCTCCGGGTCAGGCACGTCTCCTGGAAACGGGCCTGCGCGACGGGCCTTGTCGCCCGTGCCGGGGTCCTCCACCTTGATGACAGTCGCGCCAAGCCCGGCAAAGAACCGCCCACACCAGGGTACGGCCACGAAGTGGCCCAGTTCCAGGACTGTCAGGCCAGACAGGGCGCCGTCCGTCATGCGCAAAGCACTCCTTCAAGTCCATGAGAAACAGCGCGGCTGTCTCCGGGATGCTGGCTAGCGGGAAGGGGGTGTCCTAAGGATATCTCGTTGCGTGAACTGAAGCACTGCGCCAAAAGAATCATCCGGGTTCATGATGAAAGTCTCGGCGTCCCGGTCTTCCACGCGCACGTTCAACCGGCGGAGGTGCTCCTTGGCCGCCTTAGCGTCCTTCACCCTCCAGGTCACCGCGTGCAGGAGTTCGCCGTTTTTCGCAAGGTCTTGCCCAGCCAGGCTCTGCTCTGACGTCGGGCGGGCCAACTCCACGACGGTCCCTTCCCCAACAGCCACAAACACACACTCCGTCTGGGCGCCCTTGTTCTGTTCCTCTCGGATCACGCGAGAGCCGGCATACTCCATGTAGGCGCTTTTAGCCTTCTCGAGGTCTCTCACCACGACAGTGAAGTGAGACCCATTCATGATTCCCATAGGTCCGCTCCTCCACGAGGCGTCAGACCAGGACGGCGAGAAGCGGAGGTCGTGTTCATGCCAGTGGGCGGTTGGCTCCATCAACTCCCATTGGCCGTGCGTGTCCAGAGGATGCGTGAAGATAACGCGCATGGCTGAGCCTCCTCCAGTCCCTCCTCCGACGCCATACACGCGGACATTCCGTCCCTTCAAATGGGTCGAGGCATCCTCGACGCTCTCCACATACCAGCCGAGTGTGCCTAGATGCCGACCGAAGCGCTTGTAGAACTTTCCGACCGTCGTGAGGTCCGCGCCCTCCACCTTGGCCGGAGCCATGGTTTCCACAGCGAAGGTGCTGATGGACAGACTGGAAGCGTCACGTTTCTCGGCGGCCATGTAGCTCTTCGGACCCCAGCGCCGCGCACCGAGGACGCGCTCATACCAGCGGTCGAGCTCGTCGACATCGTCCGACATGTGGACGTAGTGGAAGTGCCCACCAGTCTTGTACACCTTCTCCTCCAATCCCTCATCCAGCGACCTGGAACCGCAACAAACGGATCACTCGTAACTGCCTGCGGCGGTTAGATGAGGGGCTCCGCTGATTCAGCGGGAGCTCCTCATCTCATCACGAAGGGAAGAGCGCCCCCCCATGCTCGGCAAAAGCGATCATCCCAAGATCTGCTTCAGCTTGGCCTGGTCGATCCACACTTGCTTTCTCTGTTGCCAGGATGTTTGCGGGAAGGGCTGCACCATGTAGTCATCGTTCACCCAGAGGACGTTCGTGGGGGCGTTGACAGTGTGCTGGATGACGATCTGCGGGTTGTTCCGCAAGATGAACTGCTGCACCTCCACCAGGAGCTGCTTGCGGCGCGCCGCGTCAAGGGTCCTGGACTGCTGGTCGATCAGGGCGTCCAGTTCCGCGCTCACGTACCTGGAGTAGTTCCGGTCAGAGCTGGAGTGGTAGAGCTCGTACAGGAAGAAATCCGGGTCCAGGAAGTTAGAGGCGTACCCGTTCTGACCCAGGTCGTACTCCCCAGCGACGTAGTTCAGCCTGACGTTCGCCGTGGGGCGCACCTGGACTTCCGGTTGGATGCCGACGGCTGTCAGGTCATTGATGATGGAGGAAACATCCACGCCGCTGGCGACGACAAAGGCGGGCTTTGCGGGGTTCTGGGGCGTGAACCCCAACTGCCCCAGGAGGTCCTTGGCCATCTGCTGGCGTTGGGCCATGTTGGTCTCCGCCGTGGGACCATAGCAGGGGCCGATGGCCTTCCACTGGTCCTTACTGATGCTCCAGCTTGTGCCGCCCGCCTGGTCCGGCATGGCGAACACCGGCGACTCCAGGTTGTTGGGAGTCGTTGACGTCTTGATGTAGTTCTCCGTGTTGATGGCGCACCGCAGAGCCAGCGAGAAGCGACTGTCGCTCCAGGGCGCCTTCTGCCGGTTCCCGAATATTGCCGCTATCCCGTGGCTCCAGCCGCCCTTGCCGACGATGAGTTTGCCCTCCGACACCATCTGGTTCACCAGCGTGGTCGGGGGCTCGACGAAGCTGTAGCGCTCGCCGCGGCCCACGCGGAAGGCGGACTGCGCGGCTGTCGGGGAGCCCAGTATGAGTTGCTCGATGGCGTCCAAGTACGGATAGGGCTGGTTCCAGTAGTCCGGCTTGCGCTTGAGGCTCAGTTTCTCGCCGATGACGTACTTGTCGAACAGGAACGGACCCGTGCCCGGCCCGATCTGCGTCTGCAAGAGCTTCAGGTTGCCCTCAAATACATGCTTCGGCATGATGGCGAAGCTCGTGGAGGAGAGGGCGTAGGGGAGGGCTGGCATAGGACCATCGGTTGTGATCGCGATGGTCTTGTCATCGGGACAGGTAACACCGGTCACGCGCTTCAGGAGCGCACCCCGGACGCTCGTGCGGAGAGTCGACCCCTTCGCGTCCTGGCCCGTCCGCGCGACATCCAACGTGAACTTGGCGTCAGCGCAGGTCACGAGCGTGTTGTCGGAGAACCTGACGTTGTCCCGCAGCTTCAGAGTCCAGGTGGTGCCGGATGCATTGGTCCACCAGTCGGACGCAAGGGACGGAAGCACCTGGTCTCCTTTGTCCGGCTCGTACGAGTTGCTCTCCAGGAGCGTATCCCACGCGGGACCGGTGTACGTAGAGTTCGTGATCTCCAGCGTAGACCAGTCCTGCACACGCAGGGTGTCCCATAGCTGGCGATAGGTGCCGCCGCGCTGAGCGCTGGGATTGGGGGCCGGGCGCGTAAGGACGGGAACAGGCCGTAGCCGCACCTCACCGACCGTCGCTGTGGGAACGACGATGGCGGTGGCCGTGGTGGCCGCCGGGGTCTGGCCGGTCGTCGCCGTGGCCCTAGCAACACTCGTTGCGGTAGGCGCGGCGGCGGTGGTCGCGGTCGGAGCGGGCACGGTCGCAGTGGGGTCGGCGGTCGGGCTGCAAGCCGCAGCCAGCAGGACCGCAGTGACCAAGAGACCGAAAGGAACAGCACGATGCAATGTGCGCATTCTCTCCCCCTGGGCTTGACAGTAGCATTTTCGCGCTTCAATATCGGAACACTCTGTTCCGTTGGCCGCCATACTAGGCAGGATTATGTGATGTTGTCAACGGTGGACTCTGGGTGACTCGAATGCCTGACCGCCGCAGGGTCGCACGATAGTCTGAGCACCCCCTGCGTTTGAAGCGGCCTGCGGGAAGATAGGGAAGTGGACGGAATGGCGAAAAAAAGACCCGCCGTGGTGCCCATCCTCAAGCCAGGTCGTAAGCGGCCAAGAGATGCCAAGGTCATTCGTGCCGCCGTTTTTGATGCCGCCAGAACGGTCTTTAGGCGCCGGGGGGTCTCAGCGACACCTGCGGAGATAGCCTCGTATGCCGGCGTAGGGGTCGGCACGCTGTATCGCCACTTTGGGGACAAGGATTCACTGCTTCGTTTGGTGGTAGAGGAGAGGCAGGCAGAGATCATGGAGCGTGCCCGCACCGCGGTCCAAGCGGATGACCCGTGGGGGGGCCTAAAGTCATTCCTGTGGTACTGTGCGACATTGGAAGTCGAAGACAAGGTCATGGCAGAGATACTGACGACCCCGCACGTCAGACGCATCTATTTCGCGGAGTTCTCAAAGGAACTGCATGCGATGCTTGCTCCTCTAATCCAACGCGCCCAAGATGCGGGACAGCTGCGCTCGGGGATCACTTCCCGGCACGCCATCCTCTCCGTTGCACTGGCAAGCAAGGTGGTCCACTTCGATATAGATGACGTCAATCCCAACCTGTGGCGAGAGCTGGTTGAGATAGCGGTAGACGGTCTTCAAGGGAATGGCCCACGCCATTCGACTCCTGTGCCTGAAATACGAGTGTCATAGTCAGATGGGAATCAGCAATAGAGGATATGGGATCCACGACAAGCGGCCCGCACCCGCGAAGAGTCCTCTCCCTCAGTGACATGACATCGCGGTGCTCCAAAAGGACCTAGCCTTGCAAAACTTCGGCATGGCTCGGGAATAGCAAAGCTCCACAAGGATTCCGAAAGGGAACAGGGGAGAGGGAAGCGCGGTCTGGGAATCCAGCATGCGGTAGGTGCCGCATCAATGAAGAGGGGGGAGTCTCCGCTCTGGCTCATTAACGAACAAGCTCCGGAGGCTTTGGCCCCCGGAGCCGTTGTGTTCGTGGTGGAGACGGGGGGATTCGAACCCCCTCGTGAACACCAGACGACCTCTCTCCTCATAGCCTCTTAGTAAGCTTCGGCGGTCGTCCTAGGATCTCTATCCACCCCGGTCACGATTGACCTTGAAAGACGTATCTTTATTTGACAAGCCCGGCCGCCGTGCCGGCCTTCGTGATTTCCAAAATGTTGATACCTAGCGCCTTCGCGACGCCCTCGCCATATGCGGGGTCAGCGAGATAGAAATGCTGGATCTGGCGTACTTTGATCTCCAAGTCCACCGGCTCCATATGTTCTGCTATGTTACTGATAAGCCGCGCCTTCTGGTGTGGCGTCATCAATCGGAAGAGGTCACCTGGCTGAGTGTAATCGTCGTTGCCTTCGTAGTCCTTGTCGTATCGTGCCGCAAAGCCGTCAAGCGCTTCAGTGTACGCGGTCTCTCCTAAGGTGGGGCTGTCTACCGGTCCGCCCGAGCTGTTCGGCTGGTAGTTCACCTGCGGCCCTGAGTTGTCATCGAATCGCATAGACCCATCTCGTTGGTAATTCCGGACTTGGGCGGCATGTGCGCGGTTCACCGGCAGCAGCTGATAATTGGTCCCGAGACGATACAAGTGTGCATCGTGGTAGGAAAAGAGGCGGGCCTGTAGCATCTTGTCCGGGGAGAAGCCAATGCCAGGGACTATGTTCCCTGGGGAGAAGGCTGCCTGCTCCACCTCCGTAAAGTAGTTCTGCACGTTGCGGTTGAGCACCAGTTCCGCAAACTCGATGAGCGGGTAGTCGGCATGGGGCCAGACCTTAGTGAGATCGAATGGGTTGATGTGATAGGTCCCTGCATACGCTTCCGGCATAATCTGGACGTACACCCGCCAAGCTGGGAAGTCTCCCCGTTGGATAGATTGGAACAGGTCACGCGTCGCGTGGTCGGGGTCTTCCCCGGCCATCTGGGCCGCTTCCTCTTTCGTGAAGTTCTGGATGCCCTGTTTGGTCTTGAAGTGATACTTGACCCAGAACCGCTGTCCAGCAGAGTTCACCCAGCTGAATGTATGGCTGCTGAAACCATCCATATGCCGGAACGTCTTGGGCGTGCCACGGTCTGAAAACAGGATGGTCACCTGGTGCAGGCTCTCCGGGGATAGAGACCAGAAATCCCACATAGCGTTGGGATTCTTGGTGTTGGTCTGCGGATCGCGCTTCTGGGTATGGATGAAGTCCGGGAACTTCAGGCCATCACGGATGAAGAAGACCGGCGTATTGTTGCCGACGATGTCATAGTTGCCTTCTTCTGTGTACATCTTGATAGCGAACCCGCGCGGGTCCCGCACGGCATCCGCCGAGCCTTTCTCCCCCGCCACCTGGGAGAAGCGGACGAAAGTCTCGGTGGCCTTGCTGACCTGCGAAAAGAGCTTCGCCTTTGTCCACTGTGTGACATCCGCCGTGACACGCAGGTAGCCATAAGCGCCTGCCCCCTTGGCATGGACAACGCGCTCCGGGATGCGCTCCCGGTTGAAGTGCTGGGTCTTCTCGATGAGGTGAAGGTCCTCCATGAGGACCGGCCCGCGCGGCCCAGCGGTCAGCGAGTTCTGATTGTCGATGACAGGGGTTCCTATCGCGGTGGTCATTTGTTCGCTACGGGAGTCACTGTTATCAGACATGGAATTTTCCTTTCTCATGAAAAAGCAAAAGCAACTTTGCACCTGGGGATATGGAGCGCCCTGCGAACGGCGTCCGTCAGCCGCTTCGGTCTGCGTACACGACCAGGCGGTGATCGAAGGAACCATTGACGTAATCTCCCGCGCAGGTAACGAGCGCCAGATGGGAATGGCCATCGAGCGCTGGCTGAGGTCCCTGGCCTGAGACCGGCCCCGCGCCGTAGATCCGCGCCAAGACCGCCGGGTCGGTGGCCTGCTCCTCGGTATACGTCCTGATTTCGGTCACCGTGAAGCGGACGTCTTGGCCGCTTCGCAGGTCATGGACAACGATTAGGGCGCCCTTCCGAAGGTTCTGCAGATTAGCGAAGACAGCTGGTATTCCCCCTCGCCCGTTGACATGTCCCGCGATGGTGGCAGTGCCCGAGTCGCCGGGAACACCGCTGCCCCGATACCAAAATAACTTGTGCCACACCGCATCGCCTACCGGGCCCAGTGGCGCGTCCATAACGTTTTTCGACGTCATCCCAACGCCAAGCACGGCGGCTTTGACCTGCAACGAGGGGATTTGGACCTCGAGACCCACGTCCAGGGGCCCGGCGCGCAGGTCCAGGCCAGGACTGAAGAGTGGCCCGAGACTTGGGGTTGCCGTAGGCACAGCCCGCATGCTTTCCGGCGTTGAACCAGCCTCGGTCGCACGAGCGGCGCCGGGTGTGGGCGATACTGGCCTAGCTCCGAGGTCGGAGCCAAAGCCCGGGGTGGGGCTCGGAACCAGGGTTCGGGCAGGCGTTTGGACTGATGTAGGCCGTGGAGTCAAGTAGAGTGGATAGCCCTCAGTTACCTGAGGCGCCTTACACCCTGCCAGGACAGCCGCCAGGGTCAGGACAGCTGCGAGGCTGACGAGACCCTGGCTAACAAGGAGCCTTGTAGTAACCACAGGGCACCTATTGTCCCTCCGGGTGTGTTCGCCGGCGATTCAGTCGCACCAATGCAACACTAAGGCTTCCAACAACCGAGGCGGCCAGAAGAAGTACCCACCATTGAAACCCTTCGTTCTGACGGGGTCCGCCGCCTGTATGCGGCAACCCACCGACTGGTGAGGCGACGGGGGTGGTAGTCACCCCCAGGACGACCGGCGTGGCCGTGGAGGCTATAGCGGTGGGTGTCGGAACAAGAGGCGTGGGCGTGGAGGCTATAGCGGTGGCTGTCGGAACAAGGGGCGTGGGCGTGGAGGCTATAGCGGTGGCTGTCGGAACA
>ORJL011142355.1_pt1 | contig 14117 bp, 10 predicted proteins | sample 1779941 | NCBI WGS metagenome assembly ORJL01 (sample SAMEA104232317, study PRJEB22302) | groundwater metagenome | biome: forest; feature: aquifer; material: groundwater | place: USA | collected 2011-08-07 | depth 5.8 m
CCCCCCCCCCGCCGCTGCGCCCGTTAGCCCCAACCAGGAAGCCGTTGACCACTTGCGACGTGGCATAGGCTTCGCTTGGAACCGGCGTGGCTGTCAGCCGATAGCCATTCGGGTCAGCCGTTCCTGAGACAGACTCCGTAAGAGTGAGACTGGCGGTGGTGAAAGTCGGTCCGATGTTGACCCAGACGTGCGCAAAGAAAGACCGAATCTGGTAATTAGTGGCCAACACGAGGTTGGTGAACATCAAGAGCGACATCCCCGCGATGCCCATCCTGGGCTGCTCAATGAACGGTGGTGCGATGACGATGACCGGCGTGTTGGTATAGCCGGAGCCCGCAGCCAGAACGTTCACTGCAATGACTGCCTCGTTGCTCACCCGGGCGACGGCCTGCGCCCCACTGCCGCTACCACTTGTAGCGGTCCACGTCATCCTTTGGCGCGCCTCGGCCAGTGACGTAGCAGCAGCCCAGATGTTATTGAGCCAGGGCGTTTCCGTTTGACGCTTTCCTCTTCAGAAATAGACCGGCTCGGATCGAAGCCACCCCAGCATCAACTGCGGATAGAACCTTTCAGACGCCGCCACGACTCGGCGAAGCAACCAGCCCAACTCCGAGTCGAGATCGGCGACATCTACCAGCAATTCCGCCTCGTAACGAACAACACTGCCGAGAACAAACAAGGCCACAAAATAGTATGCTGCTCTTGGGAGGACTAAGTCCTGATCGGTCTCTCGCACCAGATACCACGTCGGCCTCTGCCGTCGGCAGAGATCATGTTCCAAGCTTCGATGCAAGAAGGCGGCAATGGCCTCGGCGCTACTTGTTGGAACTTCGGGACGAACCCGCAGAGCGTTTCCCTCCTGCTCAAGAGCGCAGTCGCTCGCAACCTTGGAAAACTCAAGCTGCCAGTTCACTCGGAAATCCTTCAGCGCTTCGGGAAAAGTAAGGAGCACCCGTCCATCCAAGAAAGCCTCCATTTTAACAGGAACGACCAGTGAACTGTGCCCGCGAAAGCCTGCGAAGTCCTGATGAACCTCAATGATGCGGGCCAACGCGTCCGATAGAGATATGGTTGCCCGCGTCCTGGCCATTCCCGTAGCATCGAGATAATCTCGAAATGTTCCGTCTCGGAGGATCGCTGCTCCCCGCAGTAGATCAGCGCCATTTTTGCGGAAACTAAGACCGTGGTGAGGGGATGGAGTTTTTCCGCTCCGGAGGGCAACGCAAGCACGCGTGAGATTCAAGCACGCGTAGTAGAGCGGTAGCGGCGACGTGAGTAACGTGGACTTCCGAGCGGCTTCGCGGAACTCAACGGCTTGGCGAATGCGGACGACCACATACTGCACAATTTCGTCCGGAAGCGGCTTTGCGGAATCCATTATCGACCGCAAATGCTCTGCGCTGCCAAGCTGGGCAATTCTCGACCATGCTTCTTCCAGAGGGCATTCTGATTCGAATGCGGTGCCACGCTGGAAAGATTCTGTGTATCGCAGCTCTGTGAGTTTCATATTGGTGTCGAGAATATCAAACCGCGTTGCCTTTGGAAGCCGCAAGGAGCTTTCCCACGGGCACTCCGTTGGTCAGCGTCGTCGAGCCAAACGCCTCTGCCCCCGAACCTCGACCAGGTCCATCGGCTCCGATACATCATCCAAATCACTGGCACGAATAGGCGGCACAGTCTCCATATCCACAAGCTCTCCGATAGCGTTTTCTGGGCGCGAAAGGGACAATGGTCTGGCTGAGTAACAAAAATGGCCTATGGTGTGCAAGGACGCGCCTGCAAATAATCTGAACCGTCAACGGATTGTGGAATGGTTGTCGGGGCTGGGAAGTGCCTTTCGCGCATGGCAGGGGCCTCAAACCGGCCAAGCCTGCGGGACTCTAATCCTTCCGGCACCACCGGTGTCGGCGGGGAAAAGAAACGTGTTTACCCCACATTGCTGAGAGGTCAGATGCTCCCGGCAACACGAGGAAACCGCTGGCCGGTCAATTCCTCGATCTCCCGCGCCAGTTTCGCGGCTTCAGTTTCTAGCACGGCGGTCTCTTTCTTCAGTAGTTCCGACTTCTCCGTGACCACATCATCCACAACGGCTGGCGTGACTTCGCTTAACTGATAAGGCTCAAAATCCGGGGTGGCCTGCAATTCGTTTAGGGCATCGAGGATCGAGATGATCTGAAGCTGAAGGGTCTCAAAGAGACGTCGTAACTGGCCGATCTCCTCCTCCTCGGTGAAGTCAAGCCACGTCCAGCCCTGGCGCAGGATAAACCCGTGTGGATCGTCGGCAATTTCGCGCAGGGTTGAGATGTCACGGTTATCCTTCGCCCGGTTGATCGCGCTCGTCAACTTTTCGTAGGTTTCGTGCTTTTCCAGCTCTCCGGCGAACCGGTCCGGGTGATAGATTCTCACGAGCTTCTTCCACAGGGGCACCCTTGAGATGTTCTCCCGCGCCAACTGCCTTGGAGCAGATCGATTCTCCGCTCTGCTACAGCTCCATCGACCCGGCTGCCTCCCCTGCATCCGGCACCGCCCTCCAGAAGCGGATGTGGAGCCCGTGTCCAACGCGTCAGAAGACCAAGGCGTCGCTTCCCGGGTTGAGGCTGGCCCAGATAGCCTCCAGGTGCGCGCCGCGCGCCTGGACGTCACCAGGAAGGCCTAAGCGCTCGCGCGGCGGATAGAGGGCTCGTACCCATGCCACCTCCGCACCTTGAGGAAGAGCCGGAGGGCAAACCCGAAAACCGTGAAAGCATGGCGCGCCGAGTTCTCGTGGGTTGGGGCAGGTACCGCTCGGCGAGCTCCTTCACGCTCGACTCGTCGTCCCAGTCGGTGCTCGTGTGTTCCTGCCAATCCGCCCGGTTCACACCATCTCAACACGTCCTGGACGGCATTCGTACAAAACTTCCTGAGGTTGCTGACAGTTGCTGACAACTTTTTGGCGGTTTGGTGCGGTTTCGTGCGAAATCAGTTCATCCTGGCCACGACCGCCGACATCGATTATGTTCAAGAAATACGCGGTTTGCGGCGTGTTTTGCTGGAAAACGAAGACGAAGAAGCGCGGTGGATGGTTTCGATTCCCTTCACCCGCTCCATTGATAATCAAGCACTTAAGAATATGTGCAAGTACAGTGCAAGTGGTTCAGAGGGTTTGAATCCGTCGAAAAGACTTCAGTCACCCCTCTGGTCCTTTCCAAAGAGCAACCTGAGGACCGAGGCTGGGTCGGGAGCCCAAGACAAAACCGAGCCGACTTCCCCGCGCTCTCGGCACGCGAGAAGCGGGCGTCCTCCAGCGCCTTTGCCCCGACCCTGGTGTTAACAAAGAGGTTCCGTCCATCGTCCATCGCAGGCGCGCGGAGTCAAAGCGCCGGAGGACAGGTGCAGGACACGACCTAGCCAGCGGGCGGGTGCGGAAGGGGCTGGGTCTGGCATCTTTGATTTTCGGAAATGAAAAGCTCGGAATTGCTGGGAAATCCGCCTGTTTTTTCGGAAATATCGGGAAAAATTGTCAAATTCCCTCTCCAGTAGAGAAAGTCAGGCTAACGGACTTCCGCGCGGACTTGGTAACCGGGAAGCGGCATGCTGTGTCCGCCACCTTTTTTCCCCACGCATTACGCATTACGCATTACGCATCAGGTTCCACGCCTCAATGTCCCCTCAGCAACTCCAGCATCTCGCGATCCAGTTTGTGCCCGTGAAACTCCTCGTATTTCACATCCTTTCGGTTGCTGTCCAGAATGCCAAAGGTGCCGCGGAAGTTCCAGAGTGCCCAGCCCCAGCTCTGTTCGCGCCATAGCTCGAGGTTGTCACGCAGCCACGCCATGACTACCGGGTGCGGGGTGTGCATGAACGCCCCGAATTCGCCCACATGCACCCCTACGCCTTTGGCGGCGAGTTCTTTCCAGGGCAGGATGTTCTCCTTACGGAGCCGTTCGCGGTCCCAGACATCCGTCTCGGAAACCTTGAGCGGCCAGGTCGGCTCCGGCCATTGGTCGGAGCCGCGCATCCAGGAGGCCTTGTAGTGGCTAACCCGACTGGGGTTATAGCCGCGCGTGCTTTGCCCGATGCCCAAGCCAGCCAGGCCATGGACCGGTTTGGTGCCCCATCGAAGGCCGTCCGCAATGATCAGGCGCTGTGGATCTTCAGCACGGATGGCTTCGACTAGGCGTGTCACCACGCGGACGTAGGTGGCCTCGACAATGTCAGGCGGCTCGTTGAGCAGGTCGAAACTGACCTGATCGCTCGGTAATCCTTTGAAGCGTTTCGCTATTTGTCCCCAGTGAAACGCGCAGGCGTCGAGCGCTTTCTCGTCATCCCAGAGGCTCAACGGTTCCTTGGGCGGGTTGACGCAGTAGCCCGGCGCACGGTGGAGGTTCAGGTTTACATGGATGCCGTGTTTACGCCCGAACTCGACCGCCTGATCCAGGTCTTTGAGCACGGGTTCGCGCAGTTTTAGCCAGTCGCCCGGCTCGACCCAACACAGATAGGACATCGGGAGGCGAACGAAGTCGAAGCCCCACTCCTGGAGCCATTCGAAATCCGACTCGAGAAACGGCCCCTGATGGTCGGCGTTGAACTTCTCCGTGAGATTAAAGCCGCGCCAGCGCGGCAGCCTGGAGGAGGTCACCACCTCGGACGAGGCGGCTGAGGGGTCCACTCCCAGAGTGGCGAGCGCGGCGGCGCCGCTCATGGCAGTGTGAAGGAATGCGCGGCGATTCATAAAAGGATGACGCCGGTCCGCAGAGTGGGATTCATTTCACGTTTCACGTTTCACGCTTCATTTTCCACTTTCCATTCTCCGCCACCAAACCATTCTGAAGCGACCATGACCACTCGCACTATTCTGGCCGGCCCTCTTCATACCGGAGGCCGACGTTCGGCATCACGCGTCCGCAACCCGCGTGCACAGTCGGTAACGCTACACTGGATTACAGCACCGGCCTGGCTCGACTTGGTGGGGGCTCTCCTTTGGCTGGCCTTGCCGACCCGGGCGGAGACCGCTCAGCCTGTGCGGATCTGGGAGACCAACCAGGTGATCCCTACCTATCGCGTGGCCCCGCCCGATCCGAACCCACGCTTCTACAGCGGACGCACGTATCAAGGCGCGAAAGCCACTTTCTATCCCTACCCTGTCTCCGACCGACTGACGGACATCCGGGAGGAGAAGACGTACAAGGTGGTCTTTCTCGAGAATCAATTCGTGCAGTTCAGCGTCCTGCCCGAACTAGGAGGGCGCATTTTCAGCGCCCTCGACAAGGGCAATGACTACGATTTCTTCTATCGCCAGCACGTCATCAAGCCGGCATTGATCGGCATGTTGGGGGCGTGGATCTCCGGCGGGGTCGAGTGGAATGTGCCGCACCACCACCGCGCGAGCAGTTTCATGCCGGTGGACTACACCATCGAGAGCAACAGGGACGGAAGCAAGACTCTTTGGGTGGGTGAGACCGAGCTGCGCCACCGCATGCACTGGGTTGTGGGCCTGACGCTCTTTCCGGACAAGTCATACGTGGAAATGGCGGTGCGGCTCTTCAACCGGACTCCCTTTCCGAATCCGTTCCTGTTTTGGATCAACCCGGCTGTGCACGCCAACAACAGCTATCAGGTCCTCTTTCCTCCCGACGTCCGGTTCGCGGTGCAGCACGGCAAGCCGGAGTTTGTGAGTTGGCCTACCGCGCACAGCACTTACGGCGGTGTGGATTATTCCAGGGGCGTCGATATCAGTTGGTGGAACACTCACCCTTCGCCTTGCTCCTTCTTCGCATGGGATTCCAGCGAGGACTTCTTCGGGGGGTACGACCACGGCAAGGAGGCTGGGGTGCTTCATATCGCCAATCACCATGTGGTGCCCGGGAAGAAGTTCTTCGAGTGGGGGAACGGCGCGGATGGAGAGATGTGGAGCGGGATTCTCACCGATACCGACGGACCGTATCTCGAACTGATGGCCGGGGCGTATTCTGACAACCAGCCCGACTATAGCTGGTGTCAGCCCAACGAGGTGAAGTCTTGGCGCCACTTTTGGTACCCCATTCGCCAGATGGGCGGCGTGAAGAATGCAAACATCGATGCCGCCGTCAACCTGACCGTGACCAACGGGGTGATCAAACTGGCGTTCAACGCCACCGCCGACCATGAGAAAGCGAACGTGAGGCTCGAAGCGGGCAAGCAGGTGCTCCTGGAGAAAGCGATCCGCATCGGCCCTGCGAGCCCGTTTACCGCCGACGTTCCCATGCCCGAAGGGCTGAAGGAGGAGGAGCTGCGAACCTCGCTCAGCGCGGAAGCCCTCAGCGGCGGCACCGCCACCGCCCTGACCGAGTTGGTGACCTACCAGCCCCATCCAAGGCAAGACGTCCCGATGCCGGCTCCTGTCAAACGGCCCGTACCGCCGAGCGACATCAAGTCGAACGAGGACCTCTACTTGACCGGCCTTCGGATCGAGCAGCTCTATAGCCCATCCTTCGAGGCGGCGCCCTATTACCAGGAGGCAATCCGACGTGATCCTGGCGACTACCGGGCCAATACGGCTTTGGGGATCCTCTACTGCAAGCTGTGGCGGTTTGAGGAGGCCGAGAAGCTCCTTCGCATCGCCATCGAGCGGGCTACCCAGAATTACATCCGTCCAAAGGATGGCGAGGCGTTTTACTATCTGGGGGTGGCGCTTCGGGCCCAGGACAAGATCAATGCCGCGCGCGATGCGTTCTACAAGGCGGTTTGGAGCGCCGCCTGGCAGGGCCCGGGTTACCACGCGATCGCGGAACTGGACTGCTTGCAGGGGAATTACGCGCTCGCTCTCGAATCCTGCGCTCGTTCGCTCGCGGCCGGAGGGCTCAACAGCCAGGCCGCCAACCTCAGGTCCGCCCTCTTGCGCCGACTTAACAAGGCGGGAGAGGCTGCCCAATTGATGGGCGCGATCCTGTCGTTTGACCCGCTCGATTTCCAGGCTGCCAACGAACTTTATTTGGCCCAACGGGAATTGGGCAGAATGGATAAGGCCAACCAGACTCTCGCCCGTCTCAAAGAGTTAATGCGCGGAGAGACGCAATCCTATCTGGAAATGGCGATGGATTACGCGAACGCGGGGCTCTGGACCGAGGCGATGGAAGTGGTGCGGCGGCAGATCGATGCCGCCCCGGACCCGGAACGAGTCTTCCCGATGCTCCACTATTACATGGGTTGGTTTGCTGAAAAAGCCGGGTTTAACGAGGAGGCCGCGAAGCATCGGCAGGCCGCCGCGCGCATGCCGTCCGACTTCTGTTTTCCCTTCCGCTATGAGGAAGTGGCCATCCTGCGCCGGGCCATGCAACAGAACCCGTCGGACCCCCGCGCTCCGTATTACCTGGGCAACCTCCTGTATGATAACCAACCCGGAAAGGCTATCCAGGCCTGGGAACGAGCGCGCGAGTTGGATGCCTCTTTCGCCTTGGTCCACCGCAACCTGGCGCTGGGCTATTCCCAGACCGCGCGCGATTTTACGAACGCGATCGTCAGCCTGGAAAAAGCGATCGCCCTCAACCCAAAGGATCCCCGGTTCTTCTTTGAGCTGGATGTCCTCTACGAAGCCGCGGGTACGCCGGTGGCCAGGCGACTCGACATGCTCTCCGGCCACCACGAAACCGTGGCCATAAGGGATGACGCCGTCAGCCGTGAGGCTGTGTTGCTCACGGTGACCGGACAGCACGATCGCGCGGTGGAAATGGTGACCCAGCGGCGGTTCCACAACTGGGAGGGGAGCAGCGAGGCCCACAACCTCTACGCCAACGCGCTGATCGAGCGCGGCCTGGCGCTCTTCAGCGCAAAACGGTATTCCGATGCCCTCAAGGATTTCACAGCCGCCCTTGATTATCCGGCCAACATCGAGGTGGGCCGCCCGCTCCGCGACCCGAAAGCCGCGCGCATCTTCTACCACATTGGTGCTGTGCACGAGGCTTTGGGCGACCAGGCCAGGGCGCGGCAGTTTTATGAGAAAGCAGTTGAGCCCAAGGAAGGTGGCGCGTCGGAGCTGCAATACTGCCAGGCCCTGGCACTGCGGAAGCTCGGGCGCGAGGAGGACGCCCGCCGGATCTGCGAAGGACTCGTCAAAGCCGGTGAAGCGCAGTCGAGGGCCGCGGAGACGCCCGACTACTTCGCGAAATTCGGCGAGCGCCAGTCCGAGCGGGCCCGCAGAGCCGAAGGCCACTACCTGAGCGGGCTTGGACGTCTGGGTTTGGGCCAGACTGCCGAGGCCAAGGCCGCCTTCCAGCAAGCCTTGCAGGAGAGCCCGAGCCACCTGGGCGCCACCAGTGCGATGGCATCTATCGCCCCGTAATCTGGAGGGAACGTGGCTTTTGCCTTGACCCTGCAAGCGCGGCGTCTAATGCTCGCCACTAGTCTTCGATATGAAAATAAATGGTTTCTTACTGACAGGGAGCGTGGCCCTGGGGTTGATCTGTGCCGGCCTCCACACCGCGATGGCGGCCGACAAGGGCGCGACGAAACTCACGCCTGCGAAACCTGCCATCAAAACGTTGCTCGCCGAAGAGTTTGTGCCGCACAAGAAGGATTACCCCACCATGGGCGAGGTCGAACGGCTGGACCCGGCCTTGGACAAGCTCATACCCGCCAGCGCTAAGATCGAGAAGCTGGCTGGCGGCTTCAAATGGTCCGAGGGCCCCGTCTGGGACAAGAAGAGCAAATCCCTCCTCTTCTCTGACATCCCTCGAAACGTCATCTTCCAATGGAGGGAAGGCGTAGGCACACGCGACTACCTTTTCCCCAGCGGTTACACTGGCACAGAGAAGCGCGGCGGCGAAGTCGGCTCGAACGGGCTGACGATCGACTCTCACGGGCGCCTCGTCTTGTGCGCTCACGGTGATCGCCGTGTGGCCCGCCTCGAGAAAGACGGACGTCAAACGACCCTTGCCGAGTTCTATCTGTTCCGCCGCTTCAACAGCCCCAACGACCTGGTGTACAGCTCGAAGGGCGAGCTCTATTTTACCGATCCGTCCTACGGCCTCGAGGGCGGAGAAAAGGCGCCCAGGAGGGAGTTGGTTTTCAACGGCGTCTATCTCCTGCGGAAAAACGGCGATGTCGTGCTGCTCACCCGCGAACTCACGTTCCCGAACGGCGTCGCCCTCTCTCCGGATGAGAAGAGCCTGTATATCGCGGTGTCCGACCCTGCCCGTCCTGTGATCCTGGCTTACCAGGTGAAAGAGGATGGAACGATCGATAACCCTCGCGTTTTCTTCGACGCCTCCCCGCTCGTGCCGAATCGCAAGGGTCTGCCCGACGGCCTGAAGGTCGATAAGAGCGGCAACGTCTTCGCCACCGGCCCCGGCGGCGTGCTCGTGATCACTTCAGAAGGCCGCCACATCGGCACCATCAACCCCGGCGAAACCACGGCGAACTGCGCTTGGGGTGATGACGGTTCCACTCTCTACATGACCGCCGACTCTTACCTCTGCCGCATCAAGACCGCGACCAAGGGCAAAGGCTTTTAAGTGGTGGTCTGGGCGTTGTCCCACTGCCATTGACTGATGGCTCCGGTTAGCTGTTTTTCGGCTGGTCCCGGGGCGATTTCTGAGAGGTGCTATTCAACGCATCCAACTCATCCAATAGATCCAACTTATGGGAATCGCTTTGCGCGTCGGGGGTGTTACGCACGGTGTTAATGACAAATCTGAGACAGCGAAAGCGGTTGTTAAGTGCTTCCGCGGGTGAAAACCTGGTATCACGCAGTCTCGTAAGAATCTCTTTGCGTAACCATTCGTCACTCTGGATAAAATCGGTGATTGCAGGAGGAAATGGGACCTGGTTACCGAAGATGTTTATCTCCGCCCACGTTGCATTTGTACTTGGTTCTGCCATAGGTCTTCTAGCTTTCAGTTTTCGTTATTACACCCTGTAAAACCCCGCCGCCCTAACCGGTTGCTTGGCTGTCCGAGGGCCAGGCGTTTGGCCAGGCGGATGGCGGCGCGCATGCTCGAAGGGTTCGCCAGGTTCTTTCCGGCAAGATCGTAGGCGGTGCCGTGGTCGGGCGATGTCCGCACGAACGGCAGGCCGAGCGTCCAGTTCACCCCGGTGTCGAATGCGACCATTTTGAGGGGCCCCAAACCCTGGTCATGATACATCGCCACCACAACGTCGTAGTCGCCGCGATAGGCGTGGTGGAAGAGAGTGTCGGCGGCTAGAGGACCCGTGGCATCCAGGCCTCGCCGGCGCGCCGCGCTCACTGCGGGCGCGATGACCGTTTGGTCTTCCGTCCCCAGCTCGCCGCCCTCGCCCGCATGGGGATTGAGGCCGCAAACCCCAATGCGCGCCCCGGTCAGGCCCAAATCGGAGCAGGCTTTTCCGGCGAGGTCGATGGCGAGTTCGACCTTCTCGAGGGTGACTTGATCCGCAAGGAATTTGATCGGGACATGGGTGGTGGCGAGGACCACACGCAGCCATCGACCGCGATCGTCCTCGCCCAGCAGCATCATGGCGGTGCGGTCGGTCCCCGCCAGTTGGGAGAGGTACTCGGTCTGTCCAACAAACGGGACGCCGCTCCGGATGATGGCTTCCTTGTTGACTGGAGCGGTGACGAGGGCGGCCAGCTCCTGGCGCAGGCAACGATGAGCGCCCTCAGTCACCCAATCGACAGCGGCCCGTGCCGCGGCCGGGGAGCCGGGCTTGAGATCGGATGGCAACGGCTCCGCGCGCGGGTCAAAGAAAAAAAAGCGTCCCACGCCATCGTTGCCCGCATAGGGGGCGAGCGGAAGGGCGGGACCCAGCGCGTTCTGGCGCTCCAGACAGGGGCGGTCGCCGATGAGCAGATACTTTGCGTCGTCGGCTCCGGCCTCAGCCGCCAGGGCTTTCAGCGCCACCTCGGGGCCAATCCCGGTGATGTCACCTAAAGAGATGCCTATCCAGGTTGCCATGATAACAGCCTCCGGACCCGGTTAGGGTGGGAAGTAGAGGACGAACGATTTCGCCTTCAAGCGGGCCATCCATTGCTTCCGGAGCCGTTCCCGCTCTGTCGTTTCGAGCGTTTGTTGGATCTCTTCGCGCACTTCGGGAAGGGTCTGAACGTGGTTCGCTTTGACCCCCTCGACCAGGAGCAGGTAGCATGTGTCGCCGACTTCGACGATGGGGCTGCGCTGGCCTGGCTGGAGGGCGAAGGCCGCCTCCGTGAGTTCAGCGCGCAGCACTTTGCGGTCGATCCAGCCGTAATCGCCCCCTTCGGCCTTGTGCAGCCCGTCCGAGTACACACCGGCCATTTCGCTAAAAGAAGCGCCTTCCTGGAGTTTGAGCAGGATTTCCTCGGCGAGTTTGCGCGACGTGCCTCCGGCCGCAGGCTTGTTGAGCATGATCATGCGCAGCTTGACCTGGTCCGGGACCTTGAACTTGTCCAGGTTTTCCGCGTAATACTTCTCAAGCTTGTGGGGTGAGATGATAATCTCCTGGGAGATGTTCTTGGAGCGCATCGCGGTGATGATGAAGTCCTCGCGGATGCGCTCCCGGAAGTTGGCGTAAGTGACCCCATCTTCCTGGAGCGAGCGGGTGAGGGTGAGCCGGTCGCCGTACTTCGAACGAATGCGCTCCTTGACGCGGTCCTCGATGATGCTCTCGGGCAGGTTGTAGCCGGCGGTCTTGAACTCGTGCAGGATGAGCTTGCGCTCGACGAGTTCCTCCAGGGCATCGCGCTCGAACTCCTTTACCTTTTGATCGAGGAGGGCTGGCTGGCTCGCAAACTGGCTGTGGAGCAGTTGCACGGCCTGCGCCGACCGGATCAATACATCCTTGTAAGTGATCACGTCGTCGTTGACGATGACGGCTACCTCGTTGGCGACACGGGTAGCGGAGCGCCCGGTAACCCCGAGCGCGAGAGCCAACAGAACAATGCCAACAATTCGCTTCATGAACAGATGGGCACAATAGAAGAGTGGACGCGGGCGGTCAAGCGCCACCGCCGCCAACCCGGCAGCGCTGCTTTCCCCATGCGCCGCGACTCCGGGGTTCGGAGTCCCGGCTTCAGCCGGCGGGACGATTGCCTTGCCGGGCGCGTCAAAGGTTTCCAATGACATCATGTTTCCGCGCATCTCACCGCCTGAAGGCGTGACTCCTAACCTAAAGTCCTGCGGCGCACAGGGTCCGTGGCAGACCCTCGCTCCCAGACACATTTTGACAATGAAGGCTCCGATTCAACTCATCTCAACCGACTTCGACGGCACGATTTTCGCCGAATTTGAGGATCCACCCGTCGCTGAGGCATTCCAACGCCTGATTGGCCGCCTTCAGGCCCAGGGTGTCAAGTGGGTGATCAACACCGGACGCGACATGACCAGCCTGATGGAGGTGATCGCCCGCGCTCGACTTCAGATCCGGCCCGATTTCCTGGTGTTGGTCGAACGCGAGATCTACATCCACGACGGCGCCCGCTATGCAAGCCTGCCAGAATGGAATCGCCGCTGCGCTGAGGACCACGCGCGCCTCTTCGAGCGCGTGCGCCCGGACCTGCCCCGTCTCACCTCCTGGATCACCGAGCGCTTTGATGCAACCCTCTACGAGGACCCTTGGTCCCCGCTCTGCCTGGTCGCCCGGAACAACGAGGACGCGGAAACGATTCATCAATACCTCGATGACTACTGTGGCGAGGTGGGCGATCTGGCCGTGGTGCGCAACGACGTCTATGCCCGATTCTCCCACCGCGCCTATAACAAAGGCACTGCCCTCGCGGAGATTGGCCGCCGTCTGGGCGTGAGCGCGGACCACACCTTCGCCGCCGGGGATCACCTCAACGACCTGCCGATGCTCTCCACACGCTTTGCCGCGTTTCTCGCCGCCCCGGCCAACGCCGTGCCGTCCGTCCGAGCCGTCGTTCGGGCGCAGCATGGCCGCGTGAGCCACCTGGTTTGCGCGCATGGTGTGGAGGACGCCCTTTCCGCCTTCTTGGCGGACGGCGCGCCGCACGATTCCTAGAGGGGGCGAGCGGGTTCCAGTCCAAGTCCAGCCAGACCGCGAGCCATCGAAGGGAGGAGGTCGTGTCTAGCGAATTGACGTAGCCGCCCGCCGGGGGTAGTGTAAGCGCAGCAGGTTAATTGATGGAAAGTGGACTGGCCGAGCCATATTTAAATCCCTGTTATGTACAAATGTCCAAGATGTGATTCTGGGCTCCGCACCGTCGAGTATGAGGGGATGGAAATCGAGACCTGCCCCGGTTGCCAGGGGGAGTGGCTGGACGCGGGCGAGCTGGGCCATATCGTGCGGACGATTGAGAGGGCCTTCACGGCGGAGGAAGTAAGAGCCTTGGAGACCGTGCGGCAGCAAACGTTCCGGATGGAGGCCTCCACGCGCTCTCGCCTGCGGTGCCCGAAGTGCCCAGATCAGGAGCTTGATCCCTTCAACTATGCCAGCAGTTCCGGGGTCATTTTGGATAAGTGCCCCAGGTGCGCCGGCATCTGGCTGGACAAGCACGAGTTGGAAATGGTCCAGGCCTTGGTCGAGGACTGGAACGTGCGGGTGCAGCATGACGCCAATCGCTTCGGCGGGGCGCTGGAGTCGGCGCGGCTCAAATCGGAAAAGCAAGCCGATCCGCGGACCGGTCTCCCAAGGTTCGGGTTTGTGCTGGCCATTCTGCGCCCCTTTGTGTGACGCCTGCCAGCCAGCGGGCCCGCCGTGCGGGTCTCCACCCTTGAGGCTATCGGTGGGGCCGTGATGACCATGGACAGCCCGCTTTTTCGCTCCCGAGTTTTGACTGGCGTCGAAGGGGTTGTTTCCCCAACATGCCGTGGTCACTTTTGCGGGTGCACCAATCCTGACACATGAAAGCAAAGATCATCATCACACCGAAGAAGGCGGTCCTGGATCCACAGGGCAAGACTGTGCAAAGCGCTCTGGAGCACATGGGCTACAACGGCGTCCAGGACGTGCGCGTGGGCAAGTACCTCGAGATCGAGCTGGGCGCCATCGACAAGGAAACGGCCCGGCGCCAGTTGGACGAGGCCTGCCACCGGTTCCTGAGCAACCCCGTGATCGAAGACTACAAACTGGAGATCGACTGACCCATGCGCTTCGCCGTCCTCCAATTCCCGGCATCGAACTGCGACCAGGATTGCGTGCACGCGATCCGTGTTTTGGGTCACAGCGCCGATTTCGTCTGGCATAAGGAA
>ORJL010428197.1_pt1 | contig 14111 bp, 12 predicted proteins | sample 1779941 | NCBI WGS metagenome assembly ORJL01 (sample SAMEA104232317, study PRJEB22302) | groundwater metagenome | biome: forest; feature: aquifer; material: groundwater | place: USA | collected 2011-08-07 | depth 5.8 m
AGCTCTGGGTGACGCCCGCGGCGCCGGAAACGACCCGCCGCGCGATGGCCAGTCCCCGGCTGGTGGCGAGGTCGAGGGTGATGCCCAGCTTGTCGCTGTTGTAGCGGGGGGAGAAGCCGCTGCGGTTGACGCCGTAGACGCCGTCCTTGTAAGGGCCCAGGCTGCGGAGGGTGTCGAGGTGGGTGGTCGACTCTACCCGGATCACCTTCGCGCCGTGCTCGGCCAGGTGCTTGCCCACCATGGGCCCGGAAGCGACCCAGGCGAACTCGACGACCTTTAGGCCCCTGAGGGGGCCGAGGGACGGGGAAGGGGGAAGGGGGAAGGGGGAAGGGGGCGACGATGAGGGGGATTCGGCGGGCGATGGTGGGGGAGGGGTCAGGAGCTCGTTGTTGTGTTCCCCGATGAGGGGTGCGCGGCGGGCGATTGCCGGGCTCCAGACGCTCGAACGTGCCCAACGGGTTGGATAGGCGAGGCTTGCCCCCAGCTCGGGATGATGGACCCCAGTGAAGTACCCCCGGGAGGCCAATTGGGGGCTCTCGAGGATCTCTTTCGGGCTGGCGACCATGTAGATCTCGATGCCGTTCCGGGAGGACCACTCGTGCAGCTCCAGCTTTGTGTAGCGACTGAAGAATGCGTCGACTGCCTGCTCAAGGAGGTCGATGCGATCCTGGGTGAGCACCTTCTCGTCGGCCTCGAGCCATTGCTCGCTGGTCCAGTCGCGCATCTCGCCCAGGCCGTCGGCCATGCCCTCCCGCTCCATCCAGCGGATGAGAGGGTAGATCTTGGGGCCTCCCTGGGGACCGGGGCCGGCGTTGAGGGCTACGTAGCCGTCCTTGCACGGGTGATGCAGCCGGCTGTGGATCTTGCCCTGCCGGCGCAGGGCGCCGCTGCGGGTTCGGCTGGCCCCCGTGAGGTCCCAGTACTGGGGCACCTCGCTGTTGGCCCACATGACGGCCTCCTGAATGGAGACATCCACGTGCTGCCCCTCGCCCGTGAACAGACGGTGGTAGTGGGCGATGAGGGCCGCGGCCGCGGCGTGAGCCCCGGCGTGGAGGTAGGCTTGGGGCTCGCTGATGCGCACCGGCGCCCGGTCAGGATCCCCCGCCACCGACATGATGCCGCTCATGGCCATGCTGACGATGTCCGAGGTCGCCCAGCCGGAGTGGGGGCCGGTCTGCCCGAAGGGACTGATCGAGACCATCACGAGGCGCGGATTGATGGCGCCCAAAGCCTCGTAGCCCAGCCCCAGGCGGTCCAGGTATCCAGGAGGGAAGGACTCGACAAGGAAATCGGCCTCGACGGCCTGGCAGGTCAGCTCATCACGGCCCTGCAAGGTCTCAAGGTCCAGGGTGATGCCCCGCTTGTTGGCATTGAGGGCAAACCAGGTGAGGCTGTGCTCTGGGGCCCTGACGTTTTGGTAGAAGGGGCCCAGGCGGCGGCACGGATCGCCGCCGGGCGGCTCCACCTGCACGACGTCGGCCCCGAGGTCCCCCAGGATCCGGCCGCAGAGCTGCCCCTTCTCGTCGGTCAGGTCCAGGACGCGATAGCTGCCTAGCACCGGCCGGGGGAACCCCCACGCGGAACCAGAAACCCGGAACTCGGAACTCGCCCTAAAACGGCCATCCCTGCAACCCCTGCACACCCTTGAGGGCGGCGATCTCGCCCACGTGCCCCATCTGGTGCCACAGCAGGAAGGAGGCGAGAGCCTCGCCCAGGGGCTTCCTGCCGAGGCGCGTGTCTATCATCCCATCGAAGGCCGCGGGGGGAAGAGTGGCGAGGTAGGCCTCGGTGTCATCGTAGACTTCCCGAGCGTACTCGCGGGCCACGTGCAGCGTAATGTGGATGCCCTCCGCCCAGGCCGGCGTCTGGAGGCCCGAGTAGGGCAAGCCCAGGCGGTCCAGCCAGCCCTCCGCCTCGAAGAGCGGCGGTCTTGATTGGCAGACGCGATGGATGAAGTTGTCCTCGGAGAAGACGGCGTGCATGTAGATGGCGGCGATGGGATTGATGGTGCCGCCGGGGACCTTGTAGTCGAGCTGGTCGCCCGCCAGGTCCCGCACGACGAGGTCCAGGATGCGGTGAGATTGGGCCAGCTCGTAGCGAAACAGGGTCAAGGCGTCCAAGAGGATGGGGCTCCCTTCGCGGTGTGCGCGGCGGGACGCTAGCATCGTCGGGACCGGGTGTCAAGGATGCACGCCTGACCTCTGGACAAGTCGCGTCTGGAAGGCGTATGAATCTCATCAATATGAAGCTCAGTCTGACCCTCGCCTGCAACCTCTACGACCGCACAGTCCCCCTCCTCGGCGGCCTCGTCTGCCCTGACGGGATCGACCTCAACTACCTGGTCCTGGAGCCGAGCCAGATCTTCCGGCGCCAGGCCCGTTACGCCGAGTTCGACGTCGCCGAGTTCTCCCTCGCGACCTACGCCGTCCTCCATGCCCGCGGGGACCGGCGGCTGGTCGCCATCCCCGTGTTTCCCTCGCGCCGCTTCCGCCACTCCAACATCTACGTCAACGCGGACGCCGGGATCCGGGAGCCCAGAGACCTGGCTGGCAAGCGGGTGGGTGCCCAGGAGTACCAGCAGACGGCCGGGGTCTGGGCGCGCGGCATCCTCCAGCACGACCATGGTGTCGGGGCGGACCAGATGGAGTGGTATTTCGGCGCCTACAACAACGTTGAGCCCTTTGTCGAACGTGTCCCCATCCAGCTCCCGCCGGCGATTCATTCGAGGACCATCGCGGCCGACCAGTGCCTCGACCAGATGCTGGAGCGAGGCGAGATCGACGCCCTCATCGGCTCCGCGCTACCCGCGTCCTTGCGGCGCGGCTCGTCGCACGTGGCCCGCCTCTTCCCTGGCTTCCGTGAGGAGGAGGTCGCCTACTACCGGCGCACGAGTATCTTCCCCATCATGCACACGGTGGTCATCAAGAGAGAGATCTATGCGGAGGCGCCCTGGGTGGCTGTGAGCCTCTACAAGGCCTTCGAGCGGTCCAAGGCCCTGGCCGTGCGGCGCCTCTGGAACGCCGAGACCCTCTTCGCCGCCCTGCCCTGGCTCGCCGCCCACCTGGAGGAGACGGAGGCCGTCGTCGGCCGCGACCCCTTCGTGTACGGCCTCGAAGCCAACCGCCACGTACTGGAGCCGTTTCTCCAGTACTGCCTGGAGCAGGGCCTCACGGAGCGCCCGCTCACACTAGAGGAGCTGTTCGCCCCCGAGACGCATGCCGCCGTCGACCTGACGGATCCCTAGCTGGCCATAGGAGACATACATTTGAACCCACACGAGCACACGAGTCGTATCCGCGTGGCCGAGTCGGCCGCCAGCGCCATCCACCGTTCCCAGGAGGAGCGGGTGCGAGAGGCCGAGGCGGTGCGCAAAGCTGCGCGCTTCCTAACGCGGGCCTCCGAGGTCGCCATGGAGCGGGCGGCCGAGGGCGGCGTGTACTCGACCGCTCTGGTCGATCGGTCCCTCGGGTTCGACAACCAGCTCATGAACCTGGTGCTCCAGACGCTGGCCCCCGGCGGCCACACACGCTCGCGGCGGCATGGCGAGGCCATCCACCACGTGCTGGACGGACACGGCTACACCCTGATCGACGGCGTCCGCTTCGACTGGAAGCGAGGCGACACCTTCCATCTGCCGTCGGGATCGGTGCACCAGCATTTCAACCTCGACCCCGGCCGGCCGGCGACGCACGTCGCCTTGAGCGGCGGGCCCCTCTACGAGGTGCTGGGTGACTACTGGGACATCGAGAGCGCCGGGGACCACTACGTCGATCCCGGCGACGGCTGGGAGCCCGACCATCCCTTCGTCGAGGGGCGGCGCATGCCCATCGACGCCTCGCCAACGGGCGAGCGCTGGATGAGCTCGACCCACGTCCACCGCCATGGCCGTAAGCAGGAGCACGAGGATAAGCGGAAGAGCGTCCGGCTGTTCACCGCCGCCGAGGAGCTGAAGATCGAGCGCTCGGCGCACAAGGGCGATTTCATCACCAGCCTGGTGGACCGGTCCCTCGGCTTCGACAACCGCATCGCGTCCCTGGACATCCACACCATGCCGCCCGGCTCCCACACCGAGACGCACCGCCACTGGGAGGCGATCCTGCACATCCTCAAAGGACGGGGCTACGCCTTGATCGACGGCCAGCGTTACGAGTGGCAAACGGGTGACACCATCCACATCCAGACGGGTGTCTGGCACCAGGTCTGGAATACGGACCCTGCCAATCCGTCCCACATCCTGGCCGCCAAGTCCATCGGCATCATCGAGCACGTCATGCCCTACCGCGAGGAGGCGCTGGACGACGACTACACGCGCCCCGATCCGGGCTTCGTGCCACCCAATCCCTGGCTCGAACGGTCGTAGGGAGTCGCCCTGGCCTCACTGGGTCGCTTATCACGAAGGACAGCCCCGTGTATGTCGTAGGCACCGCCGGCCATGTGGACCACGGCAAGTCGACGCTGGTCCATGCCATCAGTGGCATCGACCCCGACCGGCTCGAGGAAGAGAAGCAACGGGGCATGACCATCGACCTGGGCTTCGCCTGGATCACGCTGCCCAGCGGGCGACAGGTGAGCCTGGTCGACGTCCCCGGCCACGAGCGGTTCATCAAGAACATGCTGGCCGGCGTCGGTGGCGTGGATGTCGCCCTGCTGGTGGTAGCGGCGGACGAGGGGGTGATGCCCCAGACGCGGGAGCATCTGGCCATCCTGGACCTGCTCCACGTCAAGAGCGGCGTCGTGGCTCTCACCAAGAAAGACCTGGTGGACCAGGAGTGGTCGGAGCTGGTCCAGGAGGAGGTGATCGATCTCCTGAAGGGGACGGTGCTGGAGGGAGCGGCCATCGTACCGGTCTCAGCCCAGACCGGTGAGGGCCTCCCCGGGCTACTGGAGGCCCTCGATCGGCGGCTGGACGACACGCCGGAGCGCCGCGACCTGGGTAAGCCGCGTCTTCCCGTCGATCGCGTCTTCTCCATGAGCGGTTTTGGCACCATCGTCACGGGGACGCTGATCGATGGTGCCCTCGCCGTGGGCCAAGAGGTGGAGGTGCTGCCGGGACACCTGCGTTCCCGCATCCGTGGCCTGCAGACGCACCGGCAGAAGATCACGGCGGCTGTGCCGGGCTCTCGGGTGGCCGCCAACCTCGGGGGCCTGCCCGCGACCCAGCTCGAGCGCGGACATGTGGTCACCACGCCAGGGTGGCTCCGTGAGACCACGGCGCTCGATGTCCGCCTGCGCGTGCTGACCGACGCCGGGGATCCCCTCTCGCACAACGCCAGCGTGACCTTTCACACAGGGGCCAGCGAGGTGCCCGCGCGCGTGCGTCTCTTGGACCACAAGGAGGTGGAGCCGGGCGACTCGGCCTGGGCCCAGCTCCGGCTGGCGTCGCCCGTGGCCCTGGCCAAAGGGGACTTCTTCATCATCCGCTCCTCCAAGGGCACCCTGGGAGGGGGTGAGGTGGTGGACACCCACGCCCGGCGCCACCGCCGCTTCCAGGCTACACTGATGTCCACCCTCGAGACCCTGGCGCGGGGTAGCCCGGAGGAGATCCTGCTCCAGAACCTGGGCCGGCGGCAGCCGGCCGAGGTGCGCGAGGTCGTCCGCGATGCCGCCCTGGCGGAGACCCTGGCCAATGAGAGCCTGCGCTCCCTGGTGGCCCGGGGCTCAGTCCGCTCCCTGGGCCACGCCGAGGGCGGACTGCGGGCCAATACGTACCTCATCACGGCGGAGGGCTGGAGGGAGCTCGTGGGCCGTGTCGAGGCTTTCCTGTCGGCCTATCATCGCCAGTTCCCCCTGCGGCCGGGCATGCCGAAGGAGGAGCTGAAGAGCCGGCTGGGCTTCGTGGCCCGCCTCTTCGACGCCACCCTGGCGGCCCTCGTCGGGGAAGGGGCCGTGGCCGCCGAAGGGGCCAACGTACGTCTGCCGCAGCACCGGGTGCAGCTTTCAGGCAAGCAGCACCAGGAGGTGGAGGCCTACATTCACGCCCTGGAGGCCGAACCCTACTCCCCGCCCAGCGACCTGGAGCTGGACTCCGAGCTACTGAGCTATCTCGTCGAGGCTGCTCGGGTGGTGAAGGTGAGCGAGCAGGTGGTCTTCGCCGCCCGGCCCTATGCCGAAATGGTCGAGCGGGTGGAGGGCTACCTGCGCAAGAACGGCACCGTCAGCGTCGGCCAGGTGCGCGACATGTTCGACACCAGCCGCAAGTACGCCCTGTCGTTCATGGAGCACCTGGACGAGCGCCGCATCACCCGCCGCGTCGGCGACGAGCGCGTGCTGCGCCAAGCGTGACCAAGCTGCGGCATGCCAGACTGACGGTCCTGCTGGCCGTCGGCCTGGCGGGATGGGCCTGCGGGCCAACCGAGCCGGCCTCGGTGCCAGCAGCGCCTCCGCCAGGGCCGGCGGTGACCCGCTCCCCCGTGGCTCTGATCACGCTGGACGCCCTCAAGAGCGCCGAGTACCCGTCCGACCTTCCGGCCGGCAAGAAGGTCCGGCTGATGGACGGCAGGTACGAGGAGGCGATTCAGGCAGGCGCGGCCACCAGGCTGGTCATCACGCTGCATCCGGTGTACGCCCACGGAGACTTGAACGGCGATGGCGCGGACGATGCGGCGGTCGTCCTGGTCGCGAATGCCGGGGGCAGCGGGACCTTCTACCACGTAGTGGCTGTCCTGAATGAGGGTGGGACGCCGAGGCCCCTGGCAGCGGCCTCGCTGGGGGATCGCGTCAAGGTGGAGAACGTGTCCATCATGTCGGGAGCGACCGTGATCCAGATGGTCACCCATGGCCCGCAGGACCCGCTGTGCTGCCCAACGCAGCAGGCGACCCGCAGCTTCCGGCTGCAAGGGGACAGCCTGGTTCCGGCGCCGTGACCTCTACCGCGGTACTGGCCGGAACTTGTACAGGGTGGCTTCCTCGCCGATGTCCTCGTAGACCAGCTCGACGGGCATGTCGCAGCGGAGCTGGTCGATGGGGCAGCCGACGATGTTGGTGACCAGGCGCGGGCCTTCCTCCAACTCCACGATGGCCACGGGGTAGGGAAGCTCGCTGGCGAAGCCCTGGTGGTAGAGCTGGTGCATGAGGATGAAGGTGTAGACCTTGCCCCGGCCGCTCACCAGGGCCCAGGTGCTCTCGAAGGACATGCACTCCGGGCAGGCCCGGTTGGGCGGCCAGCGAAAGCTCCCGCACTGGTCACAGCGTTGGATGGCCATGTGGTGGCGGCGGACAGAGTCCCAGAACTCCTGGGTGTCCACGGTGGGCGTCGGGATCGGCTTGGCGTACTCGGTGACCACATCTCCTCCTTCGGCGCATCCCTCGGTTCTTGGGCGGAGTCCCCTTCCCGCGCCGGGAAGGGGTCAGGGGGTAGGTCCTCCCTTTGGCAGACCTTGGCCCACGAGAGGCGGCGCTGGCTCGCCGCCGCCGTCGGCCTCCCGCTGAACGGGCAACATGGTGGTCTGCAGGGCTGTCTCGGCGCCCCGGCGGGGGACGCTGGTGACGCGGCCGCCGAAGGCTCCGTCGGCCACCTGGATGCGCAGCGGATCGCCGCGACCCACCTGGGCCACGCGCCGGATGACCGTCCCCCCTGCCGTCCCCGCCTGCACGATGGCGTAGCCACGCTGCAGGGTCGCCAGCGGGCTGAGGGACTCGAAGCGCCCCTGCAGCGACACCAGCCGCTGGCGCCACAGCTCGGCCCGGTGGGTCAGGCGCAGGCCGGCCTGGCGCAGCAGCTCGTCTAGTCGCTGGCGCTGCCGTCCGACGTCGAGCACGTAGCGCTCGATGACTCGACGCAGGCCGCTGAGCTCGGACCGCCGGCGGGACACGGCGTGGCGCGCTGCCGCCGTGGCCGCCTGACCCCAAGCGGCGATGTGGCGACGCAAGTCCGCCACGTCGGGCGCGGAACGCTCGGCCGCGGCCGACGGAGTGGGGCAGCTCAGGTCGGCCACGTAGTCCGCGATGGTCACATCGGGCTCGTGGCCGATGCCCGTCACCACTGGCACGCGGCTGGCATAGACGGCGCGGGCCACGGCCTCCTCATTGAAGGGCCAGAGATCCTCGAGGGAGCCGCCCCCCCGGGCCAGGATGATCAGGTCCAGATCATCCAGAGCATTCAGGTGGCTCAGGGCAGTCACGATTCCCAGGGCGGCCCCGTCGCCCTGCACTGGCGTGGCCGCTACGACAAGCTCCACGAGGGGATAGCGGCGTCCCAGGACGTGGATGATGTCGTGCAGCACCGCCCCGGCTGTGGAGGTGGCGATGCCGATGCGGCGGGGAAAGGACGGCAACGGCCGCTTGCGGGACGGATCGAAGAGCCCCTCGGCCTGCAGCCGCGCTTTGAGCTGCTCGAACTCGAGCTGGAGCCGCCCCAGCCCCTCGGGCAGTACGGCCCGCACGTACACCTGGAGCTGGCCTCGCTGGGGATAGAGCGACACGCGGCCGCCGACCAGAGCGGCCATGCCGTCGGCCACGCCGGCGCCGTTCTGCTCGTTGCGAAAGAAGACGCACTGCAGCTCGCTGCGCTCGTCCTTCAGCGTGAAGTAGAGGTGCCCGGCGGGCGAACGGTTGACGTTGGAGATCTCACCACTGACCCAGAGGTCTCGCAGGAGGGGGTCGCCCTCCAGCACCTCCCGCAGGTACGCGGTGACCTGGCTGACGCTGTAGACGCGCATGCTCTCGGTGCTCAGCCGCGACTGTGGGACAGGTCTAAAGACCTGTCCCTACGTGCCTTCATTGGGGCGCGGTCCTCAGGCCACGCGCTCCAGGTAGAGGCCGGTGCGGGTGTCGACGCGAATGGTCTCGCCTGTGGTGACGAAGAGAGGCACCTGGACCGTCAATCCCGTTTCCAGGCGGGCCGGCTTGGTGCCACCCGTGGCCGTGTCCCCCTTGAAGCCGGGGTCCGTCTCCACCACCAACAGCTCGACGGAGTTAGGCAGCTCCAGGGAGATGGCTTCGTCCTGGTGGGTGAGAACCTCCAGGGTCATGCTCTCCTTCAGGTAGGAGAGGGCGGGGCCCATCTGGGCGGCGGAAAGGCTCCGCTGCTCGTAGGTCTCGGTGTCCATGAAGTAGTGGAGGTCGCCGTCGGCGTACAGGTACTGCACCGGCCTGTGCTCCAGGTAGACGCGGCTGAAGCGGTCTCCAGCCTGGAAGGTCCGCTCCACCGTATGGCCGGCTCGGACGTTGCGCAGCCGCAGGCGCACCTGGGCGCTGCCGCGGCCCATCTTGATGTGTTGGTAGTCGAGGATGGAATACAGATCGCCATCCAGCTCGATGGTGATGCCCTTGCGCAGCTCTCCGGCATCGATCATGTTCGTGGAACTCCTGTACGATAGCCTATCACGGCACCTCCAGTTTCGGGGCTTGGGAGAGGATCCGGCAGCCGCTGCCCTCGACCACCACCATGTCCTCGATGCGGACGCCTCCCCAGCCGCTCAGGTAGATTCCCGGCTCGACGGTCACGACCGTGCCTTCGAGGAGGGTGTCCTTGGAGAGACGGCTCAGGCGCGGCGCCTCGTGGACTGCCAGGCCAACGCCGTGGCCAAGCCCGTGGCCGAAATGGTCGCCGTGGCCGGCAGCGGTGATGATCTGGCGCGCGATGGCGTCGGCCTCCTTGCCCGGCATGTCCTCTTTGATGGCCTCCTCAGCCGCGCGTTGCGCCGACAACACGATCTCGTACACCCGGCGGAACTGGTCATCCGGCGGGCCAACAACGACCGTGCGGGTGAGATCGCTGCAGTAGCCCCCCACGCGGGCCCCCAGGTCCAGCACCACCGGCTCTCCGGCCGCGATGGCGTGGTCGGACGGGTGCCAATGGGGCAACGCCCCGTGAGGACCGGCCGCGACAATGGTGTCGAAGGAGAGGCCGTCGCCTCCGTGCTCCCGGATGTAGCGCTCGATCCCCCACGCCACCTCGCGTTCCGTCATGCCGGGCTCCAGGCCGGCGATGGCCGCCACGACGGCCTCGTCGGCCAGGCGAACGGCCTCGCCAATCTGGGCCAGCTCCGCGGGCTCTTTCACGACGCGGAGGTCCTCGACGAGGTTGCGGGTGGGGACCAGCTCCAGGCCCGCCTCGTTCGCCTTGCCTGAGAGGGTCTCGTGGGTGCCGAAGGTCAGGTGGGCGGCCTCGAAGCCGAGCCGGCTGACGCCCAGGCGCCCCACCAGCTCGGCGAGGTGGTCGGACAGATCCTCGTCCAGGCGCACGACCTCGAAGCCGGGCGCCTGGAGTCCTGCCTGCTCTACATAACGGAAGTCGGTAACCAGGAGGGCCTGGTCCCGCGAAATGAAGAGGCAACCGGCGCTGCCGGCAAACCCACTGAGATAGCGACGGTTGTCCGGGCTCGCGACCATCAGGCCGGGGAGATTCAGCTCGTCGAGCTTCGCTCGCAAGCGTTGCAGCCGCTGATGGATCACGAGGGTACCTCCGTGACCAACTGTGAGAGGGCATCGAGCGCCAGGAGATAGCCTCGCCAGCCCAGGCCGCAGATCTGGCCTCGGGCCACGGGGGCGATGACCGAGCGGCGACGCCAGGGCTCGCGGGCATAGATGTTGGAAAGGTGGACCTCCACCACGGGCAGGCGGGCATCGGCGAGGGCGTCGCGCAGGGACAGCCCGTAGTGGGTCAGCGCCCCGGGATTGATGATGATCCCCTCCACCTCCCGGCAGTGGCGCTGGATGGCATCGATCAGCTCCCCCTCATGGTTCGACTGCAGGCAGAGGAGGTCGGCGCCCAGGGTGACGGCCCGCTCGCGCAAGGCGGCGTCGATGGCGGCCAGAGTCATCCTGCCGTAGATCTCAGGATCGCGCTCACCCAGGCGATTCAGGTTGGGGCCGTGGAGGACGAGAAACCGCATGGACGATCCCCTAGTCCCGAGCGCGCGGGTGGGCGTTCAGGTAGGATTCGCGCGCGGCCTGGGGCGTCACGTGGGTGTAGACCTGGGTGGTCGTGAGGCGGCTATGGCCCAGGAGCTCCTGGACCACGCGCAGATCGGCGCCACCCTCCAGCAGATGGGTGGCGAAGCTGTGGCGGAGGACGTGGGGCGTGACGCGGGAGTCGATGCCGGCGGCTCCGGCGCAACGGCGCAGCGTCATCTGGATCCAGCGCGGCGTGAGCCGTCCTCCCCGGCTGTTGAGGAACAACGCTGCTTCTCCGGGCTGGCAGGCCAGGTGGGGCCGGCCGCCCTCCAGGTAGGCCTGGATAGCCTCGGCCGCTGGCTGGCCCATCAGGACGAGGCGCATGCGACTGCCTTTGCCGAGGACGCGGGCTTGCCTTTCGGCCAGATGGACGTCCGCGCAGTCGAGCGCCGCGATCTCGCTGACGCGGACCCCGGCGGCATAGAGCAGCTCGATGATGGCGCGATCGCGCAGCTCCAGCGGGGAGGCGCCCCGCGGGACCTGGAGTAACGCCTCGGTCTCCTGCTCGCTGAGGCTGTGGCGCAGGCGGTGGGGTAGCCGGGGTGGCGACACACGCCTGGCCGGGTTGTCCTGCTGGCCGGGGAAGCGCCGCTTGAGAAAGCGATAGAAGGCCCGTACGGTGGTGAGCTTGCGGGACACGCTCGGCCGTTGAAACCCCGCGGCCAGCAAGGTGGCGACGTAATGGCGCACCGTCTGCACCGTGACCTCGTCCGGTTGGTCGATCCCGCGCTCGACCAGGAACGCGCCGAAATGGCCGAGGTCGTGGCGATAGTTGCGCAGCGTGTAAGGTGAGTAGCCCCGCTCCGCCGCCAGGTACTGGAAGTACTCTCTGAAGGGGACCTGGAACCCGGCGGGGCAGGGGGCGCTGGCCGCCCTGGCGCCGCTCATGCGGTTCCGGCACCCACCAGCTCGGGCTCCGGCGCCTGGGGCGAGGCGACGCTTTGGCGGCACTCCGAACAATAGGGGTGGCCCCCGCGGCCGGTGACCAGCATCCCCTTACACGACGGACACCGCTCGGCCAGCGGACGGCTCCACACGGTGAACGTGCACTCGGGGTACCGAGTGCACCCGTAGAATGTGCGTCCACGACGGGAGCGGCGTTGCACGATCTCGGCCCCGCATTGCGGGCACGGTACGTCTACGGCGGCGGCGGCAGCCCGCAGTGGCCGCCTGCCCTTGCACTCGGGATAGCCGGTGCAGGCCAGAAAGCGACCGAAGCGCCCGCTCTTGACCACCATGGGGCGCTGGCACTCGGTGCAGAGCTCGTCGCTGGGCTCGTCAGCCTGGAGCGGGCGGGCGCTCTTGCACTCGGGGAAGCCCGTGCAGGAGAGGAAGCGGCCGTAGCGCCCGGTCTTGATGACCATGGGGCGCCCACATGCGGTGCAAACCTCGTTGGTGGGCTCGCCGACCAGGCGTACCCGGGGCGCCTCCTCGGTCGCTCGGGCGAGCGATGCCTCGAGGGGCTCGTAAAAGAGCCGGACCACGGGCACCCAGGGGGTCTCGCCGCGCGCCACCTGATCGAGGTGATCCTCCATCTGGGCCGTGAACTTGAGGTCCATGATGCCGCCGAAGTGGGTCACGAGGAGGTCGTTCACCGCCATGCCCAGCTCGGTGGGCTGGAACCGCCGCTCGACCATGTCCACGTAGCCCCGATCCCGAATGGTCGAGAGGATCTGAGCGTAGGTGCTGGGGCGCCCGATCCCCTCCTGCTCCAGGGTCTTGATGAGGGTCGCCTCGGTGAAACGGGGCTGTGGCTCCGTGAAATGCTGTTCGGGTTTCAGGTCCAGGAGGGTCAGGGCGTCGCCTGTGGCCAGGGGAGGCAGGCCGCCGCGGCTCTCCTCGTCCTCGTCGTCGTCGCTACTCTCGCTGTAAAGGACGAGAAACCCCTGGAAGCGCAGCACGTTGCCCGTGGCCCGGAGCTGGAAGCTGCCCCCGGGACCGGAGGCTCGGACGTCGGCCGTGGTGGCGTCGAAGAGGGCGGGAGCCATCTGGCTAGCGACGAAACGCTTCCAGACGAGGTCGTACAGCCGCAACTGGTCCGGCGTGAGGACGCGCCGCAGCGTCTCGGGGAGGCGGACCACGCTCGTCGGCCGGATCGCCTCGTGGGCCTCTTGCGCCCCCTTGGTGCGCGTGACGTAGCGCGGGGAAGCCGGCGGCAGGTACTCGGGCGCGAAGCGAGCGGCGATGAGCTCCCGTGCCTCCCGCTGGGCGGAAGGGGCCACGTGTACGGAGTCGGTGCGCATGTAGGTGATGAGGCCCACCGTTCCTTCCTGGCCCACCTGGAGTCCCTCGTAGAGCTGCTGGGCCACGGCCATGGTCCGCTTGGCGGTGAACCGCAGCTTGCGCGCCGCCTCCTGCTGCATCGTGCTGGTGGTGAAAGGCGCGGCGGGCTTCCGGCTCTGCTCGCGCTGGCGGACTTCCGCTACCTCGTACCCGGAGGCCGACAGGGCCTCGACCAGACCGTTGGCCCCGGTCGCATCGCGAATCTCGAGACGGCCGCGCTGTCCCCACTCCCGCAGGAGCTGCGCCCGAAAGGTGCCGTCGCTGCCGGCTGCGCGGCGGAGGTCGGCCGCTATCGTCCAGTACTCCCGTGGCACGAAGGCAGTGATCTCGCGTTCCCGCTCGACGACGACTCGCAAGGCCACGGATTGAACCCGACCGGCCGAGAGCCCCCGGCGCACCTTGCGCCACAGCAGCGGGCTGATCCGATACCCCACCAGCCGGTCGAGGACCCGCCGCGCCTGCTGGGCGTCGACGAGCTGGAGATTGACTTCGCGCAGCTCGCGGGGGGAGAAGGCGTGGCGGATAGCCTCGGGCGTGATCTCATGGAAGACAACCCGATGGACCGGCTTGTTCTTCAGATCCAGCGCTTCCGCTACGTGCCAGGAGATGGCCTCACCCTCGCGGTCAGGGTCCGTCGCCAGGTAGATGGCGGTGGCGTCCGCCGCGGCCGCCCGGAGGCGCTGGATGACGTCCCGCTTCTCCTTGGGCACTTGATAGTCAGGCCGGAAGTCATGCTCGACATCAACGCCGAGCTTGCTCTTCGGCAAGTCGCGCACGTGGCCGATGGAGGCCTCCACTGCGTAGTCTGGACCGAGCATCCCTTTCAGGGTGCGCGCCTTGGCCGGGGATTCGACGACCACCAGGTTGCGGGCCATCTGACTAGCTGCCGATCCGACCGGAGCCGGTCAGCGCGACGGCAGGCGCTGCCGCCG